>Ga0207864_1001085_pt1 | contig 32149 bp, 23 predicted proteins | sample HigsolmetaAR202D_FD_184834 | JGI IMG/M metagenome (GOLD analysis project Ga0207864, IMG submission 184834) | Ionic liquid and high solid enriched microbial communities from the Joint BioEnergy Institute, USA - AR20-2-D (SPAdes) (version 2) ... | reverse complement strand
GGCGCCGCGATGCGCCGAGCGCGGACCGGATCCCGATCTCCCGGTACCGTCGTGTGACGGCGAACGACATCATCGCCGAGATCCCCACCGCGGAGAGAAGGAGCACGCTCAGCGTCACGAGGCCGACCATGACGACGGCGAATCGAACCGCACGACCGCCGTCCCCGAGGAAGCGGCGGACGAAGGAGCGGCTCACGACGGCGGCCGCACCGCCGGGCGCGTCGCCGGGCCCGAACGGCCGACCCGCCAGCACCTGGACGCCAAGCACATCGAAATAGTCGGGCGCGACGCCGGTGGAGAGCGCCACGGGACGTGCGGCGCTCGTCGTCGTCACCCCGCCCTCGACCTCGATGAGAACGCGCCGGCCGGAGCGCGGGGGCGCCGACGCGTACGTCACGCCGAGCACGCCCGGCTCCGCGGCGATCCGGCGGATCAGCTCGGCCTGGGTCTGGGCGAAGGACTCACCCGCTTGTTCGACGGACGGAGCGGCCGGCGCCTCCCGGGCCGCGGCTTCGGCCCGATCGAGCCGGACCGAGAGCATCTCATCGACCGGGTAGGTCGGCTCGCCGCGCGATTCCTGATAGGTGAGCCAGGCGATCGCGATCACGGGCGGGAGCACCGCCATCGCGACCCCGACCTGCGCCACGATGAGCGCCGTCCAGGTCTTCCCGAGCTGCATTCCGGTCGCGCCGCCCATCTGCCGGAGCGAGGACTGCAGCCGCTGCCCGGTGGCCGCCAGTGCGGGGATGATGCCGACGATGAAGGCCCCGAGCACGGCGAGCCCCACGGCGTACGCCACCGTGGACGGCGGGAGACCGCGTTCGATCCAGTACGGAAGCTCCCCCGGATTGATCGCGACGATTTGCCGGAACCCGAAGTTCGCGATCAGCAGCCCGATCGCCGCCGCGAGCGAGGAGAGCGCGAGCGCCTCCACGAAGAGCTGCGTGATGATGCGCCGGCGGCTCGCGCCCAGCGCCGTGCGGACCGCGATCTCGGCCTGGCGAGCCGCCGTCCGGGCATAGACCAGCGACGAGACGGTCACCGCGACCGCGGCCAGGACCAGGACCCCGAAGAGCTGCATCGTCCAGACGATCCAGGCCGGGTACTGGTGCACGTCGAGCAGGGCGCGGACGTACGGCGCGACGATCGGGCGTAGGGTGGCGTATGCCGCGGGGAACTCGCGCGCGAGCCGCGCGCTCACGGTCCTCAATTCCGCTTCGGCCGCCGCCGTGGAAACGCCCGGGGCGAGCCGGCCGAAGATCGTCACGCGTCCGCCCTCGCCCGGGCCGTGGAGCGCAGCGACTTCACGATCGCGGGTTCGCTACAACAGGGCGTTCCAAATCCAGAAATCCCGCCGACCGCAAGAATGCCGTAGTGCGTTCGAGTTCCGAGTGGCGACCGAGTTCTTCGAGGTATTGCTCCGGCATGAGGGGGTTCCTCGTCAGAGAAACCCGATGAGCCTCGGCGGCGCGAACGATAAGGGATGGATTCGTTGCACTGAGAAGGGATATGAACTCGTCGACGGTCAGCGCCACGATGCCGTATGTCGTCGTCGTAGGGCGGGGGAAGTCTTTGGTGTTCTGCGTGACGATGTAGTCGGCTTCGTAGTGAATGGCGAGCGCTAGTATATGGCGGTCGTCATCATCCGGAAGAGTGAGCTGGTCGATCAGCGGCTCGTAATTCCGGCCCCACGCGTCAGGAAAATACTGTCGCATCTGGCCGATCAGTCTTTCCAACCGCTCTACCGCGAGCGGTCTCCTCATCAGTAGCCAAGACCCAGCCTCTCGGTGAACTCGGCCATCTCCTGCAATCCATGTAGGCGATCCGCCCGTGGGCGCGTCTCGGCCGCCGACCCACGCCGCTCCGTCCGCTTGCGATACGCGAGTACTTCGCTCCGCCGCACGCGGCGGTGCGTGCCCACCATGCGGTACGGAATCTCACCCTGCTCGAGCAGATCGACGAGCTTCGGGCGCGACATCCCGAGCAGCTCCGCGGCTTGACTCGTCGTGAGCTCTTCGTCGTCCTCCCGGTGAACGGCGATGTTTCGCCCTTCAGCCACGGCCTCGAGGAGTTTGAGCGCAAGATCCATCTCGGGCGACGAGAAAAGCGAGGACAACTGAGCCAGGGCATTCGGATCGCGCGACGCACACCGCCCCCCAAGTTCGCGCAGATCCCTCGCAACGCGGCCGACAGCCTCGAGGTCGGAGCGAGAAGGAATGACCTCATCCGGGGTTCTGGTGACAGTCATGGCACTTCACCTCCTCGACACGTCCTGGCATCGAAGATAAACGACAAACGAAACAAACGCAACAAACGAACCAAACGATATCCGGCCGGGCGCTCGCGGCGCGCGCCATCGCCAAGCGCGGCAACTCCGTTTCCGCTGGCGCGTCCCGCGTCGGCGTTGCATAGTCGTATCGATTTGCGGGCCCAGGTCGGATGCCGACGATCTCACGACTCGTCGTATGCCTACGACTTCGGAACCCAACGTGAATCGAAAGGCGCGCAGGCTCGGCCGCGTTCTCGGACCGCTGCGCGCGACCGCGCTCGGGCGCGCGATGAGCGTTGCCGTCGAGCAGCGCCGGGCGGCCCGGTCGTGGCGGAGGGGCATCGCGGAGATCGCGTCGTATCATGAAGCTCGCCGCGGCCGCGAGCCGGGCGAGGCGCTCTCGGACCGGGTCTGGTCGGACCTCGAACTGCAGAGCGTGTACGAGCGGATCGATCGGTGCGGCTCGCCCCTCGGCCAGCAGGTCCTCTACGATATGCTGCGGCGGCCGCTGTACGACGCGTCGGCGATCCTGCGACGCGGCGCGGCGATCTCCGCGTTGCGCGCCCGGCCGGAGCTCCGGGACCGGATCCGGGCCGCGCTGCATCCGCTGGCGCATCCGGTCTCGTACGACCTCCACCATCTGACGGCGAGCGAGCTGCCCGGCCGGCCGCGCTGGTACTTCCTCCTCCCGCTCCTCGGTCTCGCCGCGCCCGGCGCGTTGTTGGCGATGTCGTTCGCGCCGTTGGCCGGGCTGTTGATGCTGATCGGCGTCGCCGGCATCAACATTGGGATCCAGATCTATTACCGCCCCCGCGTCCAGCACCTCATACGGGCGATCGCCGCGCTGCCGGGGCTGGTCCGGGCGGCGCGAACGCTGAGCGGAGTGCAGGCGCCCGAGCTCGACGAGATCCTCGGGCCCCTCGGTGGCCGCGTCGACGCCCTGCGGTGGGTCCGCTGGCTCTTCGTCTACATCCGCCTGGAGTTCGAGGACGACCCGCTGGTCGGGTCGATCATAGGCTATCTCAACCTCCTGCTCCTGGCGGACGTGAACGCCTTCGTCTTCAGCATCGACGCGATCGCCCGGCGCCGGCGCGAGCTCGACGAGATCGTCCGCGCCGTCGGCCTCCTCGACGCGCTGTGCGCCGTCGCCGAGTTCCGGGATTCGCTGCCGCATTGTTGCGCGCCGGAGTTCGACGGCCCGGCGAAGACGTTGCTGGGCGAGGCGATCTATCATCCGTCGCTGGACGACCCGGTCCCCAACGACCTCCGGATGGAAGGTGCGTCCTGGCTGATCACCGGCTCCAACATGGCCGGGAAGACGACGTTCCTCCGCGCCGCCGGCGCCTGCGCCGTCCTCGCGCAGACGATCGCGACCTGCCCCGCGCGCCGGTGGCGGGCGCCGATCCTGAGGGTTCACACCTTCATCGGCCGGCGGGACGATCTCCTGAGGGGGAAGAGCTACTTCTACGTCGAAGCGGAGCAGTTGCGGGAGATGTTGATCCGGAGCGCGGAGGACGCCGCGTCGCTCTTCGTCATCGACGAGCTGTACCGCGGGACGAACACCGGCGAGCGCGTGGCGGCATCGCGCGCGGTCCTCGAGGCGCTGAACGCCGGCGATCACCTCTGCCTGGTGGCGACGCACGACCTCGAGCTCGTCGATCTCCTGCGCGGCCCCTGGGCGTTCCGGCACTTCCAGGAGACGATCGCCGACGGTGAGATCCATTTCGACTACCGTCTCCGGCCAGGCGCGGCGACCGCCGGCAACGCGCTGAAGCTGCTCGAAGTCTTCGACTATCCGGCGGAGGTCCTGAGCAATGCCCGGTCGGCGTTCGACGAGCTGCTCCGACGGTCCGGGGCGGTGGTCGACGCCGGGGCGGAGCAAAGGACGGAGAAGAGCCCGGCGAGCTGACGGCGGCGGACGCGAGGCGTCACGCCGCGGTCAGCTCGTGAACGACCGCCGCGGCGACCGACTCGGCGAGGGCGCGGGAATTCGACAGCCGCTCCTCGAGCTCGTCGCAGAGCGCCATGAGGCGGTCGACCTTGGCGACGATGCGGGCTAATTCGGCTTCCGGCGGGAGCGCCACGGCAATAGCATTCAGCTTTGCCTGATTCAACTTGGGCTGAGCCGTGCCCGTTACATACGGACCCAGATCGGTCGCGTTGACAAAGAGGGCAAGGTAGCGAAGGAGATCGACGTTGATGCCATCGATCACATGGGCATGGTTATTGACCCAGTATCGCCCCTCAGCAAGGAAAGCTACCGGTGTCGATCGCAACAACAGGTTCGCGCCGTCCTCTCCGATGAGAAGGAGAGGCTTATCAAAAAGGAAGTCGTCTACATAATCGATAATGCCTGATGCGCCGTAATAGGGGTACGGACCACGTCGTCGGGCGCGGACCTCCGATGAAAGTGGAACTCTCTCGGCGTCTCGGTTGATCGCAATGTCGCCGAACCGGGCCCACACCCACCCCTCCGGCACCTCGAACGGCACCTCGTCCGGCCCCACCGGCGGCAGCCTCTCGAGCTTCCGGATCTTCCCCTCGTTGTAGAGCCTCCTTTTCTCCTCCTTGATCCTCTCCAGCAGCACGCTCGCCGGCTCATCATTCGGGTCCTGCGGCACCAGCTTCCCGCGAACCGCGAGCTGGAGGATCGCGTGGCGCAGCTCCGCCACCGTTTCCGGCACCTCGTAGAGGACGTCGAAGTGGTCCCGGATCCGCCGCCAGTGGCGCGCGAGATCGGCGTCGTCCGTGGCCGTCGCGAGGTGGTGCAGCGCCGACCGGTTCAGACTCACCCGCTTCTCCGCCCGGCGACGCTGGCGTTCCTCCAGTTCGTCGCACAGCGCCATGAGCTGGTCGACCTTGGCGACGATGCGGTGCTGTTCGGCCACAGGGGGAACGGGGATTGGAATCTGGCCGACGAGCTTTCCCGAAACTTCCTTGAAAGTGGTGCCAGGCGCCGATCGTTCTACTTCGGGTGCCACCGCTTGTAAGAAGCGGAAAATATACTCGCTCATCTCTGGCACGATCGGCACACACGACTTGAAGCCTTGGTTCGTGGCCAGAGGATTGGCGGCGATGGCTACGTAGCCAATGGGAGCACGGCTAGAGAACAACACTGTCCCTCGAGGCAATAGCTGCGCAGAGCTGTTCTCCAGCCCGGTCCGAGAAATGTCCCGTCTTCCCCGCGAAACGTACTTGCCTTTCAGTCCATTCAGATCAGCGGGTGTAATCCACGGGATCCCCTCATCAGCCCAGTATTCGGGATTGTTGGTTTTCGGCGTCCCACCGCCGACGATCTCGCCGACGGATGCGAGCCGCGTCCACACCCATGTGGCCGGGATCTCATATGGTTGATCGTCGGGAGCGAGGATATCGGCAGGCCGCGGCTTGCCGATTTGTCCTTCACGATACAGCCGCCTCTTCTCCTCCTCGATCCTATCCAGCAGCACGCTCGCCGGCTCGTCGTTCGGATCCTGCGGCACCAGCTTCCCGCGAACCGCGAGCTGGAGGATCAGCTCGCGGAGCCGCTGCACCCCGCCCGGCGCGTCGGCTACGACGTCGAACAGCCGATGCAGTGTCTCGGGCGTCACGCCACCACCTCCTCCCGCGCCGCCAGCACCGACTCGAGCGCCTCGCCCAGCTCCCGCCGGAGCTTCTCCCGCGTCTCCTGCACCTGCGCGAGGAGCGCCGTGTACTCCGCCAGCAGCTCCTCCGGGTCGCGATGCTCGTCGCCGCCCGCGTTCGGGTTCTTCAGGTCCAGATTGTAGCCGCGCGCGCGGATCTCCTCCACCGGGACGCGCCAGGCGACGTCGTTCTCGACCCGGGCGTTCCACCACGCCTTCTCCGCCTCGAACTCCTCGATGCGGATCGGCTTCGTCTTGCTGTAGCTCTTCTGCCCCGGCGGGTAGCGGTGCTCGTAGTACCAGATCTCCTTCGTCGGACGGCCCTTCGTGAAGAAGAGCAGGTTCGTCGCGATCGAGGTGTACGGTGCGAAGACACCCTTCGGCAGCCGCACGATCGTGTGCAGGTCGCACTCCTCGAGGAGCCGCTCCTTGATCCTCGTCTTCACCCCCTCGCCGAAGAGGAAGCCGTCGGGCAGCACCACCGCCGCGCGGCCGCCGTCCTTGAGCAGGTGCTTGATCAGCACGAGGAAGAGGTCCGCCGTTTCCTTCGTGCGAAACTCCGTGGGGAAGTTCGCCTCGATCCCGTCCTCCTCGATCCCGCCGAACGGGGGGTTCGTCACGATGACGTCGACGCGGTCGCTCGGGCCGTAGTCCCGCAGCGGACGGGCGAGGGTGTTGCCGCGCTGGATGTTCGTCGGGACGTCGATCCCGTGCAGCAGCATGTTCGTCGTGCACAGCAGGTGCGGGAGCGGCTTCTTCTCGACGCCCCGGATCGAGCGACGCAGCTCCGCCTCGTGCTCCGGCGTCCGCACGTCGCGCCGGCGGATGTGCTCGATGGCGCACGTGAGGAAGCCACCGGTCCCGCACGCGGGGTCGAGGACCGTCTCGCCCAGCCGCGGGTCGACCATCTCGACCATGAACTGCGTGACCGCGCGGGGCGTGTAGTACTCGCCCGCGTTCCCGGCGCTCTGCAGGTCGCGGAGGAGCTGTTCGTAGATGTCGCCGAAGACGTGGCGGTCCTTCGCGCTGTGGAAGTCGATCTCCTCCAGCTTGTTGATCACCTGCCGGAGGAGCGTCCCGGACTTCATGTAGTTGTAGGCGTCCTGGAAGACGCCGCGCACGACGGCGGCCGGGTCGTCCGGGCCGCCGCTCACGGGGAGCTCCTTCAGCTTCGGGAAGAGCTCGTCGTTCACGAAGGCGAGGAGCTCGTCGCCGGTCATCCCCTCGGGGTCCGCGGCCCAGTTCCGCCACCGCAGCCGCTCGGGGATCGGCGAACGGTAGTCGTCGTGGAAGATTTCCCGCTCTTTCTCGCGCGCGTCGAAGATCTTCAGGAAGAGGAGCCAGCCGAGCTGGCCGAGACGCTGGGCATCCCCGTCCACCCCGACATCCTTGCGCATGATGTCCTGGATGGACTTGATCGTCGTCGAGAGGTTCATGGCGTTGCTTCGAGATCGATCGGTGTTGGCCGCCGAGCCCTCGGCGGGGCCGGGGAATCTGCGCACCCCGCCGCCTCGGAACAACCTCGCGGCGGGCGACGCCGCGTCGGAACGTTCATTAGCCGCGCAATATCTTCACGAGCCGTAGAATCTGCGGCGCAACGATCACACGCCGCGATGCGGAGCGCGAGCTGCGTCGTGCGTGCCCGGGTCGTCCGTCCCCGCGACGGTCGCGACCCGGCCGAGCGTGTCCGCGTACAGGCGCTCGATCGTCCGGACCTCGTCGTCGGTCAGCGCCCGGAACTCCTTCGTGCGGGCCCGCCGCGACAGGCGCCCCCGCCCCTGCCGCAGGAAGTCGTGCAGCAGATGGATCGTCCGGTCCGGCATGTCCACCAGCTCCTGGACCGCCGCGGCGAACCGGTCGAACGCCTCCAGATAGGCGACCTCGTGCGGGAGGTCCCGCTCGATCGTCTCCGCCACGCAGCGGTACAGGAACTCGGCGTGCGCCGTCGCGTCGAAGTAGCGGTAGTAGTCCGCGGTGTCGTTCAGGACCTCGACGTTGTGGTCCGGGGTGGGGCGCCAGTCGATGCAGTCGAGGAGCGGCTCCGAGTACGACTGGAGCACGCTCCGGTACTCCTCGATGCGCCGCAGCATCACCGCGCTGATCGGGAAGACCACCCCGGGCGGGTTGAACCCCGCGACGGCGAGCTCGTGGTGGATCAGCCACCGGTGCACCCGCCCGTTTCCATCCACGAATGGATGGATGTAGACGAAGCCGAACGCCACCGCCGCGGCCGCGACCACCGGGTCGAGCCCTCCTCGCGTCGAGCGGCCGTCGTACGCGACGAGCCCATCCATCAACGAGGGTAGATCCTGCGGCCGGGCGCTGATGTGCTCCGGGATCGGCTCCCGGGTGATGCGGTTCCGAGTGCCGACGAAGCCCCCCTCGGTCCGGAGCCCGAGCGGCACGAAGCGGGCATCCCCGATCACCAGAGCTTGAAGCCGCTCGAGCTCCTGGACGGAGAGTTCGGTCGACCCGGCCTCCGCGATGGCGCGGGCCCAGCGTTCGGCCCTCGAGCGCGATGGATGCTCGCCCTCGATCTGGAACGAGGCCTGGGAGTCGCTCAGTAGCATGAATGCGGCGGCGCGCCTGACCACGTCCGGGTGGGTCTCGCCGATCACCTCGCGCGCCCGAGCGGCGAGGTCCCGGGCACGGTACGCCTCGAGCGCCGGCGTGCGCCGGACCAGCGGGCAGAAGCGCCGGTCGCCGGGGAGGTTGTCGTAGACGCGGTGGCGGACGGAGAGCTCACCCTCGGATAACGCATACTGGAGTTCCGGATCGACCACGGGCACGGCCGCGACCTTGGGCGCATCCGGGAGGTCCAGCGTTCGACCCGTCAGCCACTCGTACAGGAACCAGATGCGCCGCGCGTACGCCCCCGTCGGCGTCGCCCGGACGAACTCCTCGACCTCCCGCGCGGGGACCGCCTCGAACAGTTTGCAGAGAACGCCGAGGTCGACGCCCTCGCGCTTGAGCGCGAACTCCAGATGGCCGCCGAGCGTGTCCTCGGGCGCGCGGCGCGGCTCGAAGAGTTGCCATTCGGCGGTCGAGCTCGGCCGATACCGCGTGCCGATCGCGGTGAGCCGCGGCGGGAGCGGGACGCGCAGGTCGTAGCGGTCGATCAGCGCGGCGTAGCCGACCGGGATCGCCGGCTCCGGGAGGGCACGCCCGCGGAAGTGTCGGACGGGGGGACGGCGAACGTCGGCCATACGCGCACCTCGCGTTGGGGCCCCGAGCGCGTCGAAACATTCACGGCTCGCGCTATATTATTCACGATCATCCCGCTTCGCGCCAGTATGTTCACTGGTGCCGATTCATATTGCTGCGCAGGAGAAGGGAAGGGAGGGACCGCGGGGTTGCCCTACGCCGCCGCGTACAGCGCGCGCTCCAGCTCCCGGACCGCCTCGAGGTACTCCTCCTTGGAGCCGAAGCTGCGGATGAGCTCGACCGGGGTGCCGAGGTCGGAGAGGGGACGCACCCGGAGGACCTCGACGCTCTCGATCGTCTCGATCCCCTCGTCGGCGTATTTGTCGAGGAGCGCTTCGAGGACCGCGCGGGCCTTGTCGCCGTAGCGGGCGAAGTAGTCGCGCTTCCGGACCCGCTCCGCGCGCTCCCGGCGGGTGAGCGGCGGGCGGTCGAAGGCGACGTGGCAGACGAGGTCGAAGGGGTCGTAGTCCCGGCCGACCTCCTCGGCGAGCGCGTGCAGGAGCACGCCCTGCTCCTCCAGCTCGCGCAGGATCGCCTCCTTCCGCTCGGCCGCGCTCCAGCGCTGGAGGAAGTCGTCCAGCGTGGCGTAACGGGCGGTCACGCGCCGGCGGGTGTAGTCGCGCAGCGACTCGGTGATCAGCTTTCCGTCCGGCCCGTAGTACTGGACCCGCTCCGCCACGACGAAGACGGGGACGTTGTCGACGACGTACCTCACCCGCCGCCGGCGCGGCCCCTCGCCGTCTTCGGGGCCGTAATCGTGGTCCGGGCCGTAAACGACGTCGTCCGGGCCGAAGACGATGTCGCCCGCGTCGTCCTCGTCCACCCAGTCCTCGCCCGCGCCGTCGACCAGTACCTGTTCGCCCCGCTCCTCGTCCTCGAGGACGACCGGCTCGTCCGGACGGCGCACGTAGATCTTCACTGGGTCGCCGTCGAACTGCGGGTCGGCGAACAGCTCCGTCGCCTTCTTGAAGTCGAGGATGGTGAAGTAGTACTTGCCGTACTCTTCGTTGACGCGCGTCCCGCGCCCGATGATCTGCTTGAACTCGGTCATCGACTCGATCCGCCGGTCGAGCACGATGACCTTGCACGTCTGCGCGTCCACGCCGGTCGTGAGCAGCCGCGACGTCGTCGCGATCACGGGGTAGCGGCTCTCGGGGTCGATGAAGTGGTCGAGCTCCGCCTTCCCCTCCTCGTTGTCGCCCGTGATGCGCACGACGTATCGCGGGTTCTCGGCGACCAGGTCGGCGTTCTCGTTGACGAGCGCCTGGCGCATCCGCTCGGCGTGGTCGATGTCCTCGCAGAAAACGATCGTCTTGGCGTACCGGTCCGTCGCCTTCAGGAACTCGGTGATCTTACGGGCGACGACCTTCGTCCGCTCCTCGAGGACGAGCGAGCGGTCGAAGTCCCACTGGTTGTAGATCCGGTCCTCGATCTCCCGGCCGTACTTGTCGCGCTGCCCCTTCTCCGGCCGCCAGCCGATCAGGTCCTTGTCGAGGTCGATGCGGACCACCTTGTACGGGGCCAGGAAACCGTCCTCGATCCCCTGCTTGAGGGAGTAGACGTAGACCGGCTCGCCGAAGTACTCGATGTTGGAGACGTCGCGAGTCTCCTTGGGCGTCGCCGTGAGACCGAGGTGGATCGCCGGGGCGAAGTACTCCAATATCTCGCGCCAGGCAGAGTCCTCGGCGGCGCTCCCGCGGTGGCACTCGTCGACGACGACGAGGTCGAAGAAGTCCGGCGAGAACTGCTTGTAGATGTTCTTCTCCTCCTCGGACCCCGAGACCGCCTGGTAGAGCGCGAGGTAGATCTCGTAGCTCTTGTCGACCGTCCGGTTCGTGATTTTTGTCATCGCGTTCCCGAACGGCTTGAAGTCGTTGACCCGGGTTTGGTCGACGAGGATGTTGCGATCGGCGAGGAAGAGGACGCGCCGGACGCGGCGGGCCTTCCAGAGTCGCCAGATAATCTGGAAAGCGGTGTAGGTCTTCCCCGTGCCGGTCGCCATTACCAGGAGGATCCGCCTCTGCCCCCGGGCAATCGCCTCGACGACCCGGTTGATGGCGACGAGCTGGTAGTAGCGGGGCGTCTTACCGCTCGCGTCGACGTAATAGTCCTGCGCCGCGATCCGTTCCGCCTCGCCCTCGATCCCCTTCCACGCGCAGTAGCGGCGCCAGAGCTCCTCCGGAGAGGGGAACGCGGAGAGCGGGATCTCGCGCTCGACCTCGGGCGACTGCCCGGTCCGGTCGTGGAAGAGGAACGCCCTCCCGTTGGTGCTGAAGGCGAACGGGACGTCGAGCATCTCGGCATAGGCGAGGGCCTGCTGCATCCCCGCGCCGACGGAGTGGGTCTCGTCCTTGGCCTCGATGACGGCGAGCGGGAGGTTGGGCTTGTAGTAGAGGACGTAATCCGCGCGCTTGGCCTTCCCGCGGCTCACCATCCGCCCCCGCACCTTGATCCGCCCCTTCGTGAGCGTGACCTCTTCGCGGATCTGATGGCGCAGGTCCCACCCCGCGTCCGTGAGGGCGGGGGTGACGAACTTGGTGCAGACGTCGCGTTCGGAGAGGGTGGTCTTGTTGGGCATTTCCCGAGATCAGGCGTCCTCGGACCAGCCTCCGAGGGGGGGTGCACGACAAGAGAATGCAAAACTCTGACCGGCCGCGCAATCTCAGTAAGCATTCCTTTCAACGCCACGAGGAGAAAGAGACCGATGTGGCGATGGCGGTGAAATTGTCGGCGTCGCGTTCCCGTTCCTTAGACACAACGAGAGTTCGAAGGACGTAGCGAATTACAGCTTCAAGATCAATCAAGAGGATATTCAGCGCGCCCAGTTTCCCCGAGAAATCATCCTTGCGGATGGAACCAAGTCGACGAAGCCCGCGAGCTGCTAAGCGACTCCAGGGTACGCTCCGCAGACATCGGCACGACCGGGATCGTCTCCAATCGAGGCATAGGTGGTCGTTGGTGCTTCGAGCCGCGATCACAGGCGCGCGCCTTTCGCAACATTGGAACGAGCCACCCCGCGAGGCCTTGGGCGCCAGAGCGGTCGATCGAGGCGCGAGGCAGCCTGCCTCCAGCCACCCACGAGTCACTCTCCTCTGGCCCATCCCCACCCGTCGCGCGATCGGCCCGGCGGGCTATGATTAGAAAGAGCGGCGCTCGCCTCTGCGGGCGCCGCTTTCCGTTTCTCACCCATCTCCCCACCAACCAGGAGGCAGTCATGGCGAAGATCCTCATGCTCGTCGGCGACTTCGTGGAGGACTACGAGGTCATGGTGCCGTTCCAGGCGCTGCAGATGGTCGGGCACACGGTGCACGCGGTCTGCCCGGACAAGCGTGCGGGGCAGAAGGTGCGCACGGCGGTGCACGATTTCGAGGGGGACCAGACGTACAGCGAGAAGCCGGGTCACGACTTCACGCTGAACGCGACGTTCTCCGAGGTTCGGGCCGAGGATTACGATGCGCTCGTGATCCCGGGCGGGCGGGCGCCGGAGTACATCCGCCTGAACGACCGGGTGATCGGGATGGTGCGGCACTTCGCCGAGACGGGGAAGCCGATCGCGGCGATCTGCCACGGCGTGCAGCTCCTTGCGGCGGCGGACGTGGTGCGCGGCCGCCGGATGACCGGGTACCCCGCGTGCGGGCCGGAGGCGAAGGCGGCCGGTGCGGACTGGGTCGACGTCGAGGTGGACGACGCCGTCGTCGACGGGAAGCTGGTGACCGCGCCAGCGTGGCCGGCGCACCCGAAGTGGCTGGCGCGCTATCTGGAGGTCATCGGCACGCGCGTCGAGCACGCGGAAGCGGTGGCGCTGTGATGGGGCACGACGCTTGCTCCCTCCATCGCTGAACGAGCCCGCACGCGCGGGAGCGAACCCGAATGGGTGACGCGCCCCGTCGCCTCCACTCGGCGGCGGCGGGGCGCGCAGCGATGGATCTCAACGGGACGGAGCAGAGCCGATGGCCAGCGCACCCATGCCCAGGCCGCACTCGCCGCCGGGCGCCAGCCAGCCTCACCTCCACCAGCAGAGCCGGGAAGTCCAGCGTTTCGACCAGCTCCGCGACATGCCGCTCGGCCTGTCCGAGGAGGTGCGCAGCGAGATGGCGGCGGAGCTGAACCGGATCCTCTGCGACACGCGGATCCTGCACGACCTCTACAAGAAGACGCACTGGCTGGTCCGCGGTGCGACGTTCTATCAGCTCCACCTGCTCATGGACAAGCACGCCGAGGAGCAGGAGGCGCTGGTCGACGTCCTGGCGGAGCGCGTGCAGACGTTGGGCGGCGTGGCCGTCGGGGACGCGCGCCACGTCGCCGAGCTCACCCGCATCGAGCGGCCGCCGGACGGCGTGGAGGAGGTGCCCGCGATGCTGTCGCGCCTGCTCGACGCGCACGAGCAGATCATCCGCGAGGCGCGCCGGGTCGCGATCCGCGCCGACGAGCTGGGCGACCTCGTCACGAACGACATCCTGGTCTCCAACGTTCTGCGGACGAACGAGCTGCAGGCGTGGTTCGTGGCCGAGCACCTGGTCGACCGGCCGCTCGTGGTAGTGAAGGACGACAGCGCGAGCGGTTCGCGCGGGAGCCGGATGCACTGAGGCGGGAGGTCCTACCGGAGCAAGGTAGGTTGGCGCGTTGCCCGGAGCGCCGCCGGGCGGGCGAGCGGCCGGTACCCGTCGTCGGGCGCGGGACCGAGCGCGGGCGCCTCGATCCACGCGTGGGCCTGGATCTCGCCCGACCGCGAGTCCCGGCGCGCGCCGATGACGAGCGACGCCGGCTCGCCGAGCCAGCGGAGCGCCAGGCACCCCGCCGTTGCGCGGTAGAGGCACGTATTGCGCCAGGGCGAGGCGGGGAGCCGCGCCAGGATGCGGAGGGCACGGTTCGCCCACCGCACCGCGGCCCGGCAGTCGGCGCTCTCACGCCGGCGCGCAGCGGCGCCATCGGAGGCGTGATGCGCGGCGTCTTCGGCGGCGCGATCGGTGCCGTCCTCGAGGGCGGGATGCGCGGCGCCATCGGAGGCACGATAGGCGCCCCCCGCCGACGGCTCGAGCAGGCGCTCGAGCCGTTCGCCCTCGAGGTGCCACGGCGCGACGAGCGCCGCGGCGACGCCCTTCAGCGCGGATCGGGGTGAGATCATCGTCGTGGGTCGGCCGCGTCCTCCATGGTCGGAGTATACCTCGACGATGCATGCGGGAACAAGGCGCGGCGAGAAGCGACCGGGGGCGTTTGCGAACCGCGGCGCGCCCCCGCGAGGCGCGGGCGTGCGAAGCGGGGCGAGCCGCCGCCACGGCGGCGAGCTGCGCCCCGCGATTACGCCGAGGGCCAGCGTCAGCCCAGGCGGCGCGACGGATCGGCGATGTCGAGCCAGCTGAATCCACGCTCGTTGCCTTCGATCGGCGTCGAGAAGAGCGTCAACGCGCTCAACGGCGCCAGATCCTCGACGGCCGGCGCGGTCCAATCCCGGCGAGCCGTCTCGCCCCGCGCCGGCCGAGCGCTCTGCATATCGATCACGCTCTCGCGTGCCATGATCCCCTCCTTGGTCGATCCGTAGACGAAGTATTCGACGAGTCACGGGTGCGGCCGCCGGGCCGTCGACACAGTCACGGCCGGGTCGTACCGGCGACGGGGGTCGGCACGGTCGCGTATCCCCCGCGGCCGTCGCCGACCTGCCCGCTCAGGTTCTTGCCCCAGCAGTACGTCCGGCCGTCGGAGCCGCGGGCGCAGGTGTGGTACGATCCCGCCTCCAGCCCAGAGAACGTGAGCCCCGGCGGCGCCGCGACCTCGACCGGCGTGAGCTTGTCTTCGCCCGTGCCGTCGCCGAGCTGGTAGTCGACGGAGTTCCTCCCCCAGCAGTAGATGCGGCCGTTGGTCGCGATGGCGCAGGTGTGCTCGGTCCCGAGGGCCACCTCCGTGAACGTCACGCCCGCCGGCGCCTTCACCGCCGTCGGCGACCACTTCGCGGCCTTGGTGCTGTCGCCGAGCTGGCCGTAGTTGTTGGCCCCCCAGCAATACAGCTTGTGGTCCGAACCGAACGCGCAGTTGTGGTTGGAGCCGGCGGCCACCCTGGAGAGAGTGACCTCTCCGGGCGCGGCGACCGCCGTGGGCTCCTCCCGGCTCCCCGTCGCGCCGATCCCGAGCTGCCCGGCCCCGTTGATCCCCCAGCAGTAGATCTTCTTGTCCGACCCTTCGGCGCAGAGGTGGTTGGCGCCGTGCGCCACGTTGGAGAGCGTGACGCTCCCGGAGTCCGGGAGCGGGACCACCACCGTCCCGCCGGGACTGTACGTGGTCAGCGTGTACCCCCAGCAGTAGAGCGTTCCGGACACGTCGAAGGCGCACGACCGGTGGTTCCCCGAGGTGATGTCGGACCACGGCTCTCCGGAAGACGGGAGGCCGATCGCGACCGGGGTCTTCTGGTTGCCGGCCCAACCCGGGATCGCGCCCAGGCTGGCCGCGCCCCAGCAATAGACCTTCCCGTCGTCGCCGGTGGCGCAGGTGTGCGCGAAGCCCGAGGCGACCCGCGTGAACTTCACGCCGTCCGGCGGGGCGACCCGCCGCGGCGTGTTGCGGGCCGAGGTCGTCCCGTCGCCGACCTCGCCGTACGCGTTGAATCCCCAGCAGTAGATCTCGCCGTTCGACGCCTCGGCGCAGCTGTGATCCCCGGCCAGGTCGAGCCGGGTGAAATGCACGCCGTAGGAGGTCGGGTCCGGCACCGTGGTGGCGATCAGCACGCTGAACCGGAACGTCTCCGCGCCGTTGAGCGCGAAGCGCCACTCCTTCGCGCCGCTCGTCTCACCCTGGCCCAGGATCCCGTCGGGACCGAGGAGATCGTCGCCGTACTCGTAGTACTTGCGCTCCTCCGAGTCGATGAAGGTGCCGACGCCGTCGTGGTTCGAGACGACGACGCCGTTGGTCGGCTCGTCGACGAAGAAGACCCGCACGCCGTCCGCGTGGGCGTTCATGCCGTCCGCCGTCGCCATCGGCTGGAGCGACAGGTTCTGGACGGTCACGTTCGCCTTCCAGACATCGTCCTCCATCACCGGCGGGTCGTTCGCCAGCCGCACGAACTGGTGCTGGCTCCCGACGATGAGGTTGAGCCGGGGGCCGTCCGCCCCGGGCGCGGCCGACGACGGCTCGCAGTCCATCGTCCCCCCGTGCACCGCCACGGTGCAGGTGAGGAGCATCGTGAACGACGGCCGGGTCGGCTCGGGCTCGGCGCCGTGAGGCGCAACGGGCTCGTCGGCGCAGCCGGCGGCCACCAGCGCGCCGGCGAACAGCGCCATCCGCCACGCGCCGATCCTCCCCGAACGCCCCCTCACCGACGCCTCGCGCCACTCCGGTCCGGTCGGTCGCGCACGCGAACGCGTGCGCGCGCGAATCGCCGTGTCGTGTGACATGATCTCCCCTCCAGGCGATTGGGAACGTGCCGATCGCGGCGCACGTCCCCCGGGGCCGGGACGGTCGCCGGCTCGGCCGAGCGATCGTGGAGGAGAAACTCAGGCGCGGCGATAACGAAAGAGGCCCGCGGGGATAACCAAACGATTACCTGACCGACGCGGCGGGGGTCGTCAGGGGCGCGGGTCGATCGCCGCGCAGACGGGGTGGCCCTGCGAAACCCGCGTGGCGGGAGGGATGGCGAGATCCCCGCGCCGCCCGGCGCTCTCCTCGGCCATGGTCCGGTATCGCGCCGCGGCGGCGGCGTCGCCCCGGGCGGCGTGGATCTCCGCCTGGCGGATCCGCGCGGCGACGAGGTAGGCGAGGTCGTAGCCCTGGGGATCGGGGAAGGTGGCGTACCAGGCGAGCGCCTCTTCGTCGCGGCCGAGCTCGTGGAGCAGCTCGGCGCGCAACCAGCGTTCCCGGGCGAGGGGGTGGTCGACGAAATCGGGGCGCGTGCCGGCGGCGGGGATCTCCGGCTGGCCGAGCGCCTCGAGCGCGCGGGCCGGGCGGCCGCAGGCGCGGGCGATCTCGGCGCGGAGGACCCGGGCGTAGGCGGCGTAGTACCGGTCGTCCATGCGCGTGCGCCCGGCGGTCCGCTCGAGTCTGGAAGCGATGCGGTGGGCGCCATCGAGGTCGCCGAGCCGGAGGCCGAGCTGGCCGAGGAGGTATTCCCGTCGGGGCGGATAGATCCCGTCCGAGACGAAGAAGTCCATGCCGGGACCGACGAAGGCGTCGTCCGGCGACCGCTCGATCGCCTGCCGCACCGCGGCGAGTTCGTGGCTCGCGAACGTGGCGAGCGGCGCGAGCGCGAGGGCGGCGACGAGTTCCGCCGTACGGTCGGCGGGGAGCGCGTCCGCGGCCCGGAGCGTCGCGGCCGCCGTGTGGATGTCGCCGCGCGCTGCGGCGATCTGCGCCTCCCACACCGCGCCCCAGGCGACGTTGAAGGGATCCCGCCCCGGGCCGGCGAGGAGGCGCGCGAGCGCGGCGGCGCCGTCCAGGTCATGGGCGAAGACGGCGACGCTGCGGGCGACGTCGAGGACCGCCCCGTCCGGCGCCGTGGCCAGCTCGTTCAGGATCTCCCGCCGGTCGGACTCGTCGCCGATCGCGAAGGCGGCCAGGGCGCGGGCGCCGAGCTCGTGGAACCCGCCGCGGGGCAGGCGATAGTCCCGAACGCGACGCGCGAACGAGCGCAACGCCGCCGTGTCCCGTTGGCCCGCGGCGATCCTGACGAGGTGGATGAGCGCGCCGACGTCGCCGTTCTCGCTCTTGCGAAGCGTGAGCGTACGCTCCCACGCGGCGCGGGAGTCCAGCGCGGACTCGCCCAGCGTCGGCTTCCAGTGGAACTGGACCTCGGCCAGGACGTGGTACGCGTCCGGGTCGACGTGGTCGGAGATGACCTCCCGCACCATCCGCTCGGCGGTGGCGGGGTCGCCGCGGAGCAGGGCGCGCCACGCGCGGGCGGTCGCCCGCTTCCACGGCTCCATCCTGTCGGCGTCGGCCGCGGCGCGCTCGGCGGCCCAGAGCGCGAGATCGTTGTCCCCGGCCCAGTCCGCGGCGAAGCTCAGGTGCATGTAGGCGAGGGCGAACGTCGTGTCGATGGCGACGGCTTCCCGCAGGTGCGCGACGGCTTCGGCGAAGTCGCCGCCCGCGAGGGCGACGCGCCCGGCGCGGTAGTGGGCGAACGCGTCGACCGACGGCGTCGTAGGTCCCCACAGGGACCAGGGCTTGAGGGACGGGTCCTCCCTCGGCGCCCTACGCGCATCTCCTCCGCCCTCCCGAACGACCAGCGGGGCGAGGGTCGCCAGGGTGAGGATCAACGCGACGACGCCGATCGCAATGCGGGCGGAACCGCGGGTGCGCCCGGCCCTGCGCGAGCGCCCGGCCCCGGGCGCGCGCGGCGACGGGGCCGGCGCCGCGGGCCCGATGGGTGGGAGCGCCTCGCGCTCGCGCGACGGTCGGACAGGTCCGGGCGCCCCCGCGGCCGCGGCCGGCGGACGGTCCGGAGCCGCGGCCGGCGGACGGTCGGGCGAGGCAGTCGACGGCTCGACCGAGGCCGACGGAGCCGATGGCGCCCGGCCCGGTGCCGACCCGGCCGCCGCCGATCGCGCGCGGATCTGGTCCGCCAGCTCCCGCGTCCGCGCGGACGGCTCCGTTTCCAGCTCTTCGTAGAGACGCCGCGAGAACTCTTCGAACTCGCGCAGCGCGCCGGCCCGGTCGCCGTTGCGCTCGAGGAGCGCCATCAGACGGCGCAGCGTGGCCTCGTCGTGGGGCGTGAGCGACGCCGCCCGGCGCGCCCAGCGCGCCGCCCGGTCGGCGTCGCCCTCGGTCTCGGCGCGCTCGGCGAGAGCCCATGCGGCGTCGCTCGCCTGCTGGCGCCGCCGCGCGCGCTCGCGGTCGAGCCAGTGCTCGAACTCGGGTGCGCCGGAGATGAAGAAACCTTCGAGGAGGTCGCCGCGGTACAGGTCGAGCGCGTCGGCGAAGCGGCCGTCGCGGATCGCGTCGTCGAACGCCCAGACGTCGCACCAGAAATGCCGCTCCGAGAGCGCGAGCTCCGAGCCGCCGCGACGGACGATCGCTTCCTTGCCCACCTTGCCGCGGAGGTAGCTGATCGCCGTATTCAGCGAACGCCGGGCGCGCTGCTGTTCGAGGTCGGGCCAGAACAGGCCGAGGAGGGTGTCGCGGCGGTGATAGCCCCGCGGCGTCGCGGCCGCAAGGAAGGCGAGGACCGCCGCGCGCTTGGGCTGGGATGGAACGTCGTCGAGTACGCTCCCCGCTTCGTCGCGGATGTCGAGCGGTCCGAGTACGAAAAGGTGAATCACACGCGGTTCATTCGGCAACGACGCCGACCGACCCCGCAGACTTCGCGGAACGGAACGAACCCGAGACCGGCTGCGCCACCCGCCGAGACTCGATGTCAACGCGGTGCCTCGAAGATACTCTGAGGCGGTGGCCGGTGCAAATCGCCGGCTGCGGAAATAGATTGCATGCGATGGAGAACGAGAATGCTTCGCCCGGGTGCGCTTGCCCCGGCCGTCATTTCCTCCGCGACGCGCGGTGGTACAAGCGACTCCAGGCGCGGGTCCTGTCGAGGGAATACGCGCCGTACACGCGCGCGGTCGAGCGGCGCAAGGCGGAGCTGTTCGGCGGGCTCGAGGGCGACGTCGTCGAGATCGGGCCCGGCGGCGGCGTGAACCTGCGCTACTTCGCGCCCGATGTCCGCTGGACCGGGATCGAGCCGAACCCGTACCTGCACGACGTGATCCGGGCGCGGGCGCGGGAGCTGGGCCGGGCCGCGGACGTGCGGGCCGGCAGGGCGGAGGCGCTCCCCTTCGACGACGGGTCCGTCGACGCCGTCGCCTGCTCGCTCGTGCTCTGCAGCGTGAACGACCTGGAAGGCACGCTGCGCGAGATCCGGCGCGTGCTCCGGCCCGGCGGGCGGTTCGTCTTCATCGAGCACGTCGCCGACCCGAAGGGCGGCCGCCGCGCCCGGCTGCAGCGCATGGTCCGGCCGGTCTGGCGGCTCATGGCCGATGGGTGCCACCCGGACCGCCGGACGTGGGAGGCGATCCGGGCCGCCGGCTTCGCCCGCGTCGAGATCGAGCACTTCGAGGCGCCCGTGCCGCTCGTGGCGCCGCACATCGCCGGGTTCGCGGTGAGGTAGGCGACGACGCGGCGGGTCACTCGAGCTTCAGCGCCTTCCACGCGACGCCGCCCTGCGCACGCCGAGCGCTCCGAGCATGGCGAGGGCGGCCATCGCCAGTGAAACGCCGGCGCGGTGCTCCGTCGCCCATGGGTAGAGGCTCCACGTCCGGACCCGCCCCGAAGTCGTGCCGCGCTCGCCGCCATCGTTGGGGAGCGGCGCGTAGAGGTTGTCGGGGGCGTCCACCGACTTCGGCCGGTCGGTCTTCTGGAGCCGGTAACCGGTGAGGGTGAACTGCAGGTCGATCAGCCGCGGGGCGATGCGCTCCAGGAGCGAGAACGTCTTCCCCGCGGTCCCCACGTAGAGGTCGCGTACGTCGTGCTCGGCGGCGTAGAGGATCGCGCGGGCGACCAGCTCGGGTGCGTACACGGGCGGGTAGCCGCGCGGCACCACGCCGAGCCGCGTCCGGGCGTGCTCGAAGAGCGGCGTGTCGATCGACGACGGCTTGATCAGCGTCACCCGCACGGGCGACCCGGCTTTGCGGAGCTCGACGCGCAGCGCGTCCAGCCACCCCTTGATCGCGTGCTTGGACGCGGCGTATGCGGACTGGAGCGGCATGCCCCGGTCGGACTCCGCGCTCCCGACGCAGACCAGCGCGCCGCCCGAGGCCTCCAGGTGCGGCAGCGCGGCCTTCGCGCCGTGGACCTGCCCCATCACGTTGACCTCGAGGACCCGACGGAAGTCCTCGACCGGCGTGTCCTGGAAGGTCGCGTAGGCGGAGACGGCCGCGTTGTTGACCCAGGTGTCGATCCGGCCGTATTCCTCCACGGCGCGGCGGGCGAGGGCATCGACCTGGGCCTGGTCGGCGACGTCGGTCGGCACCGCGATCGCCGTGCCGCCCGCCTGCCGGATCTCCTCGACCGCCCGCTCCAGATCGCCCGCGTTGCGAGCGGCGAGGACCACGCGCGCGCCGCGGCGGGCGGCTTCCCTGGCCGTGACCAGCCCGATCCCGCTTGACGCGCCCGTGACGACGATGACCTGGTCGGAGATCGGACGGGGCATGGACGGCTTCCTTCTCGCGTCGAGGTGGATCGCTGGCGCGCCGCCGGCGGAGCGTGAGCCACGCACTTGCAGCATCGATCCGTGCAGGAGGCGGGCCGGATCGGACAGTTGCCGAACGGGGACGGAATCGAATGCCGGGTGAAACGCCGAGGGCGCATCGTGAGGCCGGCGGCGGCGCGCTACGCCGCGAGGTCGGGCTGCCGGGCGCGGTCCTGCTCGGGCTCGGCTCGATGGTCGGGACCGGCGTCTTCGTCAGCATCGGCCTCGCCGCGGGCGTCGCCGGCCCGGCGCTCCTCGCCGCGACGATCCTCGCCGCGCTGGTCGCCGCCGCGAACGGGCTCTCGAGCGCACAGCTCGCCGCCGCGCATCCGGTCAGCGGCGGCACCTACGAGTACGGCTACCGCTGGCTCTCGCCCGCGTTCGGCTTCGCGGCGGGGTGGCTGTTCCTCCTCGCGAAGACCGCCTCGGCCGCGACGGCGGCGCTGGGGCTGGCCGGCTACCTCCTCGAGCTGGTCGGCGTGGGCGACGAGTCCGCGCGGGTGCTCCGGAGCGCGCTCGGCGTCGGCGCGGCGCTCGCGATCACCGGTTTCGTGGCCGGCGGGATCCGTCGCTCGAACCGGGGCAACGCGGTGATCGTGACCGTCACGCTCGCCGGGCTGGTGCTGCTGGTCGCCGCGGCGATCCCGGCCATCGTCCCCGAACGGCTCGGCAACTTCACGCCGTTCCTGCCGCGCGGCGGCGCAGGCGACGGCGCCGCGGGCGGCGTCGCGGGCGGAGGAGCGAGCCATGGCGCGGGCCACGGCGGCCTCGGAGTCGATGGCATCGGCGCGCTGCTCCACGCCGCGGCGCTCATGTTCGTCGCCTTCACGGGGTACGGCCGGATCGCGACGCTGGGTGAAGAGGTGCGCGATCCGCGGCGAGTGATCCCGCGCGCCGTGATCGTGACCATGGCGATCGTGACCGCGCTCTACCTGGCCGTGGGGTTCGCCGGGGTGGGCGTGCTGGGCGCCGCCGCGTTCGGCGACGTCGCCGAGCGGACCGCCGCGCCGCTCGAGGCGGTCGCCGTCGCCCTCGGCTCGCCGGCGCTCGCGACGCTCGTCTCGGTGGCCGCCGTGACGGCAATGGCCGGCGTGATCCTCAACCTGGTCCTCGGCCTCTCGCGCGTGCTGCTGGCCATGGCCCGCCGTGGTGATGCGCCCGCGTACCTGAGCCGTATCGACGCCGCGCGGGCGAGCCCGGTCGCGTCGGTCTGGACGTGCGGCGGGTCGATCGCCGCGATCGCGCTCGCCGGCGACGTGCGCATCGCCTGGTCGTTCAGCGCGTTCACCGTCCTCGTCTACTACGCGATCACGAACCTGGCCGCGCTGCGACTCCCGGCCGAGCAGCGCACGTTCCCGCGCTGGATCGCCGCCGCCGGGCTCGTCGGCTGCCTCGCGCTGGCGTTCTGGGTCGAGCCGGCCGTCTGGCTCGCCGGGTCCGCGCTACTCGTGCTCGGGCTCGCGGTGCGGGCGGTGGTCCGGCGCCGGCGCGTGGGGTGAGACGGCCCGCCTCGCCCGAGACGAGGGCTTCGCTCAGCACTCCCGGAGCTCCGCCGAGTAGATCCGCCAGCGACGCACCTCCTCGGTGGCGCCGGGGACGACGCCGCGCCGGAGGGTGTAGCTCCCGCGGAAACACTGCGCGGCGCCGTCGGCCGTCGTTGCCCGCACCTCGACGGGGATGCGGATGTAGCGCGAGCCGGCCGCGCCTTCGATCCGGCCGGGCTCGCCCACATCGACCCGGACCGACGCGGTCGCGGCGAAGCCGCGCCGGAACTCCTCGAACGTCTGCCCGCTCGCAGCGCCGGCGCCCTCCCAGTACCGGTACGCCCGCGCGTAGTCGCCGGCGGCGATCGCGGCGTAGTAGTCGCGGATCACGGCGACGGCGGCCTCCGGCGAGCCGGTGTCCGGCAGTGCGGCATGGGGCGGGGCGGCGGGAGAATCGGCGGCGGCGGGAGAATCGGCGGCATCGCCAGGGGAACTGGTGGCGGGGGCGGGGGAGCCGGTGGCGGCGTCGGCGGAGGAATCGCTGGCGTCGGCGGCCGCTGGCGCACCCGCGTCGCCCGATGGCGCCTCGCGTTCGCCGTCGGCGCACGCCGCGGCCGCGAGCCACGCGACGAGCAGCGCGGCAGTCGCCATCCGATGGACCGCCGCGCGCCCCGGTCGCCCGGCGCCGGACCGGACGCCGCCCACCGGCACCGTCACCCTCACAACGTCGGCTTGAACACCATCGCCCATACCGTGGACACCTGCAGCAGGACGTTCGCGAGGTTCACCAGCGTCACCCGCCGTCGCGCGCGATCCACCTCCACCGGGTCCGCGTCCGGCGAGGACGACAGCTTCGCCAGCGCCATCCCGGCCCGCCGGCCGACCACCGCGCCCAGCGCGATCGAGCCGAACACGCCGACCAATCCCCACGTGAGCCACAGCGACAACCTCCAGCCCATGATCGCCATCATCCCGATCCCGGCGAACAGCGTCACCATCGCCGCGGGGCCGAAGACCCGCTGGCCGAGGTGGCCGGCGTGCCGCGCGAAGAGAGTGGCCGCCGCCGGGTCCCGCTCCGTCGCCTGCCGCGCGTTCAGTAGCGTCAGCGTGATCAGGCCGCCGACCCACACGATCGCCGCGCCCACGTGCAGGAACTTGAAAAGCGCGTACCAGTTGAACATGTTCGCTCCCTCCGGGTTACAATGCTCAAACACGATGTTTAAACACGCTGTATAAGTCAAGGGCCATGGAACGACCGGGACGACGGCCCAGGCGACGGACCGAGGCGAGCGAGGAGACGCGGACGCGGATCCTCGAGGCCGCGCGCGAGCTGGCCGTGAGCGAGGGGTTCTCGGGCTTCACGGTCGAGAAGGTCGCCGAGCGCGCGGGCGTGTCGCGGATGACGGTCTACTACCAGTTCGGATCGCGGTCCGACCTGCTGGAGCGGCTGTTCGACCATCTGGCGCGGCGCGGCCGGATCGACCGTCTGGGCGAGGCGTTCCGGGACCCGGACCCGCTGTCGGGGCTGGACCGCTTCATCGAGGTGTTCTGCGGGTTCTGGGCGTCGGACCTGGAAGGGATCCTGCGCCTGCGCAGCTGGGCCGCGCTGGAGCCTGCGTACAAGGCGACGGGGTACGGCCGCGACTCGTGGCAGCGCGAGGGCCTGCAGACGCTGGTCGGCCGGATCCGGGAGCGGTACGGCACGCCGCCGGAGGAGGATGTCGAAGACGTCGTCGACGTGCTGCACGTGCTCCTCGGCCCGGAGAGCTACGAGAAGCTGACGCGGACGGGGCGGGGCGAGGCGGAGGTCGCGGCGCTGATCCAGCGGGCGGCGCGGGCGGTGCTGGGGCTGGCGGACCGGTAGCCGCCCGTCAGCGGAGCGCGCCGCATCAACGCCCGCGGGCCGTGTACCGTCCGGCGTGCCCGCGGCGTCGTGCCGCGGGCTCATCGCATCTGCCAGTTCTCGTGGTACGTGATCCCGCCGTGCAGCGTCCCCGAAAGGATATCGAGATCGCCGTCGCCGTCGAGGTCGACGAGGCGCGGCGTGGACATGGGGAGCAGGGTGGGGAGCGGGCACTGCATCGGCTCGAACTCGCCGCCGGTGTTGCGGAAGCACACCGGCCCGCCGTCCTCGTGGCCGACGACGAGGTCCGGGCGGCCATCGCCGTCGAGGTCGGCGAACGCCGGCGCGCTGCGGCGGCCGACGTCGAAGCCGCCGTACTCGTCGCTCACGAGCTCGAACTTCGGCGACGTCGGCGTCCCGACGTTCCTGTACAGATTCAGCGTCCCGACCGCTTCGCCCACGACGAGGTCGAGGTCGCCATCGCCGTCGATGTCGGCGACGGCGGGGACGGTGTGGCTGCCGCGCGTGAGGCGGACCAGCGGCGAGTCGGCCAGGACCCACCGCGGGTCGTGGCGGTCGCCCTCGTTCCACGCGATCAGCACGCCCTGGTTCCAGGTGCCGAGGAGCAGGTCGAGGTCGCCGTCGCCGTCCAGGTCGGCGAGCGCGGGCGCGTAGTGGTAGGACCCGGCGAACGCGAGCGTGTCGGCGAGCCTGAACGCCGGACGCGTCGCGGTCCCGGTGTTCTCGAAGACGACGACGCGCGAGGTGTTCGGCGTGGCCGGATCGAGCTTAGCGGCGACGAGCAGGTCGAGGTCGCCGTCGCCGTCGATGTCGCCCGCCTCGACGACCGTCTCGGCGCCGAGGTCGATCCCGTACAGGAACCGTCGCGTCCGGACGACGTACCTCGGTGCCGCCGTGCCGCCCGCGCCCGCCCGGCTCGCTGACGCGGCAGCGCCGCTGGCCCCCACGTTCTCCAACAGATACAGGTTGTCCGCCGCCGTCCGGTTGGGGTTGTACGCGCCGCCGAGGACGCCGAGGAGCATGTCGAGGTCCCCGTCGCCGTCGATGTCGCCGACGGTAGGAACGTTGTAGCCGCTGGTCAGGACCGGGTCGCCGGGCGGGAACGGGATCGGCTCGCCGCGCAGGTTGGGCGCGGCGCAGGAGCCGACATTCTCGATCAAGAGGATCCCGGGCTCGAAAAAGTCGCCCCAGAAGAGGTCTTCGTCGCCGTCGCCGTCGAAGTCGGTGAAGACCATGGTGTTCGCGCCGTGGGCCGAAGCGCCGAACGTGTTGACGATCTCGATGTTCTCGAAGCGGGTGGTGACCAGCGTGAACCGCGGCGGCGCCTCGCCCACGGGCGCGGTCGCCTCGTAGCGGGTGACCGTGCCGGTCAGTTGCCCGATGAAGAGATCCTGCAGCCCGTCGCAGTCGATGTCGGTCGCGTTCGGGATGTTCTGCCGGTCGGAGAAGATCGGCTCGCCCCGGTCGTCGAAGAGGGTGTCCGCCGCGGCGACGAAGCGCCCGCCGTCGTTGCGGTAGTAGCGGATCATGCTGAAGGGGCGCTCGGCGAGGAGGTCGGGGTCGCCGTCGCGGTCGAAGTCGACGAAGCGGAACCACTCTCCCACGTCCAGCCCCTGGAATTTGTCCGTGCGCCAGACGAACGCGCCGCCGGTGTTCTCGAAGAACATGACCTCGTGCGACCGCTCCTGGACGAAGAGGTCGAGGTCGCCGTCGCGGTCGATGTCGACCAGCTGCGGGCGCGGGTTGTTCAGCCCGCCGAGGAAGGGGTAGGTGTACGGCCGGCCGTTCTCGTCGAGCACGGGGAACGGGTCGATGCGGCGGACGAAGCTCTCGGCGGCGGGGACGGGCGCGGGGCGGCCGGCGCCCTTGGCCCCCGTGCCGCCCGGCCCCGCGGCGCCGCCGGCGCAGGCGGTTGCCGCCGCGGCGGAGAGGGCGAGCGCCGCGCCCAGCGCGTTGGCGCGTCGCCTCACCGCCCGCTCCGCGTCCCGATCCCCGTCGCGTACGCGCCGACCGGGATGACCTTCACGATCTCCTTCGCGACCGCGTCGATCACGACGAGCGTGCCCGGCGCGTTGTGGGCGACGTCGTGCGGCCCGTGGGCGCTGTGCTGTTGCTCGGTGTTGTTGTTCGAGATGTAGACCCACCGGCCGTCGGGCGAGATCGCGGCGCCGTGCGGCTGGGCGAGCCCTTCGCCCCGCACGACGCCGGCTACGCTCCAGCTCCCGGCGTCCACGGCCGTGACCTCGTTCGCGCCCTTGTTCCCGAACCAGACCGTGCGGCCGTCGGGCGAGAAGACCGGGTGCCACGGCTGCGCGCCCACGTCGATCATGCGGATCGGGCGCGGCGCGCTCGGGTCGGCCAGGTCGAAGACCAGCAGCTTGGCCGTCAGCTCCGCCGTCGCGACCATCGAGCGCCCGTCGGGCGAGATCGCGAACTGGACGAGCGTGTGCGTCGGGCCCTCCAGCTCGCCCAGCTCGACGGCGCCGTCCTCGTGCCCCACGGCCGCGACCTGGTTCACCGCCAGGCTCGCCGTGTAGACGATGTCGCCCTGCGGCCGGACCGCAATTGCGTGCGGCCGCGGGAAGAGCACCTCGATCTCCTCCTCGACCTCCATCGTCGAGCGCTTCACGAGGGCGATGCTGCGCGGCGGGTTGACCGCGCTCATCGACCGGCCGACGTAGAGGTAGTCCTCCGTCGGGTGCAGCGCGAGCATCCCGGGCACCTCGAGCTCCGCCTGCGCGACCAGCCGGTTCTCGCGGTCGAGCTTCAGCACCCGGTTCTCGCCGATCAGCGAGACGTACCAGTACGACCCGTCCGGCTCGACGACGATGTGATGCGGCTTCGCGTTCGACGAGAAGCCGAAGTCCCGCAGGTCGATGCGACGCACCTCGACGTGCGCCTCGCGGTCCACCACCGAGATCGTCGCCTCGCCCTGGTTCGCGACGTACACGTAATCGCCGGACCCGGGCGCGGGGCCCTGGCGGGGCGCCGATTCCGCCGCCGACGGCGCGCCCACGACCAGCGCCGCCGCCCCCGCGACCACGAGTCCGAAGACCTTCCTGCTGCCGAACATCATGGCGATTCCTGCCTTGCTCGAACCGATGCCTGCCTCAGACCGACGGCCGGCGCACCTTCACGAGGAAGACGCCCTCGGTGCCGCTCGTGACCACGATCACGCCGCTCCGGAAGAACGGGTAGTTGCTCCACGAGCCGCCGAAGCCCGGCGTGTTGGTGCCGTACGGGACGGTGTCGAAATAGCCGACCTCGCGCGGCGCCTGGCGGTTGCTGATGTCGACGACGCGCAGACCGGCCTGGTAGTGCGACTGGTACATCGTGTCGCCGACGATGTAGAGGTTGTGGTCCGACGCCTCCGTCGTCCCCGGGAACTCGCCGACGAGCTGCGGATCGTCCAGGTCCTCGACGTCCCAGATCAGCGTGCGCGTGTTCTTGACCAGCCCCTGCAGCTCGTCCAGCTCGTCGTTCATGTAGAAGAATCGGTGGTCCTCCGTCAGCCACCCCTGGTGCGAGTAGCCGACGTTCGGGTACGACGCGCGCGCGATCGCCTTCGGGTTCGACTTGTCCGTCACGTCCGCGATGCTGAGCGCCGTCTCGTTCGCGCCGAAGCAGATCTCGCGGCCCTGGTAGTCCGAGTCGGGGCCGTGGTAGACGACGCACTGCGCGTCGTGCGAGTAGCCCGTGCTCGCGCGGCCGGTCTGCGGGTCGGCGAAGCACCCCGCGAACTTCGGGTTCTTCGGATCGCGGATGTCGATCATGTGCAGCCCGCCGCCGCACGTCTCGCCGCCGGCGCTCGCGCCGACCGGGTACGCGAACCCGGTCTGCTCGTTGATCACGATGTTGTGCGCGCTGTTGATCCGAGTGTAGTGCGCGTCCGGCGTGAAGGTGACCGGCGGGTTCTTCACGTTGCGCAGCCGCGTCAGGTCGAAGACCTGCATCCCGTGCGGGCCGGCGCCGTCGGCCACGATGAAGGCGTGGTTCGCGTACACCTTGATGTCGCGCCACACCGAGACCGGCGACGCCTCCGTCTTCGGCAGCTCGCCGAGGTAGACCGGGTTCTCGGGGTCGGTGATGTCGATGAACGCGGTCCCGTCGGTCCGGCCGACGAGTGCGTACTCGCGCCCGGTCTCGGGGTCGGTCCAACCCCAGACGTCGTTGAGCTCGATCCCGCGCTTGCCGCCGATGTCCTTCACGGGGAGGAAGGCGACGAGGTCGACGCCGTGGCACTCGAAGCCGGCGGCCTTGCCGTCGCGGCACTCGACCTGCCCGCCGAGCACCGCCGGGAACGATTCCGGCTCGCTCCACACCCGGTCGCGGAAGCTCCACGCGCCGGAATCGTCGAGCGCGTAGATCGCGACGGTGCCGGCGCCGTTGTCGTCGCGCGGGGCCGTGACCGCGGCGACTCGCCCGGCCGCGCCGATCGCCAACCCGAGCGCCGCGCCGCGCGGCATCTCGCCGCGGCCGAGCAGCCGCGCGGCCGTCCACTCGCCGGTCGCGGGGTCCTGCGCCATCCGGTAGATCACGCCCGAGAACTGCTCCGCGAGCGGCGCGCCGATCCACAGCTCCTCGCCGACGACGGCGAGCGAAGCGCCGAACTGCGTGCGCGGGCCGGCCGCGAACGGGAGCATCCGCACCTCGTCGCGCCACTCGCCGCTCTGCGCCGAGCGGGCGAAGAGGAAGACCGCGCCCGTCCCCTGGTCGCGCCCCGGCGCGCCGACGGCGACCCGGTCGCCGACGATCGCGACGCTCGCGCCGAGCATCGCGCCGTCGCCGCCCGTACGCGCGACGAGCTTCGACTCCTGGACCCAGTTCCCCGACGCGTCCCGCCGGAAGAGGTAGGCCGCGCCGCGACGGTTCGACTGGACCGGCGCGCCGACCACCGCGACGTCGCCCGAGATCGCGAGCGCGACGCCGAACGCGTCGTCCGGCTGGACGTCCGAGGCGGCCAGCGTCGCCTCGTACGACCAATCGCCGTTGTCGTTGCGCCGGAAGACGTGGACCGCGCTCCCGCCGCCGTTCGCGTGGACCGAGGCGACCAGCGCGCGCCGGCCGTCGGTCGCGATCGCCATCCCCAGGCTGTCCCCGGCCGCCGCGCCGGGCACCGTCAGCCGCGCCGTGTGCCGCCACTCGTCGCCCCGGCGCTCGAAGACGTGGACCGCGCCGCGCGACTCGGCCTCGTCCAGCCGCGAGGCGAGGAGCATCGTGCCGTGCGCCGCGATCGCGGCGCCGAAGCCGTCGGCCGGGCGAGCGTCCGGCGCGGTCAGCTTCGCCGCCTCGACCCAGCGGCCGCCCCGGTCCGCCCGGTAGACGTACACGATCCCCGAGCGCACGACGTTCGCCGGCTCGCTCACGAACACCACGCCGTCGCCCACGGCGACGCCTCTGCCGTAGTTCTGCGCGGACGCGGGAGCGACGAGGCCGAGCACCGCGGCCAGGACCAGGAAGAGTCGATGCGTTCGCTTCATTGGTTCCGTCTCGGTTGAGGATTCGCGGTGAGACCCGCCCAACGGTCGGGCGCGCCCGGCGGTCGGGCGCCGGTAAGTCAATTCGTGGTCGGGCACGCAAGGTCGAGCCGAACCGGGCCCGGCCGCGGGGGCGAGCCCGGCGGCCGGGCCCGCGTCGGTGACATGCCCGGATCGGCCGGACCAATAATAAGGACGAGCCGGGGCGGGAGCCAGGGCGAGGGTCGCGGCCAGGCGGCCTCGGGGTGTCGAGGGAGGACCGGCGGCGTGCGTGGGAAAGCCGGCGGCATCCGCGCGAACGGCGGCTGGCGCAGGACGCCCAGCGCGGGACGCCCGGCGCGCGGCTCCTTTCCGCTCGCTCCGGGGTACACCCCGCCGGGCGCGAGGCCGGTGTTCCGGCGGCCGGCACCGCGTGCTCGGTCCCGCGAGCGCCCGAGGGCGGCATCGTACCCGTGCGCCGCGCGGGGCCGATGTTGTACCCGCCCGCGCCGGCGGGTATCTTGTTGCCGCACAAGACAACGAAACCGTCCGTCGCCCCGACGACAGCGCCGGGCGCGACGTCTTCCGAGGAGTGATCCGACGATGCCGAAGCTGCTTCGCGTCGCCCTGGTCGTCGCCCTTGCCGCGCTCGGGCTCGCCGGGTGCGGCGCCGGGCCGCGGAACCCCGACGCGGCCGCCGAAGAGTGGCGCGGGATGGTGCTCCTGCAGCCTATCCCCAAGCCGGACTTCGTTTTGACCGATACCGACGGGAAGCCGTTCGACTTCCGCGCCGAGACCGACGGCTACCTCACGCTCCTCTTCTTCGGCTACACCTACTGCCCCGACGTCTGCCCCGTCCACATGGCGAACCTCGCCTACGTGATCGGCGGGATGCCGCGCCAGCTGCAGAACCGGATCAAGGTCGTCTTCGTGAGCGTCGACCCCGAGCGGGACACGCCGGAACGCATCCGCGAATGGCTCGACGCCTTCGACCGCCGGTTCATCGGCCTGCGCGGCACGAAGGAGGAGACCGACGCCGTGCTGAACGAGCTGCGGCTCCCGACGCCGGTGCTGGGCGAGCCGGACGAGACCGGGTACTACCAGGTCGGCCATCCGTCGACGATCATCGCCTTCACGCCGGACGACCAGGCGCCGGTCCTCTATCCGTTCGGCACGCGGCAGGCGGACTGGGCGTACGACCTGCCGCGGCTCCTCGAGGTCCGGCCCAGGGTGCAGGTCTCGCGCGCCTACGCCGCCGTCCCGGCCACGAGCGACCGGACCGCGCTGTACTTCACCGTCGAGAACCACTCGGACGAAGATGACGCGCTCGTCGAGGTGAGCACGGACGCCGCCGGCCGCGTCGAGCTGCACCGCCAGGTGTCGGGCGGCGGGATGATGCGCATGGAGCGCGTCGCCGAGATCGGGATCCGGTCGGGCGGGAAGGCGACGCTCGAGCCCGGCGGGCTGCACGTGATGCTCCTCGACCTCCGTCGCCCCCTCGCCGCCGGCGACGTGCTGCGCCTCGACCTCACGTTCCGCAACGCCGGCAGGGTCCGGGCCTACGCCGAGGTCCGGCCGTACGCGGAGCTCGAGGGGCTGCTCGGCGGCGAGGTCGACGGTGCGGGCTCGCGGTCGGGCGGCCGCGCCTCCGACGCGCGCGACGGCGCGGCCGCTTCGCCGACCTCGGGGGGAGGTCGCTGACGATGCAGTTCCAGTGGTGGTGCGCCGCCCAGACCGCGGCGTGGGAATGGAGCTGGCGGCCGTACCCCGGCGTCTGGATCTTCATCCTGCTCCTGGCCTTCGGGTACCGAACGCTGCTGCGCCGCGCCGAGAGGGTCTCGGGCGAGTCGATCGGGGGCGCGCGCGTCGCCTCGTTCGCGGGCGGGCTCCTCTTCCTCTGGCTCGCGCTCGACTGGCCGATCGGCGCACTCGGCGCCGGGTACCTGGCCAGCGTCCACATGGTCCAGTTCCTGTTGATCGGGATGCTCGCGCCGCCGCTCCTGCTCTGGGGGCTCCCGCCGGCCGGGCTACGGATTTGGCTGGACGGTACCGCGGGCGACGGCGCTCCCGTCGATGCGGCGGCCGC
>Ga0207864_1001078_pt1 | contig 32401 bp, 28 predicted proteins | sample HigsolmetaAR202D_FD_184834 | JGI IMG/M metagenome (GOLD analysis project Ga0207864, IMG submission 184834) | Ionic liquid and high solid enriched microbial communities from the Joint BioEnergy Institute, USA - AR20-2-D (SPAdes) (version 2) ... | reverse complement strand
GGGGGGGGAGCCGGTCCAGGTTGGTGTTGGGCCGCAGCACGTCGTTGCCTCCGGCGTGCACGGTCACCAGGTCGGGGGCGAAGTCCAGGGTCTGTTCCAACTGCTCGCCGAAGATGTGGTGGATCCGCCGTCCGCGCACCGCGAGGTTGGCGTAGCGAAACCCCGGGGTCAGGGTGCTGAGGTGCTCGGCGAGCCGGTCGGCGAAGCCCTGGTAGGTGCCGTCGGGGCCGGGGTCGTCCAGCCCCTCGGTGAGGCTGTCCCCGATGGCCACGTAGGAACGGATGACCGCGGGCCGGGCCGCTGGCGGGCGGTGGGACAGCTCCCCCGTGGAACCGTTGGCGTCCGCTCCCGGCCGGAGGAGGGGGATTCCCTTGTCTGAGCCGGTCAAGTGACCCTCTCTTTCTCAGGTGGTCGGCGCTTACGGGTCTTCGTGCGGTTGTCGCGCCCTGGCTCGGGGGCGGGGCCGGCCCCCGGAACGCGGAAACGGCCGCCGAGGCGGCCTGTGGGGGTGCGCGGCGGCACGCTCCCGGGAGTCCGGGAGGCTTCGGGGCGTTCCATCTGAATACTCCGGGGATCGGCTCTCTCTCCGGCTCGGGGTGTGCGGCACCCCGCGGAACGCGCCTCCTCGGGCTCCGCGTGTGCTCCGTGCCGTACCCCCGCCCGCGCTGTCCCGCCGCCAGCGCCCGCTGGGGGACGCGCCGCGGCCGGTGCGCGGACGGCCTTCCGTGCCACGGCCGATGATCAGGAGGGTGCGGGGGGTACGAAAGACCAGACAAGCATACCGCCGCCGGACACGGACGGCCGGTGGAGGCAGATCCGACCGGGCGCGGCCCGCACCGCGGGAGGCCGCGGGCTGCCGCCCGCGCGGGGGGTTGAGGGGTGTTCCCCGACCGCTGCTCTGTCAGGCTCCCGCGGCGGCCGGTGTCCCGCCTCGGCCGGGGCCTGTCGCCCGCCTCCTCCCGGGGCGGGCGTGTGACGTATCCGACGGCACACGGGTCACAGAAATGTCACTTATGAGGCCTGACAAGATATATGTACAGATTGTCTGCCAGGCACCTTCTTAGGGTACTCTCAGGATTTCCTGTTGGGCACTACACAGGATGCGTAGCCCCCACGTACGATCTGCGAGGGATCGACACCGTCGGCCTCGAGGCAGTGCGGCCCTCCGCTCGCACCGCACCCGGTCGACGGGGACCCGCCCGGTTCGCTGCCCTTACCGTCCCGAGGGGCGTAATGTGTAGCGCATAACCGGACATCCGTGTCGTTCTCGCACATTTAGCGTGCCATGTGCCAGGAGGTCGAGGTCCCCCGTCGATGAACGCCGTTTCGCCGATCAGCCTCACCGACCTCGTTCCCGCCCTGCGGTGGAGCAAGTCGCCCGGCACCACCGCGATCCTGCGGCATCCCCGGCTGGTGGACGGCTGGTGGCGGTCGCTCCCCCTTCCCCGGGTGCTCGACATCGCCGGCCCCGCCTGGCTGGCGCACTGCATGGCCCGCCTCTCCGTGGAACAGTGGGACCACCTGGAGGTCTGCGAGTTCGTACCGACACTGCGCGGGATCACGGTGGACCTGTCGGAGGTCGCCGAGCCCGTACGCGGCGCGGTACAGGCCACCGCGGGCGACTGGGACCGGCTGGTCCGCGCCTCCCCCCAGACGATGCGTTCCTGGGACTTCCCCAGCAACTGCGACGTGCTGGAGGTGGTCGGCACGATCATGTGGCAGTCGATCCTGCCGTTCACCGGCGGGCCGCTCAGCGGCCCCGCCCCCTCCCCCGCCCTGATGATCGAGGCCGTGCGCACCATCGCGAACTGGATGCCCGCCTCCGCCCCGGAGCACGTGCGCAACGCGCTGGCCTACCTCACCGACGCCACCGGCGCCGACTCCTCCGGTCCCACCACCGACACCGCCAAGAACACGCAGACGCCGGCCACCCGCGCCATCCGGACGCTGCGGGCCCTGCGCGCCCAGCGCGACCGCGATCTCGCCGCGAAGGAGAACAGCTCCACCACGCCCTCCTCCTCCCGCTCCCCGGCCTCCGAGGAGCCGGTCCCGCTGCTGGCCCGGCGCGGCGGCAGCCCTCTGCTCGGCCCCGGCGGCACCCTGCGCCGCCCGGCGTTCGGACCGCCCAAGGCGCTGCGCGTCCAGTCCACGGCCTCCGCCTCCGAGGAGGCCCCGGCCAAGCAGGCGGCCCCGGCACTGGGGACGCACCCGCTGATCGACCTGTTCGAGCAGTTGTGCCGGGACTGGAACGACCTGGAGCGGCTCATCGCCACCGAGCGGCTGTTCACCGCCGAGCCGACCAGCATCCGCCTGCTCGCCGACCAGCTCCAGATGGACATCGGCGAACTGCGCAGCGCGCAGCGCACCGTCGAGGAGCGCCTGCTGCAGTGGCTCAACTCCCCGGTGGGCGCGCCGATGGCCCGGCACCTGCGCGACCTGGCCGACACCATAGGCGTGGCCACCACCATCGACTACCTGGTCAGCGCCCATCCCGACCACTCGGTCGACGTGCCCTCGCTCGGCATCCCGCTGTGGCGGGTCGTCATGACGCTGTTCACCGACCGGCGGCTGGACGACAACTGGCTGCTCGCCACCGACACCGGGCACCTGCGCCGACAGACCCGCCAGCTCCTGTCCGACCAGCCCAGCCTGAGCGAGGCCGAGAGCCGCCTGGGCAAGATCGGCATCCGCCCCCCGGTGCTGCGGGCATGGCTACAGAGCACCCCGGGGGTCAGCATCCAGGACGGACAGGTGCTGGTCGACGAGAGCGTGCCGCTGAACGCCGCCGAGCCCGCGGGCGGACACGCCGCGTACTCCTCCCCCCAGGCCATGACCACCACCAACGGCCTGCCCATCCGCCGCCGCTCCGGGGGGGCCAAGAGCGCGCCGCCGAAGCCGACGGTGGCCACCTCGACGCGCTGCTTCCGCGCCCCCGACGGACGCTGGTGGCACCGCGTCGACGTCACCATCGACCAGCTCAACGGCGCCCCGGTCGCCGTGCCCCCGGGGTACGCCGCACACCTCGGGCTACAGCCGGGACGCCTGCTGTGCCTCACCGGCCCCGGCGCGGACCTGCTGGTCCTGGTCTGGCGGGACCAGGCCGCGTTCGACTCGCTGCGTCCGCTGCTGCGCAGGCTGGGCGCCCAGCCCGGGGACCGGCTGTTCATCACCGTCAACGGGGACCGGCTGGACGCCCGCCTGCTCCAGGCATCCGCGGTCCCCTCCGACAGCGGCCCGCTGGGCCTGGCGCTGAGCCTGACCGGCTACACCGCTCCGGCCACCCCCGAGGAGGCCCTCGACATCATCTTCCGCCGGATCAACGAGACCGACGAGGGCTTCACCAGCACCCCGGCGGAGCTGATCAACCTGTTGAGCAGCCGCGGCGACGAGGACATCGCCGAGCAGCTTCGCCTGTCCCTGCACTCCGCCCCGCTCCAGACCCAGCAGCGGCTGGCCTGACCCCGCCTCCCGGCGTTGCGCGGCGGCGCCCCGTCACCTCCCGGTCCGGGGGACGGCGCCGCACCGCCGCGCAACGCCGCGACGGGCTCCTCGTCGCGGCGGGTGAGGCCGGGGGCAGCGGCCGGAACGCCCCGACGGCGCGGTCCGGGCGGCCGAGCGGACCGGGAGGATCACCGGGCCCGGCCGTCGTCGCCACCGACATCGGTCGGTCTGCCCGCGCCCCACGCCGGTCGCGCTCAGCGTCTGCTGGAGGCGCGGCCTGCCCCGGCGGTCCCCGAAGGCGTGGGCGGCGTCCTCCAGGCCCGGCAGCTCGCGCCGGGCCGGGTCGGCGGCGCTCCCCAGGGCCTGCTCCGCCCGGCCGCACCGCCCACCACCAGGTGTGCCCGGGAGGGCCTCCGTGTTCTTCCCCGGTCCTGTACGCCCTGCCCGCCCCCTGTCCGGGGCGTCCTCCCCTCTCACCCGGGCGTGGGCCGGGAAACGGCAGACGCCCGCGGCCGGGCGGGCACGCGGGCGTCTGCCGGGTCCGGGCCCCGAGGGGCGCCCGGACCGCGGCGGCCTCAGACGTTGAAGCCGAGCATCCGCAACTGGTCCCGGCCGTCCTCGGTGATCTTGTCCGGACCCCACGGCGGCATCCAGACCCAGTTGATCTTGACCTCGCGGCCGAACTCCTCCAGCGCGTTGGCGGCCTGGTCCTCCAGCACGTCGGTGAGCGGACAGGCGGCACTGGTCAGCGTCATGTCGATCACGATGTCGCGGTCGTCGGCCTTGATGCCGTAGACCAGACCGAGGTCGACGACGTTGACCCCCAGCTCGGGGTCGATGACGTCCTTGAGGGCGTCGGTGATCTCCTCCAGCAGCGCCTCGTCCACCTCGGCGGCCGGAGCCTGCGTGCTCTGGGCGGTCTCGTTTCCGTCGGTCATACCGCCCCCTCCTTCTGGGTCGCCAGGGACTTGACGGTCGCGTCCTTCCACGCCATCCAGGCGAGCAGCGCGCACTTGACCCGGGCGGGGTACTTCGACACCCCGGCGAAGGCCACCGCGTCCTCCAGCACGCCCTCGTCGGGCTCGCCCTTCCCCTTGGACTGCATGAGCGCGGTGAACTCCTCCAGGACGGCCATCGCCTCGTCGACGGTCTTGCCGATGAGCAGGTCGGTCATGACCGAGGCGCTGGCCTGGCTGATGGAGCAGCCCATGCTGTCGTAGGAGATGTCGGCGACCGTGAGGGCGTCCTTGCCGTCCTCCGCGGACTCGAGCAGCACCCGGAGGGTGACCTCGTCGCCGCAGGTGGGGTTGATGTGGTGGCTCTCGGCGTCGAACGGCTCCCGCAGGCCCTTGTGGTGCGGATTGCGGTAGTGGTCCAGGATGATCTCCTGGTACATCGCGTCGAGTTTCATGGCACGCCTCTCCTAGCTCCGGGCCACCCCGAAGAACCGCTGCGCCTCGCGGATGCCCTCGACCAGTGCGTCCACGTCGGCGAAGGAGTTGTACAGGTAGAACGAGGCGCGGGTGGTGGCCACCGCGCCGTACCTGCGGTGCAGCGGCCAGGCGCAGTGGTGTCCCACCCGCACGGCCACTCCCCGGTCGTCCAGCACCTGCCCGACGTCGTGGGGGTGGATGCCGTCGACGGTGAACGACACCGCTCCTCCGCGTGCCTCGGGGTCGGTCGGCCCGACGATCCGCACCCCTTCGAGGGAACCGACGTGCTTGAGCGCGTATTCCACCAGGGCGTGCTCGTGGGCGGCCACGGCGTCCATGCCGATGGCGTTCAGGTAGTCGCAGGCCGCGGCCAGGCCGACCGCCTGCGGCGCCATCGGCACCCCGGCCTCGAAGCGCTGCGGCGGGTCGGCCCAGGTGGAGTGGTCCATGTGCACCGTGCCGATCATGGACCCGCCGGTGATGAACGGCGGCATCGCCCGCAGCAGTTCGCCGCGCCCCCACAGCACTCCGATGCCGTTGGGGCCGCACATCTTGTGCCCGGAGAACGCCAGGAAGTCGACGCCGAGCTCGGTGACGTCCACCGGCATGTGCGGCACCGACTGGGCGCCGTCCACCAGGACCAGCGCGCCGACGGCGTGCGCCCGCTCCGCGATCTGGCGGACCGGGTTGACGGTGCCCAGCACGTTGGACTGGTGGGTGAGCGCCACGATCCTGGTGCGCTCGTTGACCAGGTCGTCCAGGTTCGACAGGTCGAGACGTCCCTCGTCGGTGACGCCGAACCAGCGCAGCGTCGCCCCGGTGCGGCGGCACAGCTCCTGCCAGGGCACCAGGTTGGCGTGGTGCTCCATCTCCGTGACCACGACCTCGTCGCCCGGCCCCACGGCCATGCGGGCGAACTCCTCGCCCGCAGTGGCCGCGTTGCTCATGGCGTAGGCGACGAGGTTGATCGCCTCCGTGGCGTTCTTGGTGAACACCACCTCGTCGGCCGGAGCGCCCACGAAGGCCGCGATGGTGGCGCGGGCCTGCTCGTAGGCGTCGGTGGCCTCCTCCGCGAGCTGGTGCGCGCCCCTGTGCACCGCCGCGTTGTGGCGTTCGTAGAACTCCCGCTCGGCGTCGAGGACCTGCCGGGGCTTCTGCGAGGTCGCTCCGGAGTCGAGGTACACCAGCGGACGCTCGTCGCGTACGGTCCGCGCCAGGATCGGGAAGTCGGCCCGGATCGTCTCGACGTCCAGCTCGCGTGCTGTCACGGTTAGGCGCCCACCTTCACGAATCGCTCGTAGCCCTCGGCCTCCAGGGTCTCGGCCAGCTCGGGGCCGCCCGACTCGGCGACCCGACCGCCCGCGAAGACGTGCACGAAGTCGGGCTTCACGTAGTTGAGGATGCGGGTGTAGTGCGTGATGAGCATGACGCCCATCCCGTTGGCCTCCTTGGCCCGGTTGATGCCCTCGGAGACGATCTTGAGGGCGTCGACGTCGAGGCCGGAGTCGGTCTCGTCGAGGATGGCCACCTTCGGCTTGAGCAGCTCCAGTTGCAGGATCTCGTGGCGCTTCTTCTCGCCGCCGGAGAAGCCCTCGTTGACGCCGCGGGCGGCGAAGGAGGAGTCGAAGGCCATCGCCTTCATGGCCTCCTGCAACTCCTTGGAGAAGGCCCGCAGCTTGGGCGCCTCTCCGCGGACCGCGGTGACGGCACTGCGCAGGAAGTTGGACATGGACACGCCGGGCACCTCGATCGGGTACTGCATGGCGAGGAAGAGTCCGGCGCGGGCCCGCTCGTCGACCTCCATCTCCAGCACGTTCTCGCCGTCGAGCAGGACCTCGCCCTCGGTGATCTCGTAGCGGGGGTGCCCGGCGACGGCGTAGGCCAGGGTGGACTTGCCGGAGCCGTTGGGCCCCATGATGGCGTGGGTCTCACCGGAGTTGATCGTCAGGTCGACGCCCTTGAGGATCTCCTTGCGCTCGTCCTCGCTGATGATGACGTCGGCACGCAGACCGCGGATCTCGAATGTGGTCATGGTCTTTTCTTCAGCCTCTACGGGTTCGTGGGGTCCAACGAGACGAGCACGTCGTCACCGTCGATCTTCACAGCGTATGTGGGGACCGCCTGGGTCGCCGGCGGGTTGAGCGGCTTGCCCGAGCGCAGGTCGAAGCACGAGCCGTGCAGCCAGCACTCGATGGTGCCGTCCTCGACCTCGCCCTCGGACAGGTTCACCTCGGCGTGCGAGCAGATGTCGCTGATCGCGTACACCTGGCCCTCGCTGCGCACCACCGCCACCGGGGTGTCGCCGATCTCCACGCTCAGCGCGCCCTCCTCGGGGAGGTCGCCGAGCGAGCAGACCCTGGTGTAGGCGCCTTCGCTAGTCATGGAACGCCAGTTTCTCCTCGACCTCGTCCGTGATGCGCTGACGCAGTTCGGGAACCTCGATCCGGTTGATGATCTCGGCGAAGAAGCCGCGGATCACCAGCCGCCGGGCCTCGTCGGCGGGGATGCCGCGCGACTGGAGGTAGAAGAGGTGGATGTCGTCGAGGCGTCCGCTGGTGCTGGCGTGCCCCGCCCCCTCGACCTCACCGCTGAAGATCTCCAGGTTGGGCACGGAGTCCACGCGGGCGCCGTCGGTGAGCACCAGGTTGCGGTTGTTCTCGTAGGAGTCGGTGCCCTTGGTGTCCTCGCCGATGATCACGTCGCCAATCCACACCGAGTGGGCGTCCTCGCCGCTGAGCGCTCCCTTGTAGTCGACCCTGCTGCGGGTGTGGGAGACGTTGTGGTCGACCAGCGAGCGGTGCTCGTGGTGCTGGCCGGCGCCGGTGAAGTACAGGCCGTACAGCTCGGCGTTGCCGCCGGGGCCGGTGTAGCCCACCTTGGGCGACAGCCGCACGAGGTCGCCGCCGAGGGTGATCACGACGCTGCGGTAGTGGGCGTCGCGGCCGACCTTGGTGTACTGGTGCGACACGTGGACGGAGTCGCGGTCCCAGTCCTGGAGGCTGACCACGTCGAGCCGGGCGCCGTCGTCGACGACGAACTCGACGTTGTCGGCGTAGATCGAGGTGCCCGCGTACTCCAGGACCACGGTGGCGGAGCTGAACTGCTCGGCCCGGACCAGGACGTGGCCGTAGGCGTCGCCCTGCTCGGTGCCGGTGACCCTGATGAACACCGGCTCGTCGGCCCGGGTGTCCTTGCCCACCGTGACGACGACGGCCTCGGTGAAGGACTGGTAGGCCAGGGCGCTGACCCGGTCGGTGGGCAGGAAGGAGCGGGCCAGCCGCTCGTCGTCGCGGCCCACGGTCTCGACGGTGACCCCCTCGGGCGCGCTCATCTCGACCTTCACCACGCCGTCGGCGATGTTGCGGCCGTCGTGCAGGCCGCGCAGCCGCCGCAGCGGGGTGAAGCGCCACTCCTCCTCGCGCCCGGTGGGCTTGGGGAAGTCGTTGGGGTCGAACGACCCGTGGACGTCGAGTTTGGAAACGGGGAGGCCGCCGCCGTGGCTGTGCTCCTTGATTCCGAGGTTAGGGGTGGCCATGGTCAGCCGACCGCTCCTTCCATCTGCAGCTCGATGAGCCGGTTCAGTTCCAGCGCGTACTCCATGGGGAGCTCCCGCGCGATGGGTTCGACGAAGCCGCGGACGATCATCGCCATCGCCTCCTCCTCGGCCAGGCCCCGGCTCATCAGGTAGAAGAGCTGGTCCTCGCTGACCTTGGAGACCTTGGCCTCGTGGCCCATCTCCACGTTGTCCTCGCGGACGTCCACGTACGGGTAGGTGTCGGAGCGGCTGATCGTGTCGATCAGCAGCGCGTCGCACTCCACGTTGGACTTGGAGTGGTCGGCGCCCTCCTGGATCTGGACCAGTCCGCGGTAGGAGGTGCGGCCGCCGCCCCGGGCCACCGACTTGGAGACGATGGTCGAGGAGGTGTGCGGCGCGCAGTGCACCATCTTGGAGCCGGTGTCCTGGTGCTGGCCCGCCCCGGCGAAGGCGATGGACAGGGTCTCGCCCTTGGCGTGCTCGCCCATCAGGTAGACCGCCGGGTACTTCATGGTGACCTGGGAGCCAATGTTGCCGTCGATCCACTCCATGGTGGCGCCCTCGTAGGCGACGGCGCGCTTGGTGACCAGGTTGTAGACGTTGTTCGACCAGTTCTGGATGGTCGTGTAGCGGCAGCGGGCGTTCTTCTTGACGATGATCTCGACGACCGCGGAGTGCAGCGAGTCCGACTTGTAGATCGGCGCGGTGCAGCCCTCGACGTAGTGGACGTAGGCGCCCTCGTCCACGATGATCAGCGTCCGCTCGAACTGGCCCATGTTCTCGGTGTTGATCCGGAAGTAGGCCTGCAACGGGATCTCCACGTGCACGTTCTTGGGCACGTAGACGAAGGAGCCGCCGCTCCACACCGCGGTGTTCAGCGCGGCGAACTTGTTGTCGCCGGGCGGGATGACGGTGCCGAAGTACTCCTGGAACAGCTCGGGGTGCTCCTTGAGCGCGGTGTCGGTGTCCAGGAAGATGACGCCCTGGGCCTCCAGGTCCTCGCGGATCTGGTGGTAGACGACCTCGGACTCGTACTGCGCGGCCACCCCGGCGACCAGGCGCTGCTTCTCGGCCTCGGGGATGCCCAGCTTGTCGTAGGTGCGGCGGATGTCCTCGGGCAGCTCCTCCCAGGAGGTGGCCTGCTTCTCCGTGGACCGCACGAAGTACTTGATGTTGTCGAAGTCGATCTTCGACAGGTCGGCACCCCAGTTCGGCAGCGGCTTCTTGGTGAACAGCCGGAGCGCCTTCAGGCGCAGGTCCAGCATCCACTCGGGCTCGTTCTTCTTGCTGGAGATGTCACGGACGACCTCCTCGTCGAGGCCGCGGCGCGCCGAGGCGCCGGCCACGTCGGGGTCGGCCCAGCCGTACTCATAGGTACCGAGCCCTTCGAGCTCGGGGTGCGCGGTAGACGTCATTACGCGGATCCTCCTGGACAGGACGTCCTGTTGTGGCCCGGTTCCGGTTCCCGCCGGGTGCGGGTCCCGGTCCCCAGGGAGCCGATGTCTCGGGAGCTGACGTGGGTGGTGCAGACGCCGTCGCCGTGCGCGATGGTGGCGAGGCGGCGCACCGGTGTGCCCAGTAAGCGGGCGAACGCCTCGACCTCGGCGTCGCACAGCTCGGGGAACTCCGCCGCCACGTGGGCGACCGGGCAGTGGTGCTGGCACAACTGCTCTCCCCCGGCCGGGGCCGACCCCGACGAGGCGGCGTAGCCGTCGTTGGACAGCGCCTCGGCGAGCAGCCGCACCCGTTGCTGCGGAGGTGCGGCGGCGAGCACCGGCCGGTACCGGTGTTCCAGGTCGGCGACCTGTCGGCGCGCGAACTCGGCGACGGCCTGCGGCCCCGCCTTCTCGGCGAGGAAGCGCAGTGCGCTGGCCGCGAGGTCGTCGTAGCCGTGCACGAACGCGTCCCGTCCGGCCCCGGTGATCACGAAGACTCGGGCGGGCCGGCCTCTGCGGCGCCGTCCGACCGGCGAGGCGTCACGGGCCTCGACCATGCCCTCGCCGACCAGGTGGTCGAGGTGGCGGCGGATGGCCGCCGACGTCAGCCCGAGCCGCTCTCCCAACGCGGACGCGGTGATCGGACCATGTTCGAGTATGAGCCGGGCGACCCGTGCCCGGGTGCCGGTCTCGGCGCCCAGATCGTGGGCAGCGGGCGTCCGGGACTTGCCGATGCCGACCGTCCCCTTCACACGCTGTTCCCCGCCCGTGTTTTTCACAACATCAGTGTGGCCTAATTGCGTCCCATTGAGCAAACCACGTCGAGTGCGGTAGGCCACACAAGTTAGCCTTCCCTTACAGGGATTTTCATGGACAACCTGACCGCGACGACAGCCGGACCTTACCCCGCACCCGCTTCCGGCGTCTCATATGACAAGAATTCTTTCTCATAGAGTGAAACACTCTGCGCGGGCCCCCGGGCCGTCCGGCGCCCCGGCGACCCCGTGCGCCCGCCCGGTGACACGGCCGTAGACTCTTTGCCATGGACACCCCTGCCGTCGAGGTCACCGACCTGGTCAAGCGTTACGGCGACGTCACCGCGGTGGCCGGACTGTCGTTCACGGCCGCCCGGGGGGCGGTGACCGCGCTGCTGGGCCCCAACGGCGCGGGCAAGACCTCGACGATCGAGATCTGCGAAGGGTTCCGCCGCGCCGACGCGGGCCGCGTCCGCGTCCTCGGCCTCGACCCGGTCCGCGACTCCCGGGCGCTCAAGCCCCGGGTCGGCGTCATGCCGCAGAGCGGAGGGGTGCCCACCGGCGTGCGCGCGGGCGAGTGGCTGCGCCTGATGGCCGCCCTGCACGCCCGTCCCGTCCCCCCCGAAGCACTGCTGGAGCGGCTGGGCCTGTCCGCGGTGGAGCGCACCCCCTTCCGGCGGCTGTCCGGCGGCCAGCAGCAGCGCCTGTCCCTGGCCGCCGCCGTCATCGGCCGCCCCGAGCTGGTGTTCCTGGACGAGCCCACCGCCGGCCTGGACCCGCAGGCCCGCATGGCCACCTGGGAGCTGATCGGCGACCTGCGCGCGGCGGGCGTGGGCGTGGTGCTGACCACCCACTACATGGAGGAGGCCGAACGGCTCTCCGACCACGTGGTCATCATCGACCACGGCCGGGTGGTCGCCGACGGGCCCACCTCCGACCTCACCCGCGGCGGCCAGGAGCTGCGCTTCCGCACCAGGACGGGGCTGGACGTGTCCGCCCTCGCCGCGGCGCTGCCCGCGGGCTGCGCCGTCGCCGAGCACGGCGCCGGCCACTACACGGTGACCTGCGCCGACCCCGCCGGACCGAGCCCGGGTCTGGTGGCGACCGTGACCACCTGGTGTGCGGCCCACGACGTCATCCCCGAGGACCTGCGCGTGCACCGCCGTACCCTCGAAGACGTCTTCCTCGAACTCACCGGCCGGGATCTGCGCAACTGATGTCCACCTCCACCCCACCGATCGACTTCACCCCCAGCCCGGGCGCGGCCCCGCCCCTCCGCCGGGTGCTCGCCCAGACCGACCTGGAGCTGCGGCTGCTGCTGCGCAACGGCGAGCAGTTGCTGCTGACCCTCGTCATCCCGGTGATCCTGCTGGTCGGCTTCGGCACCGTCCCGCTGCTGGACCTGGGCTCCGGCTCCCGGGTGGACTTCCTGGCGCCGGGCGTGCTGGCACTGGCGACGATGTCCACCGCGTTCACCGGACAGGCCATCGGCACCGGCTTCGAGCGGAGCTACGGCGTGCTCAAACGCCTGGGAGCCACCCCCCTGTCGCGGCCGGGGCTGCTGGCCGCCAAGACCCTGGCGGTGCTGGCGGTCCAGGTGTTGCAGGCCGCGGTCATCTGCGCGGTGGCGCTGGCCCTGGGCTGGTCCCCCGAGGGCGGCCCGGGCGGTGCGCTGAGCGCGGCGCTGCTCATGGTGCTGGCCACCGCCGCGTTCAGCTCCCTGGCCCTGCTGATGGCCGGGACCCTGCGCGCCGAGGCCACGCTGGCCGCCGCCAACCTGGTCTACGTGGTGCTGCTGGGACTGGGCGGGGTGGTCTTCCCCGTCGACCGCTTCCCCGCGGCGCTGCTGTCCCTGGTCGAGGCCCTGCCCATCACCGCCCTGTCGACGGGGCTGCGCACGGTCCTGGCCGACGGGGCGGCGCTGCCGCTCGGCCCCGTGCTGGTGCTGCTCGCCTGGGCCGCGGTCGGCACGGTCCTGGCCGGCCGGTTCTTCCGCTGGGAGTGAGTCCCCGACGCGGCACCGGCCGCCCGGCCCGCCCGGAACACTAGACTCCCCCCGTGGAATCCCTCGGTGTCCCCTGGTTCGTCCTGGTGCGCCACCTCGGCCCGCCCCTGGTGCTGCTGGTCGTCGGCGGCGTACTGGTGCGGTGGCGCAGGCCCCCGCGCAGGGGCCTGGTCGTCGCCGCGCTGTGCGTGAACCTGCTGGCCGCAGCGCTCCCCTTCCTGTGGATCGCCCTGCAGACGGCCACCGGTCTGGGCACGAGCAGCGCCGCCGGACTCGTCATGACCGGGCTGCAACCGCTGGTCTCGTTCACCGCCTGGATGCTGCTGCTGGTCGCCGTCACGGCGGGGGAGGCCACGGGGCGCGCCGTCGCCGACGACCGGACGGCGCGCTGACCGGTCCCGGTCCCTCCCCTCCGCCGGCCCTGCTCCCCCGCCGTGGAGCGGGTAGCCCGCCGCGCGGGGCGGGCCGCTCCCGTCGCGGCTCAGCCCAGCGTGGCGACCATGAGCGCCTTGATCGTGTGCATCCGGTTCTCGGCCTGGTCGAAGACCACGGAGGCGGGCGACTCGAACACCTCGTCGGTGACCTCCAGCTCGCTCAGTCCGGTGCGGGCGTGGATGTCGCGGGCGACCTGGGTGCCCAGGTCGTGGAAGGCGGGCAGGCAGTGCAGGAACTTGACGTCGGGGTTGCCGGTGGCCTTGAGCGCCTCGGCGTTGACCTGGTAGGGCAGGAGCTGGCGGATGCGCTCGTCCCACACCTCGGCGGGCTCGCCCATCGACACCCACACGTCGGTGTAGACGAAGTCGGCCCCGGCCAGGCCCTCGGCCACGTCCTCGGTGAAGGTGACGCGGCCCCCGGTGGTCTCGGCGATCGCGCGGGCGGGCGCGGCCACCCTCTCCTCGTCGGGCCACAGTTCGCGGGGGGCGACCATGCGCACGTCCAGGCCGAGCATGGCCCCGGTGACGGTCAGGGAGTTGCCGAGGTTGTTGCGGGCGTCGCCCATGTAGGCGAGGGTGACCTCGCGCAGCGGCTTGTCGGTGTGCTCGGTGATGGTGAGGAAGTCGGCGAGCATCTGGGTGGGGTGCCACTCGTCGGTGAGGCCGTTCCACACCGGCACGCCCGCGTACTCGGCGAGCTCCTCCACCAGCTCCTGGCTGGAGCCGCGGTACTCGATGCCGTCGAACATCCGCCCCAGGACGCGGGCGGTGTCCTTGATGGACTCCTTGTGGCCGATCTGCGATCCCGCCGGGTCCAGGTAGGTGACGTGGGCGCCCTGGTCGTGGGCGGCCACCTCGAAGGCGCACCGGGTCCGGGTGGAGGTCTTCTCGAAGATCAGGGCGATGTTCTTGCCCCTGAGCCGTGGCTGCTCGGTCCCCGCGTACTTGGCGGCCTTCAGGTCGGCTGCCAGCCTGATCAGAAACACCAGTTCCTGGGGGGTGAAGTCGAGTTCCTTGACGAAACTGCGGTTGCGCAGGTTGAACGCCATCGCGGCTGGCTCTCCTGTCCGTCACACCAACACTGCCGGAAAGATATTCATCGTACCGAATACTCATTCGGAGTGCGGAGGCGGTGCTCAGCCGTCCCGCTCCAGCGGGCAGGTCATGCAGTGCGGCCCGCCGCGCCCGCGGCCCAGTTCGTTGCCCGGGGTGGTGATGACCTCGACGCCGTTGGCCCGCAGGTAGGCGTTGGAGGAGACGTTGCGCTCGTAGGCCAGCACCACGCCCGGCTCCAGCGCGAAGACGTTGCAGCCGTCGTCCCACTGCTCGCGCTCGGAGGAGAAGACGTCCTGGGTGGGGGTGAGCACCTTGATGTCGTCGACCCCCACCGCGGCGGCGATGGCGCGGTGCATGTCCTCGGGCGCGTGGTCGGTGATCTTCAGCTCCTTGTCGCTGTCGCCCGGCTCGATCGTGTAGGAGGGCAGCATGCCCAGCCCCGCGTACTTGGTGAAGACCCCGTGGTCCACGTTGGTCATGACGGTGTCCAGGTGCATGACGGCACGCGCCTTGGGCATCCAGATGCCCAGGATGCGCCGGGCGCCGCCGCGGGCGAACAGCTCCCGCGCGAGCAGCTCCACCGCCTGGGGCCGGGTGCGCTCGCTCAGCCCGACCAGCACCGAGCCGTTGCCCACCGGCATGACGTCGCCGCCCTCGATGGTGGCGGGGGCCCAGGCCACCCCCGGGTTCCACACCTCGAAGTCGGCCTCGGCGAACATCGGGTGCCACCGGTAGACCGCCTCGTAGAGGGTGGTCTCGCGCATGCGGGCGCGTCTGCGCATGACGTTGATGGACACCCCGCGGCCGATCCAGCTCGAGGTGTCGCGGGTGAAGATGAGGTTGGGCAGCGGCGGCAGCACGAACGCGTCCAGGTCGAGGGTGTGGAACCACACCGACCGGGGTTCGGGGACCCGGTCCAGCAGCTCCCGCTTGGTGATGCCGCCGACGAGGAAGTGGCGCAGCTCGGCGGCGTCCATCGCGTCCAGGCAGTCGCGGATGGCGTCCAGGGCCATGGGGCCGTAGAAGCGCTCGTCCAGCACGTGGTCGAGGATGAAGGTCTCGGCCTCGGGCACGCGCAGGGTCTCCTCCAGCAGATCGCCGAACACGTGCACGGTCACGCCCCGGTCGCGCAGGTGCTGGACGAACAGGTCGTGCTCCTCCCGGGCGCGCTCCACCCACAGCACGTCGTCGAAGAGGAGCGCGTCCTTGTTCCTCGGGGTCAGACGCTGCAGTTCCAGGTCCGGCCGGTGCACCAGGACCTGGCGCAGGCGGCCGATCTCGGAGTCGACACGGAAAGCCACGACTGCCTCCTCACCGTCCGGATCTCGGGCCGTCGCCGGCGTTCCGGACCACACGACGCGATTCGACCACGCACCGAATGCCTTCCCTCCAGTCCCTTCCCCCACTCCCGCCCCCGCCCTCGTAGGATGACTGGATGACCGGCGACTCCCTTCGACGTTCCGCGCCGGGGCCGCTCGCCCGTACCGCGGCGCTGGCCCGCACCGCGGGCGGTGCCGTCCCCCCGACCTGGCTGGTCGGCGTGAGCATCCTGTCGGTGCAGCTCGGCGCGGGCGTGGCCAAGAACCTGTTCGCGGTGCTGCCGCCCGGCGCCGTGGTCTGGCTGCGCCTGCTCGCCTCCGCCCTGGTGCTGCTGGCTCTCGCCCGGCCCGCGCTGCGCGGCCGCAGCCGCTCCGACTGGCTGGTGGCGGTCGGCTTCGGGGCGTCGCTGGCCACCATGAACTACGCCATCTACGAGTCGTTCGCCCGCATCCCCCTGGGCGTGGCGGTGACCATCGAGTTCCTGGGGCCGCTGGCGGTGGCGGTGGCCGGGTCGCGCCGCTGGAGCGACCTGGTGTGGGTGGCGCTGGCCGGGACGGGAGTGGCGCTGCTGGGCTGGGGCGAGGGCGGGGTGACCCTCGCGGGGGCGGCGTTCGCGGTGCTGGCGGGGGCTGCCTGGGCCGCCTACATCCTGCTCAGCGCGGCCACCGGCCGCCGCTTCCCCGGCGCCTCCGGACTGACCGCGGCCTCCGTGGTCGGCGCGCTGCTGATCGCCCCGATCGGGATCGGCCAGGGGGGCGCGGACCTGCTCGAACCGAAGGTGCTGCTGTTCGGGCTGGTCGTGGGTCTGCTGTCCTCGACGATCCCCTACTCCCTGGAGTTGCGGGCGCTGCGCCGCATCCCGCCGCGGGTGTTCGGCATCCTGATGAGCCTGGAACCGGCCGCCGCCGCGCTGGTGGGCCTGGTGGTGCTGGGCGAGTTCCTCACCGCCGCCCAGTGGGCCGCGGTGGCCTGCGTGGTCGCCGCCAGCGTGGGCGCGACCCGCTCCGCGCGGGCCTGAGCCCGCCCGAGTCCGTGGCCCTTCCGACAGCGGCGGGGCAGCCCCTATTCCGAACGGAGTTCCGCGACGGCCTGGACCAGTCCGCTGCGTTCGAGGCGGGACAGGACGTCACCGACGGTTCCGGGGGATTGCGCCAGGAGTCAGCGATCTGCTGGGCACAGGACCAGACGACTTTCCGGTCCAGGTGGATCTGGTCGACGACGAAGTCGTCGGGGCTCTTGGCCTCAATGTCCCAGTCCGCCAGTACAGACCGAGGGAAGTCGCGGAGATTCGACGTGACAATGACCTGGGCACGTGCCCGGATCGCCGCAGCGAGAACATGCCGGTCATCGGAATCGGGAAGCTGCAGTGACTCGATCAGTGGCTCGTAGCCGGTGACAAGGCAGTCCCGGACCGCGGCGAGCATGAGTGTACGCGTGCGATCGAGTGCCTCCGGCGGGATGTCCGGTCTGTCTCTCCGAAGGTTCCTGAAGACCTCGTCGAGGATCTGGTGAGTCCACTTGGCTTGGACGAGACCGGCTTGAGCCACTCTGATGAGAAGATCACGCAGTGTGCTCGGATAGAGGACGCTGGCGTCGTAGACCACGACGAAGGCCATGTCAGTCGAGCCCCAACTCCCTGTTCAAGGCCGACAGCTCGTCAGCGGCCTCGCGTCTCCGTTGGTCGTCACGGCGCATGTAGTCCAACAGGGAGTCGGCCCGCACCCGACGATGTGTCCCCACCTTCCGGTACTCGATCTCTCCGGCGTTGAGCAGACCGATGAGGTGCGGCCGCGAAACGTTCAGCAGGTCTGCCGCCTCCTGGGTGGTCAACTCGGCGTGTGCGGGAACGATGGAGACCCCCCGTCCGGCCGCCATGTGAGCGAGCACCCCGGCCAGCAGTTCCAGCGCCGCACGGGGCAGGACCAACTTCTCACCGTCGTCCTCGACGACAACCGGAACGATCGACGGATTCTCCGGATGGTCCTGCAGATACCGGCGGACACGGGGCAGGGCGTTCCGAGCGATTCGTACGTCATCCGCTCCGGGGCGGGACGACAGCGCGACCATGCTTCCTCCTCACCCGATCAGGTGACCAACCATCCCCTGTAAACGCATTATCCGAAACAGACGAAGTAAACGCAACAGCGTGCGTCACCTTTCCGCCTCCTCAGCTGCCGACGCCCCCTGCCCAGGCCCCGAGGCCAGCGTGGGCGCGACCCGCTCCGCGCGGGCCTGAGCCCGCCCGAGGGGTCCCGTGTCGCAGCAGCTCACCGCTGGTACGGACCCCGGCCGAAGCCTCGCCGGCCCTCTACTACGATCTGTCGTATGACAGCCTCTCCCCGGTCTGTCGCGCTCGCGGCGGACGACATCACGATCCTGAACCTGCCGCTGTGGGCGTGGCAGGTGGCGTTCTGCGTCGTCGGCGTGGTGGCGCTGGCGCTGTTGGCCCGCACGATCTGGCATCCCACGACCGCGTCGCTGCGCTGGTGGGCGCTGGGCAACGTCGTCGTCAACTCCGGGATCGCGGTGACCGGGGCGACGGTGCGCGTCACCTCCTCGGGACTGGGCTGCTCGGAGTGGCCCAAGTGCACCCCGGAGAGCTTCGTGCCGGTGGGCACCGGCCACTCGGCGTTCCACGCGGCCATCGAGTTCGGCAACCGCACCCTGACGTTCCTGGTGCTCGCCGTCGGAGTGATCGTGCTGGTGGCGACGGTGCGCATGCGGCCGCGCAGGCGCGACCTGCTCGTCATGGCCGCCCTGGTGCCGGTCGGCGTGTTCGGCCAGGCGGTCGTCGGCGGCATCACGGTCTGGAGCGACCTGCACCCGGCCTCGGTGGGCGCGCACTTCGTGCTGTCGGTCCTCGTGGTGATCCTCACGATGGCCTACTACGTGCGCTGCCGCGAGCCGCAGGGGAGGCTGCGGCCCACCGTGGGGCCGCTGCTGCGCCTGACCGCCACCGCGCTGGTGCCGGTGGGCCTGGTCCTCATCGTCGCCGGTGTCGTGGTCACCGGAACCGGTCCGCACGGCGGCGACGCCGCCGCTCCCCGCTGGGACTTCCCCCTGGAGTCGGTGACCCGCGTCCACTCGCTCCTGGCGTGGCTCACCACCGCGCTGACCGTGGCGGTGCTCGTCATGGCGCTGCGCTCGGCGGCGCCCCGCCCGGTGCGCGTCCAGGCGTGGCTGCTGCTGGCCGTGCTGCTCGCCCAGGGCGCGCTCGGCTACGCACAGTACCTGCTGGGCCTGCCCGCCTGGATGGTCGTGCTGCACGTGCTGGGTTCGCTGCTGACCTGGACGGCGATCCTGCGGCTGTACTACGCCACCGCCGAGCGGGTGGCCGTCACCAGCCGGGCCGCTGCGGCGGCCCCTGCTGCGACCCCGTAACGGGGGGCTGCTGCGGCAGGCCGCCGCGCTGGGCGTGCGCCTGGGCGATGACGTGCTGGAAGTCCGCCCGCCGCAGGAACCCGGAGTCGGTGGGCTGCGGCGCCCAGGCGGGCGCCACGGGACGGGCGGCGCGGCCCAGGAACGCCTCGCGGGCCATGTGCATGAGCGCCAGGATGGCGTCGCGCCGCTCCCACCAGGCGGGTACCGCCACGCCGCGGTCCAGCCGCCGGTGCAGCAGGGCGAGTTCGGTGGCGGCCAACTGGTAGTCCTCCATCGCCCGGCGTCCCCGGCTCCCGGCGGCGTGCCGGGCCCAGGCGCGTGCCCGCTTGCGTCCCCCCATGGTGCTGAGCATCTGGATGTCCGCCGGGGTGACCAGGCCGGTGGGGATGTAGGGGGGCAGGTAGGTGGCGATGGCCGCGACCTGGCGGTGACGGTCGCGCACTGCCACCACGATGAGCGCCACCAGCACGCAGAACAGCAGCGCGTAGACCACCCCCAGCCCGGTCCAGCCGAACGCGGTGGAGCCGTTCCACAGCGCGTGCAGCACGACCGCGCCGGTCCAGCCGAGCACCGGCATGAACAGGCGGCCCACCCCGCCCGCGTGGGTGGCGGCGTAGGCGACCCCCAGCCCGGTCATCGCGGTGTAGAGGGGGTGGCCCAGCGGCGCGATGACGCCGCGCAGCACGAAGGTGAGGGCGAACCCGGCGGCCCCCTCGGTGAACAGGGCGTCGAGGAAGTAGGAGACGTTCTCCACGAAGGCGAAGCCGGTGGCGACCATGGCCGCGTAGATGATGCCGTCGGTGGCCGTGTCGATCTCGTTGCGGCGCCGCCACAGCAGCAACAGCAGGGCCAGCCCCTTGGCGCTCTCCTCCACCAGCGGCGCCCCCACGGCGGCGCTCAGGTAGCCGCCCAGGTCCTCTCCGAACACCGGTACGGTGTACAGCTCCATGCCCAGGGTGTTGAGCACGAACGAGGAGAACACGGCCACGCCGGCGCCCCACAGGAAGGCGAACAGCAGGACCGAGGCCGGCTCCGGCTCCAGCCGGTCCAGCAGCAGGATGAGGGGGACCAGGACGGCGACGGGGATGACGGCCGCGGCCAGGCTGACCAGGAATGCGGTCACTCCCGCGCTCCCGGCCCCGGCGAAGCCGCTGAGCAGCAGGTAGCCGAGCATCAGCACCATGCACAGGATGCTGACCACGATGCCGACGATCAGCCCGACGGAGTGGCGTCCGGGCGTGCGACCTTCCAGGATCGCTTTGGTGTCTAGGGGGCGCATGGTATTGGAGCGTAACCGCTGGAGGCGACGGTGCCGAGAGGCGGGAGCAGGTGAGACCGCTTCCGGTCCGCCCGGCGGCCGTCACTCCCCGCCGTCGGCGCCGTCCGGCCCCGGGGGGACGGGCCCGGAGTCGGTCCTCTTCCGGGGGTAGAGCGCCTCCAGTCCGGTGAGGAACGCGTTCAGGGCCAGTTCGAAGCTGTCGCGGTCGATCCGGGCGGCGAGTTCGGGCAGGCGGTGGGCCTGCGAGAGGTTCGGGTAGCGGTCCTGGTAGACGCGGGCGTCGGCGTCGAAGCCGCGGGCGAAGGAGTTGATCGCGGCGCCGACCACCAGGTAGCGGATGGACGCGCCGATCATGGTGGCCAGCCGGGCGGGCCAGCCCGCGGAGACGAGGCCGCCGTGGATCGCGTCGGCGCGGCGCAGCGCCTCTTCGCGGCGGCCCGGCCCGGAGGCGATGAAGGCGACCATGTTGGGGTGGGCGGCCAGGGCGTCGCGGTAGGAGCGCGCCCACACGGTGAGCCCGCGCTTCCAGTCGCCGTCCTTGAAGCCGGAGACGTCGATGCCTTCGGTGATGCGGTCGACGACGTCGTTGAGCAGCTCCTCCTTGGTGCTGTAGTGGCTGTACAGCGACGGGGCCTGGACACCGAGCTCCTGGGCGAGCTTGCGCATGGACAGCCCCTCCAGGCCGTCGCGGTCGACCAGGACCAGCGCGGCCTCCTGGATGCGCATCCGACTCAGCAGCGGTGTCCTGGGTCGAGCCACAGCAAACCCCGTCCTTCCCCTCGTGACCGGCGCTCCCCCGTGTGGGCGCTCAGCTCGGATCGCCTCAAGTATCGGCCAGGAACGAGGACGGGACGGCATCCCGGTCGGTCTTCACAAACCGAACACTGTTAGATTAAATGTGACGTGCGACTCCCCATCACCCGGTCTGCGGTGTCTCCCGCCGCACCCGAGGGCCAGCCGTACCGAAGGAGCACCCCCATGCGACTCTCACTCGCCACGATCCTGGCCGAAGCCGCGCGTCGCCACCCCGAACGGACCGCGCTCATCGCCGACGGCACCCGAATCGCCTACGCCGACCTGTGGCAGGACTCCCTGCGCCACGCCGCCGCCCTGCACTCCCTGGGCGTGTCCCCCGGCGACCGGGTCGCCCTGCTCGCCGGGAACGTCGCCGACTTCGTGCGCTGCTACTACGGCATCCTCGCCGCGGGCGCCACAGTGGTGACCATCCCGCCGATGCTCAGCCCCAAGGAGGTCTCCTTCCTCCTCGCCGACACCGGGGCGCGCCTGGTCCTGGCACAGGGCCTGTTCGCCGGACTGGCCGAGGCCGCCGTCGCGGAGGGCGGCGCCCAGGTGCGCACCGTCGGGGCGCCGGACCGCCCCGACGCCCTGGAGCCGCTCGTCTCCTCCAGCGAGCCGCTGCCCTCCTACGTCTCCCGCTCCCCCGACGACATCGCCGTGATCTTCTACACCAGCGGCACCACCGGCGTTCCCAAGGGCGCCCTGCTGACCCACCTCAACCTGGTGATGAACGCCACCGTCAACGCCTTCGACGTGCACCCCATGAGCGGCGAGGACGTCGTCATGGGCTCCCTGCCGCTGTTCCACACCTTCGGCCAGTCGGTGGCCCTCAACACCACCTTCCGGGTCGGCGCCACCCTGATCCTGCAGGAGCGCTTCGACCCGGACCAGGCGATCCGGATGATGCACGAGTACGGCGCCACCATCTTCGACGGCGTGCCCACCATGTTCGTCCGCCTGGCCGAGGCCGCGGCCCACCACACCGAGCTGCCCTCCCTGAGGTTCTGCGTCTCCGGCGGCGCCTCCCTGCCCGGGGCGGTGCTGAGCCGGTTCGAGAAGGCGTTCTCCACCACCATCTACGAGGGGTACGGCCTGTCGGAGACCTCGCCCACGGCCAGCACCAACCAGATGCTCTACGGCGCCCGGGTCGGCTCGGTCGGCCACCCCATCTGGGGCGTGGAGGTGGAGATCGCCCGCCCCGACGTCGAGGGGCGGATCGAGCTGCTGCCCCGGGGCGAGCGGGGCGAGATCGTGATCCGCGGCCACAACGTCTTCGCCGGCTACCTCAACCGTCCCGAGGCCACCGCGGAGGCGATGGTGGACGGCTGGTTCCGCACCGGCGACATCGGCTTCATCGACGCCGACGGCTTCATCCACATCGTGGACCGCAAGAAGGACCTGATCATCCGCGGCGGCTTCAACGTCTACCCGCGCGAGGTGGAGGAGGTCCTGCTGCGGTTCCCGGGGGTTTCCCAGGTGGCGGTGATCGGGGTGCCCGACGCCGAACTGGGTGAGGAGGTCTGCGCGGTGGTGGTGCCCGAGCAGGAGGGCGCCGTCGACCCCGCGGAGCTCCAGTCCTGGGCACGCGAGCGCCTGGGCAAGCACAAGTACCCGCGCAGAGTGGAGGTCGTGGCCGAGCTTCCACTGGGTCCGAGCCTCAAGGTACTCAAGCGCGAGCTGCGTAAGCGCTTCGGGGGAAAGAGTTAGGGGACATGGTCGACTTCGCACTGACCGAGGAACAGCGGGAGATCCGCAACTGGGTGCGCACCTTCGTCGAGCGCGAGCTCATGCCGCTCGAACAGGAGGTGCTGCGCCGCGAGCGCACCGGTGAGGGGCACGGGCTGACCCCCCAGGAGCTGCACGACCTCCGCCAGCTCGCCAAGAAGTCCGACTTCTGGGGGATCCAGACCCCCGTCGAGTACGGGGGCATGGGGCTGGACGCGGTCACCACGGCACTGGTGGAGATCGAGCTGGGGCGCACGTTCGTGCCGTTCAGCTTCGGCGGCAGCGCCGACAACATCCTCTACCACGCCAACGAGGAGCAGAAGCGGCGCTACCTGCTGCCCACGATCGCGGGGGAGCGCAGGTCCTGCTTCGCCATCACCGAGCCGGGCGCGGGGTCGGACGCCAAGGCGATCCGCACCCGGGCGCACAAGGACGGCGACCACTGGGTGATCAACGGGGAGAAGACGTTCATCACCGGCGGCAACGAGGCCGACTTCGCGATGGTGTTCGCCGTCACCGACCCGGAGAAGAGCGCCGACGGCGGGGTCACCTGCTTCCTGGTGGACCGCGAGGCGGGATGGCGCTCCGAGCCCATCCCCACCATGGGCGAGTGGGGTCCGGCCTCCCTGGTCTTCGACAACGTCCGGGTGCCCGAGTCCAACGTGCTCGGCGAGGTCGGCCAGGGCTTCGCGCTGGCGATGCAGTGGATCGGCCGGGGCCGCTACCTGCTTCCGGCGCGCGCCCTGGGCGCCTGCGAGCGGCTGCTGACCATGGCCATCGACTACGCCAACACGCGCGAGACCTTCGGCAAGCCGATCGCCGAGCGCCAGGCCATCCAGTGGATGATCGCCGACTCCCAGGTGGAGATCGAGGCGCTGCGCCTGCTGGTGCTCAACGCCGCCTGGCAGGTGGACAACAACCGGGACTCCCGGCACGCCCAGTCCATCGCCAAGCTGTACGGCGGTCTGAAGGCCAACGAGATCGTCGACCGGGTGCTGCAGATCCACGGGGGCATGGGCTACACCCGCGAACTCCCCATCGAGCGCTGGTACCGGGAGCTGCGGCTGCTGCGCATCTACGAGGGGACCGACGAGATCCAGCGCCGCACCATCGCACGCGACCTGCTCAAGGGATACGTGAAGGTGGGTGCCACGCTGGGCTGAGCGAGGGCGGGAGGGGCGGCCGCACGGGGCCGCCCCTCCGGCCTTCCGTCACGGGAACCCCGCAGTCCACAAACCGCCAAAAACAATGACATACTCCCCATAGGGGACACCAGAGAATCCAGGGAATAAAATTCTTTACCCGAAACGAAGACTTCGGAATTTCTGCCCCCAGAAGCCCGCCCCAGAGCCATTCCCTTCTTCAAATACCTGGTTTTCCCGACCATTCCTCCGTCCTGTCCGTATAGTCAATGTCGGTCATAGGAGAATCTCTGCGGACAGGGCACTCTGGAGGACAAGACCCCGTGGCAGACCACGCCTTCTTCGGGTACTCTCAGGAAACTGAACCTATTCCGGACATCGATCTGAGCGTTCCCACGGTGGCACGCACCTACGATGCGCTACGGGGCGGAAAGGACAACTTCGAAGCCGACCGCATGGCGGCGCAGATCATCGAATCCATCAATCCGTGGGCAAAAGTCCTGGTCCGCCAGAGCCGCAGATTCCTGTCCCGCGCGGTGGGGCACGTCGCGGGGGTCCTGGGCATCGACCAGTTCATCGACGTGGGGTCGGGCATGCCGACCATGGAGAACACCCATCAGATCGCGCAGCGCCACCTCCCCCACGCGCGGGTCGTCTACGTCGACACCGACCCGATCGTCCTCGCCCACAGCCACGCGCTGCTGGCCGACCACGTGCTGACCACGGCCGCCTCCGGCGACGTCCGCGACGTCGACGGGATCCTGGGCTGCCCCGAGGTCAACCGGCTGCTCGACCTCGACCGGCCGGTCTGCCTCATGCTGGTCAGCCTGCTGCACTGCATTCCCGACTCCGACGACCCGTGGGGGCTGGTGTGCCGCTACTTCCACCGGCTCGTCCCCGGATCGGTGCTGATCCTGTCCCACCTGGCCTCCGACGACGACGCGGCGGCCCAGTCGCTCACCACCTGCATCCGGGAGCTGGGGATGCCGTGGGGGCACGTGCGCAGCCCCGCAGACGTGGAGCGCCTCTTCGCCGGCCTGGAGCTGCTCTCCCCCGCCGTCGACGACTCGGTCGCCCCGATGCCGGTGGACTGCCACACCTGGCGCAACGAGGACGCCGCCCCGACCCCCCGCCCCGCGGACCCGGACCAGAAGATCTGGGAGCACGCAGGCGTGGCCGTCAAGCCCTGACGCCGTCCCGGCCCCGTCCGGTCACCCGGCCGGGGCCGTGTCCTCCGGGCCTGCGGCGGGCCGCCGCAGCACGGCCACCAGGAAGTCGGAGTCCGCGGTGAAGGGACGCAGGTCCCAGGTGGCCAGCCGCAGGTCGACGACCAGCCCGGCCTCCGCCGCGTCGGCGAAGAACCGGTCGAACGGGTAGCCGCGGCCCGCGCCGAAGCCCACCACCACCCGGCCGTCCGCCCGCACCTGGGCGCCCATCCTGCGCAGTACCTCCACCTCGGTGCCGGGTGCCAGGAAGGTCATCACGTTGCCCGCGCAGACCACCGCGTCGAAGGGCTCCTCGCCCTGTTCCACCAGGTCGAGTTCTGCCAGGTCGCCGACCCGCCAGTCGGCGCCCGGATGGTCCTCGCGCGCCGCGGCGATCAGGTAGGGGTCGATGTCCACGCCCACCACGCGGTGACCGCGCACGGCCAGCTCGCCGCCCACGCGCCCCGGTCCGCACCCCGCGTCCAGGACCCGCGACCCGCGTTCCAGCATCGCGTCGAGCAGTCGGGCCTCGCCCGCCAGGTCCCGCCCCTGCGCGGCCATGGCCCGGAAACGCTCCACATACCAGCGGGAATGCCCGGGATTCTCCCGGACCCGGGCCTCCCATCGGGTGATCCGTCTCATGGCCCCAGCCTCTCAGCCGTGTGCCGCCAGCGCCCGAGCAGGTGGCCTCCTCCGCCGACCGACCCGCGGAGGCAGAGACGCGGACGCTGGTGCTGCCGGCTCAGGCGGACCGGGCCCGCCTGGGCCGCCCGGGAGCGCACACGGAAACGGGAGGCCCGGAGGCCTCCCGTCGCCGTGTCGGCAGTCGGCTCAGCCGAGGGCGTTGGCCAGCAGCGGGTCCACCGTCACCGCGACGAACAGCAGGGCCAGGTAGGCGTTGGACAGGTGGAAGAAGCCCATCGTCTTGAGCTTGGCCCCGGTCACGCCACAGCGGACCTGGTGGTAGAGGCGGTGCGCCTGGGCCAGCAGGACCGCGCCCAGCACCGCGGCGGCCGCCGGGTACAGCAGCGTGGTGTCGGCGACCGGCCACAGCAGCAGCGAGACCGCCACGGTCGCCCACGAGTACAGGACGCACTCCAGCATCACCCGGCGGTCGCTGGCCACCACCGGCAGCATGGGGACGTTCGCGGCGGCGTAGTCCTCGCGGTAGCGCACGGCCAGCGCCCAGGTGTGCGGCGGCGTCCAGAAGAACACCACCAGGAACAGGATGAACGGCGCCCAGTCGAGGCGTTCGGTGATCGCCGCCCAGCCGATGAGCACCGGCATGCAGCCCGCGATGCCGCCCCACACGACGTTCTGGGCGGTGCGGCGCTTGAGCAGCAGGGTGTAGACGAAGATGTAGAACGCGATCGCGAACAGCGACAGCGCCGCCGCCAGCCAGTTCACGAACACCACGAAGCCGATCGTGGACAGCGCCGCCATGACCAGCCCGTAGATCATCGTGCCGCGCGGGGTGACCTGCTGCATGGCCGTGGGCCTGCGGCGGGTGCGCCGCATCGCGCGGTCGATGTCGCGGTCGATGTAGCAGTTGATGGCGTTGGCGCTGGCCGCCGACATGGTGCCGAACACCAGCGTGGCCAGGGCGGTGCCCAGCGGCGGGACCCCCTGGGCCGCCACGAACATCACCGGGATGGTGGTGATCAGCAGCAGTTCGATGACCCGCGGCTTGGACAGCGCGACGTAGGCGCGCACGTAGGCGCCGAACGAGGAGGAGCGGGGCGCGGCCTCGGGAACGTCGGTTGCCGCGTCGGTGCCGGGGGCGGCGGAGGAGCGGTCGAGAAGCGTCATGGCCGCCGCCGTATCCAGGCCGCGCGCCACTTCGCCGTTCTCGGCTGCTGCTCGGGTCGCCGGCCGTGCGGCGCGGAACGCACGGCCTCCACCCGTTCTACGGACACAGACACGCTCAAACCTCGAAAGAACTGGGAGTCAGGGCATCAGTTGTTCATGGCTGCTCACCACGGGACGCGCGTCGCGGTGCGGCGCTGGTGACCCCTCGCGCACCTGGCAAAGGCGCACGATACCGTCAACGACAGAGTGTAGTGCTAGGCCTCGACGGGCTCTCACCGGGGCCGTTACACCGCGCAGCGCCGACTCCCTAGGCCAGTGATTCGACGCGGGGGTTTCGACGATAGGGTCTGGGTTAGTCACCAGCCCTCGGGTGTCCGTCACCGCGACACGCATCCCTGTGTGCGGTGTGACCGCCCCGCGGACCTTCGGGTGCGGGTCACGGTGAACCCACCCTTGTTCTTCCGGCCACCATGTCTGCGCACTGGCCTGGATGCGCGAAAGGAGCCCTGAAGCCCGCGTGAACATCGGCACCCCGAAGACCTTGGAATGGTCGGAGCTGGACCGGCGTACCGTCGACGTGGTCCGCGCCCTGGCGATGGATGCGGTCGAGGAGGCGGGTTCCGGCCACCCCGGAACCGCGATGAGCCTGGCTCCCGCAGCCTACCTGCTGTTCCAGAAGGTGATGCGGCACGATCCGAGCGAGCCGACCTGGGTCGGCCGGGACCGCTTCGTGCTGTCCTGCGGCCACTCCAGCCTGACCCTCTACATCCAGCTTTACCTGGCCGGCTACGGTCTGAGCCTCGACGACATCAAGCGGCTGCGCCAGTGGGGCAGCCTCACTCCCGGCCACCCCGAGTACGGGCACACCGCCGGGGTGGAGACCACCACCGGCCCCCTGGGGCAGGGCATCGGCAACGCGGTCGGCATGGCCATGGCCGCACGCCGCGAGCGGGGCCTGTTCGACCCCGACGCGGCCCCCGGGGAGAGCCCCTTCGACCACTACATCTACGCTCTGTGCTCCGACGGCGACGTCCAGGAGGGCGTCAGCCACGAGGCGAGCGCCCTGGCCGGCACCCAGAAGCTCGGCAACCTGATCGTGATCTGGGACGACAACCGGATCTCCATCGAGGACGACACCCAGATCGCGTTCACCGAGGACGTGGTCGCCCGCTACGCCGCCTACGGCTGGCACGTCCAGGAGGTCGACTGGGTCGGCGAGGACGGCTACCACGAGGACGTCGCGGCGCTGTACGACGCGATCCTCGCGGCCCAGGCCGAGACCGAGCGCCCGTCCTTCATCCGGCTGCGCACCATCATCGGCTGGCCCTCGCCGAACAAGCAGAACACCGGCGGCATCCACGGCGCCGCGCTGGGCGCCGAGGAGGTCGCCGCCACCAAGCGGGTGATGGGCCTCAACCCCGAGGCGCGCTTCGACGTCCCCGACGAGCTGCTGGAGCACGCCCGCGGCGCGGTGGCGCGGGGACGCGCCGCCCGCCAGGAATGGGAGGGCGCCCTGGCCAAGTGGCGTGAGGGCGCCGGCGAGCGGGCCGCGCTGTTCGACCGGCTGTCGGCGGGCACCCTGCCCGACGGCTGGGAGAAGGCCATTCCGACCTTCGAGCCCGGCGGCAAGGGCGTGGCCACCCGCAGCGCCTCGGGCAGCGTGCTGAGCGCGATCGCGCCGGTGCTGCCGGAGCTGTGGGGCGGTTCGGCGGACCTGGCCGGCTCCAACAACACCACGCCCAAGGGCGAGCCGTCGTTCATCCCCGAGGAGCGCTCCACCAAGGCGTTCTCCGGGCACCGCTACGGCCGGGTGCTGCACTTCGGCGTGCGCGAGCACGGCATGGGCGCGATCCTCAACGGCATCGCGCTGCACGGCCCCACCCGCCCCTACGGCGGCACGTTCCTGGTGTTCAGCGACTACATGCGCCCGTCGGTGCGGCTGGCGGCGCTGATGAAGCTGCCGGTGACCTACGTGTGGACGCACGACTCCATCGGCCTGGGCGAGGACGGCCCCACCCACCAGCCGGTGGAGCACCTGTGGTCGCTGCGCGCCATCCCCGGCCTGGCGGTCGTGCGCCCCGCCGACGCCAACGAGACGGCGGTGGCCTGGCGCACCATCCTGGAGCGCGGCGACGGCCCGGCCGCGCTGGCGCTGACCCGCCAGGCGGTGCCGGTCCTGGACCGCTCCGAGCTGGCATCGGCGGAGCTGACCGCCCGCGGCGGCTACGTGCTGGCCGAGGCGAGCGACGGACGGCCCCAGGCGATCATCATCGCCACCGGAAGTGAGGTGCAGATCGCACTGGAGGCGCGTTCCCGGCTGGAGGAGTCGGGTACGCCCACCCGTGTGGTGTCGATGCCGTGCCTGGAGTGGTTCAACGAACAGGACGACGCCTACCGCCAGCAGGTGCTGCCGCCGTCGGTCCGGGTGCGCGTCTCGGTGGAGGCCGGGCTCGCCCTGGGCTGGCGCGACCTGATCGGCGAGGCGGGCGAGTCGGTGAGCCTGGAGCACTTCGGCGCCTCGGCGCCCTACGCGACCCTGTACGAGCAGTTCGGGATCACCCCCGACCGGGTGGTGGCGGCGGTCCACGCCAGCATCGCCAAGCTCGGCGGCGACCGGGGATCGACGACCGGCAACTGACCGTTCGGGGAGGGTCGCCGCATGCGGCCCTCCCCGCATCTTCGAGGAGTACGAGAAGCGATGGGCAGCCCACTTCAGCAGCTCTCCGACGCAGGCGTGTCCGTCTGGTTGGACGACATCAGCAGGCAGCAACTGCGCAGCGGCGGCCTGGCCGCGCTGGTCGCCGAACGCGGCGTCGTGGGGGTCACCTCCAATCCCACGATCTTCGCCAAGGCCTTGTCCGAGGGCGACGCCTACGACTCCCAACTGCGCGACCTGGCGGTGCGCGGGGTGTCGGTGGAGGAGGCGGTGCGCTCCGTCACCGCCTACGACATCCGCTGGGGTGCGGACGTGCTGCGCCCGGTCTACGAGGCCAGCGGCGGCGTGGACGGCCGCGTGTCGCTGGAGGTCGACCCCCGCCTGGCGCGCGACACCGAGCGGACCCTCGCCGAGGCGCGGGCGCTGTGGTGGCTGGTGGACCGGCCCAACCTGATGATCAAGATCCCCGCGACGGTCGAGGGCCTGCCCGCCATCACCGCCGCCCTGGCCGAGGGCATCAGCGTCAACGTGACCCTGATCTTCTCGCTGGAGCGCTACCGGGCGGTGATGGAGGCGTTCCTCGCCGGCTTGGAGCAGGCCCGCGAGGCCGGCCGCGACCTGTCCTCGATCCACTCGGTGGCGTCGTTCTTCGTCAGCCGGGTGGACACCGAGGTGGACGCGCGGCTGGCGAAGATCGGCACCGAGGAGGCGGTGGCGCTGCGCGGCAAGACCGCGCTGGCCAACGCCCGGCTCGCCTACGCCGCCTACGAGGAGGTCTTCTCCGGCGAGCGGTGGGCCGCGCTGGCGGCGGCCGGGGCGCGTCCGCAGCGCCCCCTGTGGGCGTCCACCGGCGTGAAGGACCCGGAGCTGCCGGACACCCTGTACGTGACCGAGCTGGTCGCCCCCGGCACGGTGAACACCATGCCGCGGGCCACGCTGGAGGCGGTGGCCGACCACGCCCGGATCACCGGCGACACGGTGCGCGGCAGTTACGAGGCAGCGCGCGCCCACCTGGACGCGGTGGAGGCGGTCGGCGTGAACCTGGCCGACGTGGTGGAGAAACTGGAGGCCGAGGGCGTCGACAAGTTCGTCACGTCCTGGGAGGAGCTGCTGGAGCGCGTCTCCCAGCAGCTCGCCGCGCACTCCTGAGAATTCACTTTCTCCTCCGTTCCACCGCCATCAGCCTTTTTGCCGGAACGGGGCGACGGAGCCCCCGCCCATCCCCTCTCTCCGAATTCCATTCGGTGCCGCGGACGGCAACAATTGCAGTGACCGTGTGCGAGAAGAGGAAGGACCAATCGCCTTGAGCAGCGATCAGGTACAGGCCGGGGGCCTCACCGTCACCCTGCGCGGCGCGGTGCGCGACGCGGCCCAGAGCGCGCTGGAGAAGCTGCGGGCCGACAGGGTGGCGTCCCGGCTGGCCGCCAAGGACGCCACCCTGTGGGGGCCCGCGGCCGAGCCCGAAGCGTCGATCCGGCTGGGCTGGGTGGACCTGCCGGAGCGCTCGCGGGCTCTGCTGCCGCAGATCGACGAGATCGCGCGGGCCAAGCGCGAGGCCGGACTGGACCGGGTGGTGCTGGCCGGCATGGGCGGCTCCTCCCTGGCCCCCGAGGTGATCGCCGCGAGCCGGGGAGCCCGCCTGGTCACCCTGGACACCACCGACGCCCAGCAGGTTCGCCGCGCGATCGAGACCGACCTCGAGCGCACGGTCGTGGTGGTCGCCTCCAAGAGCGGCGGGACCATCGAGACCGACAGCCACCGCCGCGCCTTCGAGCAGGCCTTCACCGACGCCGGCATCGACCCGGTCGAGCGGATCGTCGTGGTCACCGACCCGGGCTCGCCGCTGGCCGAGCTGGCCGCCGAGCGCGGCTACCCGACGGTGCTGGCCGACCCCAACGTCGGCGGCCGCTACAGCGCGCTCAGCGCGTTCGGCCTGGTGCCCAGCGCGCTGGCCGGAGTGGACGTCGCCGCCCTGCTGGACGAGGCCGCCGCCCTCGCCGCCACGCTCGCCGAGGACACCAACCCGGCGCTGGTGCTGGGCGCGGCCCTGGGCGGCTTCGGCGGCCACGACAAGGTGGTGCTGGCCGGCGACACCCCGGTGGGCCTGGGCGACTGGATCGAGCAACTGGTCGCCGAGTCCACCGGCAAGGACGGCGTCGGCCTGCTTCCGGTGGTCGTGGAGGGCACCTCCGCGCCCGGCTTCACCCCCGGCCCCGACACCCACCTGGTGGTCTACGGCGAGACCGAGCCGCAGGCGCCCGAGACCGCCGACACGGTCGTCACCGGCCCGCTCGGCGCCCAGTTCCTCGCCTGGGAGTACGCCACCGCGGTGGCGGGCCGCCTGCTCGCCATCAACCCGTTCGACCAGCCCAACGTGCAGGAGTCCAAGGACAACACCAAGGCCCTGCTGGAGTCGTCCGGCAGCGGCGACCTGCCCACCGGGACCCCGCTGCTCACCGACGGCGCGGTCGAGGTGTACGCCTCCGAGGCGGCCGGACTCGCCGACGCCAAGGACCTCTCCTCGGTGTTGCAGTCCCTGCTGCGGTCGGTGCCCGAGGACGGCTACCTCGCGGTGATGGCCTACCTCGACCGCGACGCGGCGGGCGACGGGAACGCCGCCGCGCTGCGCTCCGCCCTGGCCGCGCTCACCCCGCGCCCGGTCACCTTCGGGTGGGGTCCGCGTTTCCTGCACTCCACCGGGCAGTACCACAAGGGCGGCCCCGCCAACGGGGTGTTCGTGCAGATCACCGGGGACGTCGCCGACGACCTGGCGATCGCCGGCAAGCCGTACTCGTTCTCCCGCCTGCAACTGGCCCAGGCGCTGGGCGACTTCAACGCGCTGGCCGAACGCTCCCGTCCCACGGTCCGCCTGCACCTGCGCGACCGGGCCGCGGGCCTGGAGGCGCTGACCCGGGCGCTGGGCGACCTTCGGCCCTGACCCGTACGCTCCGGCGCCGCCGCGGTCCGCGGCCGCGGCGGCGCCCGCCGGAC
>Ga0207864_1001077_pt1 | contig 32410 bp, 30 predicted proteins | sample HigsolmetaAR202D_FD_184834 | JGI IMG/M metagenome (GOLD analysis project Ga0207864, IMG submission 184834) | Ionic liquid and high solid enriched microbial communities from the Joint BioEnergy Institute, USA - AR20-2-D (SPAdes) (version 2) ... | reverse complement strand
ATCGCGCACATCGACAGCCCCGAGCCCCGGGGGATCACCGTCCGGCTGGGTGCGCGGTTTCCAATTCTCCAGACGGCCAGTGGGTATCTGCTGCTGGCGATGATGGAGGAGCCGGAACGGGCGGCCCTGCTGGAGGCACTGGTGCCCGACCCTGCCGGGCTGCCGGCAGTGCTGCGGCAGATCGAAGCCATCCGCGCGCGCGGCTATGAGCGGCATCGAAGCCGGACGATCGCCGGGATCGTGGATCTGTCGTATCCCGTGCGGGATCACGCCGGCAGGACGGTGGCGGCATTGACGGTGCCATACCTGTGTCGCCGCGGCGAGCGGGATGACAAGGCGGATGTGCAGGCAGCCATCGCCGCGACGGCTGAGGAGATTTCGAGGAGTGTGGAGGCGTGAGGGGATGAGAACCTGAGATCTCAAATCTGAGATCTCAAACTTTAGATCTCCAATTTCAAATCTGAAATTTCAGTTGAGATTCCAGTTCCCGCCTCCCGCAATTCCCCCGGAGCATGTCATGGAACACACCCTCTATTTCGAAGACTACCGTATTGGCGACGTGCGCGTGACCAGCGGGCGGACGATCACCGAAACGGACCTCATCATCCATGCCGGCCACACGGGGGACTTCTTCCCGCATCATGTCGATGCCGAGTTCGCCCGGCAGACGCCGTTTGGCCAGCGGATCGCGCATGGGACGATGACCTTCGCCATCGGCATCGGTTTGACAGCGTCGTTGGTGAATCCGGTCGCTTTCAGCTACGGCTACGATCGGCTGCGCTTCCCCAAGCCGGTCTTCATCGGCGACACGATCCGCACGCGCGTGACGATCGCAGCCAAGGAGGACGACCCGAAGCGTCCGACGCACGGCCGCGTTACCGAGCGATGCGAAGTCCTCAATCAGCGCGACGAAGTCGTGCTGGCGTGTGATCACATCCTGCTGGTGCAGCGCCGGCCGGCTGGCAACACGGCGACCTGACAGCCTGTTGTCAGGGGAGGCAGCTCCTGTGCGCAAAATAGAAGGCACGGGCTTGGTGGCCCGTGCCGTTGTTTGGGAACGAAACTGAAGCTCGACCTAGTCGATGTCCGGCCGGACGGTCGGAAGCTCCTGCTCAGCCAGCAGCACGTTGTTGTACCTCAGCAGCGTGCCCTTGGCGCGCTCGAAGCGGGCGATGGCGATGTTGTACGCCGCGATTGCCTGCTGCTCGATCTGCTCAGCCTGCGCCAGGTCGGACTGGATGTTGAGCACGAGCTGCACGAACGTGGGGGTGAGCGGTTCGTTCTCGCGGCGGCGCTCGATCAGTTCGAGAGCCTCCCGAGCTGCGAGCGTTGCCTCGCGGCTGGCGACCATCTCGTTCCAGGCCGTCTCGACCTCGCGCTGGGCGGCTTTAAGCTCCAGCGTGACCTGCGAGACGAGGTTCTGGTACTGCTCGATGGCCTGCAGGTTCTGCAGGCGGCTGCGCGTGTGGATCGCGCGGGCGGCGCGATTGCCGATCGGGATCTCAAGCTGCACGCCAACACCATAGCCGACCTGATCCAGCTCGGCCTGATTGTCGAAGGCGCCGCCCCAGGTGTCATCGAATCCCTGGACGGCGATCTGCCCGATCAGGTTGAGCTGCGGCAGCAGATTGTTCTTGGCGACACGCTCGACAATTCGCGTGGATTCGACGCGAAGCTGCTGCTGCGCCAGCTCGACGCGATTCTCAAGGGCCGTTGCCAGCGCCTCATGGAAATCGAAGCGGAACGGCTGCTGCACAGCTTCCGTCGCCGGCAGGATCAGCACGCGGCTGGAGACGGGCATGGTCGGATCATTGACCAACCGCTTGAGCTGGTCGGACAGGTCGCGCACCTGCGCCTTGGCGCGGATGAGCGCGGCCCGGCGCCGCTGCAATGACGAGACGGTCTGCGACGTCTCGACAGCGGTGGCGTCCTGCCGCTGGCGGCGGGAGACCAGGTCAGCCGTGTCCTCGGTGGCGGCCAGCAGCCGCTCGAGGATCTCGACGTTGCGCTGCGCCTGCACGAGCTGCCAGTAGACCTGCTCGATGCTGAAGACGATCTCTTCGACGGTGTTGCGCAGCTCCAGCAGGCTGATGTGCTGGTTGATGCGATCGACCTCGATGCGGGCGCGGTTGATTTCCGTGCCGAAGTTGCGAAGCAACGGCTGGGTGATCTCGAGCACCAGCTCGTTCTGGTAGTAGGGGTTGGGCTCGAAGGTGGAATCACCGCGGAACTTGTTGCGCGAGGTCTCGTAGCGCAGCTCGACGTTGCCGCCGGTGGAGAACTCCTGGCGGATGCCGGTGGCGAGGGTGTAGGCGTCCTGTTCCTGTTCCAGCGGTTGGCCGAAGGTGAACTGCGCGGGCGTCAGTTCATCGGTGCGGCGGAACTCCAGGCCCGTGAAGAAGACCGGATCAAAGCGGGCTTCGGATTCGACAACGCGCGTCTGCTCGATCGCCGGCTGATATCCGGCGACGCGGATGTCGCGGTTGTGGATGACGGCGCGATGGATCAGCTCCTGGAGCGTGAGGCGAACCGTGCCTTCGATGTAGGTGGATGGGCCGGTCGTGGGCGGCGGATAGTCGGCTGGGTCGATCTGGTCGCGTCGGCCGCGGTCGAGGTACGGGCTGCGAAGCTCGGTGGGCAGGGGCCGCGGCTCTTCCTGCGGGCTGTGCGGCGCGGCGGTGCGTTCTTCAAGCTGCAACGCCAGGGCGTCGAAGGGGGGCGGGTCTTTTGGCTGATGGCAGCCGCCGATGGCGGCCAGACCCATGCTCAACCCGGCGATGTAAATTCCACTAACCCTGTTTGATCGGCTCATTGCTGTTCTCCGTCCATGGACCCCATGCCGCGCGGCATTATAAGGATGCCGGATCACAACGCAAAAATCGGTTGTGACGGCAGATGCGAAATTTCCGGAACACAAGGACCTTTCCAACAGTATCGAACAGTGAGCCGCCGCGACGCCACTTGGCGAGCGTGGGCGGGGTTTGATAGGATCATGGCCATGCCTCCATCGGATGCGTCAAAGCCACCGCGTACGCGGGCACAGGTCGTTGAAAGGCTTGGGGTCTATCCCCCGCAAGCGATTGAGTTTATCGAACGTGCGCTGTCGTATACGGTGCAGAAGGTGCACGGCCGGACGGCGCTGGGTGAGGAGCGTCACGTCAGCGGCGCGGAGCTGTGCTGGGGGCTGCGGGACTACGCCCAGATGCAGTGGGGGCTGATGGCGCCGGTCGTGCTGCGCCACTGGAACATCACCTGCACCATGGACTTCGGACGCATCGTCTATGCCCTGATCGACGGGGGGCTGATGCAGAAGCGCGAGGAAGACTCGATCGAGGACTTCCGCGACGTGTACCGTTTCGACGAGGCGTTCGACCAGTCCTACAAGATCGGGTGCAGCCAATGAAGGCCAGCCGATCCAGGGGGCAGCGCTCGTCCACGGCCAGTCAGCGGGAAACACCGGCTGCGCCTGCTGATGTGCGCATCGTTCAGATGAAGCCCCAGCGTACGGCCATGATCGTGCTGCTGCTGGTGTTCATCGTCTGGCTGGGGGTGCTGTTGGCGCTATATTTCCGAACGATCTACCATCGCGAGGGGGAGGACGATCCAGCGCGCGGCGCCGGCTGGACCGCCTGGGTCGATGGCGATGCGGCCGCCGGCCGGGCCGATGCTTCCGCGCCGGCTGTCGCGACCGCAGCCGGTGGGCCGCTGATGATGGACCGATAGTCCCCGATCGTCGCTACCAGGGCCAGCAGCAGCTCGCCAGCCACCGTCCAGATTCGCAGCAGGAATCCGATCACGCCCATCGTCGCCCACAGCGTCGAGCTGCTGAGATCCGCACGCACAGCCGGCGGGGCGATCAGCACCATCACCCCCATGAACACGATCTCGCGCACGCCCAGCCCGGCGCTGGAGAAGACCGCCAGGAACCCCGCGCACCACGCCAGCGAATAGGCGCCCGCTACGACCCACCACTTGCTCAATTGCAGGTCGTCCAGCACGCCGGCAGCCACGATATAGACGCCCGCCGCCTGCCACAGCAGGCCGACCATCGTCACCATCAGCAGGCCGATCATCTGCAGCCCGCTCAGCCGCTGCACGATCGGCGGCTTGCCCAGGCGTTTCAGCACGACATTGGTGATGCCGTAGAAAATCTTCGGATGCAGCAGGAAGCTCATCGCCGGCACGAGGGCCATCGACACGTACAGCCAGACCCGTGCCTGCCCGTCCAACTGCTTCGTGCCGTACCACAGCAGACATGCCACCGCCAGCACGAGATTCGCCAGCAGGAACAATGCCAGCTCGAGAATCTGCGTCGTTGACGAAATGCTCCCGCTCACGCCATACGGGCGAAGCATGAACGCCCGTCCCAGCACCTGCCAGATCGATCCGGGAATGTAGCGCGCCAGCTCCGAATGCGACCAGATCCGCAGCGATGCCGTCAGCGGCGGACGATGCCCGAATGCCGCCAGCACATACCGCCACAGCATCGCCCGCATCAGCAGGAACAGGGCGAACATCACCATGAACACGATGCCGGGGACGACGATTGTCGAGGCGGCGCGGTCGAACAGATCCTCCCGCATCTCATCCCAGTTGACGTAGATGGGCTTGAGCATGACGGCGAGGATGATGAGCGTCAGCGCCGCGCCAATCGTGAAGCGTATATAACGGCGGATCTCCTTCCAGCCGCGGCGCAGGCGGTCGTAATGCCGCTGGTGGATCTGGATGATCTCGTCGTCATCCGCGCTGGCCTGGGAGCCCAGCATCTCGCCGCGCAGGTGCCGTCTCAGGCGACGCGGCGGCAGCAGGTGAATCCCACGACGCCGCAGCCACGGCCGGAAAACGCGCCGCGCCCTCGGCATGCCGCGCACCAATAGATTCCCAAGCCGCAGGAGCTGGTGCGCGATGATCCATACGACCGCTACGCTCAGCATGTAGGCCGATCCGAGCATCAGCGGCCGGCTGGCCAGCCATGCGACCTCGGGCCGATCGATGTGGGCTGCATACCACAGCACCGCGATCGGCAGGTTTACGGATAGGCCGGCCTTCAGCAGGAAGAACGGCCGAGTGTACAGATCCAGCGGACGCCCGCGCAGCACGCGCGCCGCCAGCTTGCGCTTGCCGGGGAACGTGATCAGCGCGAATCCGATCAGGAACAGCGGAATTCCGCCCGGGCCGGGCAGTGCAATGCCGACCGGCCAGGCTGAGAGGATCAGAATCCATCCGATGATGTTCTTCAGGACGAACCAGAAATAGTCCGCGAAGAACTGCATCACACTGCTGCGTGACTTTGCGGGCGATGGGGGGATGGACGTCTTGGCAGTCATCGTGCGTTCACAGGCGTAAACCGGGGATTGTACCGCTGGCGTCGCATCTGGCGACACTGCCGCGCGCCGGCGAAACGGCTAGCCGCTGGAGGAGAGGATGACATTGCTGATACCAACACGGATGAAGTTCACAGCGATGGCGGCCAGCAAAACCATCACGAGCTTGCTCATCGCCGACATCATGTGCTCGCCGATCAGGCGGCTGATCCATGTCGCCCCCAGCAGGAAACCCAGCAGCAGAAGGAGATTCACCCCCAGTGCAAGCAGGGTCATCCCGTAGGGATTGGCGACCGAGGCGTTCCCCGTCAGGACCAGCGTCGTGGTCAGCAATGCCGGGCCGGCAATCAGCGGCAGGGCCAGCGGCACCAGGCCGACCATGTTGGTCTCATGCACGGTCGGCTTGCCGTAGGCCAGCAGATCGACAACCGCCAGCACCAGCAGGATCACACCACCTGCGATGCGAAAATCATCGGCACTGATGCCCAGGAACTCAAACAGCGACCGTCCCAGGAGCATGAATCCGACGGTCACGATGGTAGCTGTGACGACAGCCTGAATGCTGATGCTGTGTCGCTGGCGGGGCGTCAGCCCGGCTGTCAGTGCCAGGAAGACCGGCACCATGCCGATCGGGTCGATCGCCACGAACAGCGGGATGAAGAACTCGAGGAACTCGGTCACGGAATAGGCCATAGCCTGCAGCCGGAGTGTGGGGGATTACCTTTCCACACGGATGACCAGAGAGGTGCCGGATACGTGATGGCTGCCGCTGTGGTGCTTTCCGGGGTGGTGAGGATGGTGCTTGCCCGGCGGCGTGATGATCACGCGTCCGGGCCAGTAGTACCAGCGACCGTAGCCTGGGACGACCGGCCAGTAGCCGGAAGTGATTGGCGGCGGATAGCCCCAGTACAGCGGCATGCCGTAGTACCCGCCGGGAGACGGCTGGCCGTACATATACGGATAGCCGTAGGTGTAGTTGGTGTAGGCCTGGGAGTAGCTGTAGCTTGACTGGGCGGGAACTCGGCCGATCTTGACAGCTTGCTGGAGGGACGATCCCTGATACTGGCTGATGCGCAACGGCCCGGAGGATTCGATCGGCCGGCGGACGGGATCAGCCGGCTGGGCCGTCGTCGCCGGGTCAGCCGTAGTTGTCGGCGAAGGTGCGACATGCTGCCGGACGATCCGTTTGGCTTGCGCGCCAAGCGTGTCCTGCATGCCGAACAGGTCGCGCACGGTTCCCGTCGCCTTCAGGCCGCCAATGACCTGACCGCTGGCCACATCCATCACCTGCCCGGTGATGCGCAACTGCGGATCGAGCAACTGATAGCCGCCGATGACGACGTAATGGGCTCCGGCGTCACGTGCGATCCGCAAGGCACGATCCGCCTGGCTGGTCGCCAACGTCCCAGCCGTCGGCTGAAGCTGCGGCATCTGCGACAGCTCCGCCACGAGGCTTTGCGAGACAGCCTGGCCGATCCAGTCCTGCGAGGGATTGGCGCTGATCTCCTCAAACGGCAGCACCAGCACGCGCCGGCGCACCTCGTCCGCCTGCGCGATAGCCGACATCGCCGCCACGGCGATCAGCATGAACAGAAGATGGATCACGCGCGTCCGCATCGCTTCATCGCCTTCCATGTTCTATTATACTCCACGACCCCGCGCCGCGTGGCGTGGAAATCGAAGTTCATGCAGGACAGGGTGTTACCATGCTGCTGGCGGAACTGAGCATCTGGCCGATGGACAAGGGCGAATCGGTGGGCAGGTACGTCGCCCGCTGTTTGGACGTGATCGACCGCTCCGGCCTGCCGTACCGCCTGGGGCCGTTGGGCACGACCATCGAGGGGGAATGGGACGAGGTCATGCGCGTCGTCACGCAGTGCTACGAGGCCCTGGCCACCGACTGTCACCGCATCACAGCCACGCTGAAGCTGGACTGGCGACAGGGGCAAGCCGGTCGCATCGAATCCAAGATCCAGAGCGTCGAGAACCACCTGGGGCGCAAGCTCCGCACCTGAGGACTCCAACCGACCATTCATCACATGATCAATACCACTGCTGAACCTCCCATCCCCGCCAAGCCGACCGACCGTCCGTTTGTCCAGCAGGTCTGCATCAAAGACGACGATCGGCCGCTGGCGACAGCCTGGTGGCATGCCAGCCCGACGCGCCTGGGCTCGATCCAGATCGTCGACCTGCATGTCGAGAAAATCCACCGCCGCAAAGGCATCGGCGGGCAACTGCTCAACGCGGTCATCCAGCAGGCCATTGAGTATCACCGCCGTCATCGCCGCACGCTGCGGCATATCTGGCTGCCCATCGCCCAGAAGGCCGAGATCGCCGCGCGCGCGTTTCTGGCGGAAGCCAACTTCCATCATGTCGCGACGCTCTCGGAAGTCCTGCGCGATGAGGACATCCTGCTGTACAAGCGCTCGCTCGACTGATGATGCGGCACGGTGGGCTGTTGCCTGCCGAATCGGCTGTGTGTGTCGGCATCTGCCTGATGCGAATGCGCGCGCAACTGCGGCCTCATCGCGTCATTCCAATTTGACACACACCGCGCCCTTTGCCAGACTGGACCCGTCTTGTGCGCCGCCGGAGGCGCCTATGTATACGGTTCATCTCGCAGCAGGGAGAGGGCTATGATTCTGACCAAGCACGAGAACGTCACCTTCACCAACCAGACCGTCTATGTCAGTGGGCAGGCCTTCATCAAGTGCACCTTCGTCGGTTGCACGATGGTCCTGCGCGAAAGCGTGTATCACCTGGACGGCTGCCGGTTCGATCGTTGCAACTGGCACATCGACCGGACAGTGATGTGGGGCAATCCCGACTCGCTGCGGGATATCAAGTCGCTGGTAGAGATGCTGGAAAAGGACCAGCAGCGCCAGCAGGAAATCCTCAAGCAGCAACAGCAGCAGGGCGGCGAACAGTCGTCCACGGCGCCGGCCGGCTCATAAGCGCCGCGGCGCCTGCCGTACAGCATGATGAGCCTGCACCGCCAATTCCTCCCGATGCTAGTGGGAGCCGTTCTCCTGTTGGTGGCGGCTGCGCAGGCGCTGGGGCTGCAGGCTGATCAACTGCTGCTGATCGTCAATCGCAACATGCCCGAAAGCCGCGAGCTGGCGGAGCTTTACGCGGCCACGCGCGGCGTGCCGGACGGGCGCATCCTCGAACTCGATCTGCCCCAAGGCGAGTCGATGGGCGAGCGCGCCTACCGGCAGAAGGTCGTGCCGGCGGTTCGCGGCTTTCTTCGCGAACATGAGCTCGAAACGCAGGTTACGTGCATCGTGACGTTCTACGGCGTGCCGCTGCGCATCGGCTCCCGCCAGCTCGACCAGGCCCAGCAGACCGAGTTCGCAGCGCTGCGCGAGCAGCGCACCAAGCTGCATCAGCAGGTCCTGCACACGGTCACTTCGCTGGAGCAATTGGCGGGGGAGCTAAGCTCCAACTTCCAGCCGCCGACGACACAGCAGAGCCTCGATGCCCTGACCCAGCGGGCCGATGCCGCGATCCGCACAGCCGGTCGGCTTGTTGGGCATCTTGACCCGGCCCGACGTGCCGCCACCACACAGCGGCTGATGCAGGCGATCGAGGTCCTCAGCGGACCGGCGGGCGTGGTCGACCGCATGGCTGTCGATCCGAACGCCGATCCGCAGTCGCCCCAGGTCCAGCACATCACAGCGCTGCGGCAGCGCGTCCGGGCGGCACGTCAGCAGTTCGAGGAGCTGCGGGCACGCCCGCAGGATCCGGAGGCACGCGCGCAGTTGCGGGAGCTCGTGGCGGAGAATTTCGGCCTACTGCCGAGCGCGCGTCTTGTCGAAGAGCACATCACGCTGCTGGATGCCGAGCAAACGTCGGCAGCGTTCGATAGCGAGCTGGCGCTGCTGTGGTGGGATGCCTATCCGCGCTCGCGGTGGGTGCTCAATCCGCTGCATCACGGCGTTTCGCCTGAGCAGCGGGGCAAGGCGCCGCGCGTGCTGATGGTCAGCCGCATCGACGCGCCGACGCCGGAGATCGCCCGGCGGATCATCGAGGACTCGGTCGCAGCCGAGCGCGAGGGCCTGCGCGGCAATGTCGCAATCGATGTCGGCGGCTCGATGACGCTCGCGGCAAAGGTCGGCGATCGGCAGCAGTACGGCGTATGGGACAGCCATCTGCAGTCCCTGGCGCGGATGGTGCGGGAGCACACCGACCTGAAGCTGATCCTGGATCAGGCGGCGCAGGTGTTTCAGCCGGGAGATGTGCCGGAGTGCGCCGTCTACTGCGGCTGGTACAGCCTGCGAAACTACGTGCCGGCGTTTGAGTTTGTCCGCGGGGCGGTGGGGTATCACATCGCCAGTTTCGAGCTGAAGGCCCTCCGCGATCCGGAGGAGAAGGGATGGGTCGCCAACCTCCTGCGGGACGGCGTTGTGGCGACCGTCGGCCCGGTTGACGAGCCATACCTGCAGGCGTTCCCCCAGCCGGATGAGTTCTTCAGCCTGCTGCTGGCGGGGCAGATGACTCTGGCTGAGGTCTACTGGACGACCACGCCCATGGCGAGCTGGCAGATGGTGCTGATCGGCGACCCGCTGTACCGGCCGTTTGGCAAGAATCCGCCGCTGGCGCCGTCAGCATTGCCGGAGAATTTGCGGGAAAAACTGCCGTAGAGGACGGGGGCGGGCTCATGAAAACGGGGTGCTCAAGCTGCCCGGCTGGATGGTCGATAATCTGAGCGGGAGAGTGCCCATGGCCGTTCAGATGATTTGTCCCAATCTTCGCTGTCGGAAGATCCTTTGCGTGCCAGAGGAGGTTCGCGGGAAGCTGGTGAAGTGCCAGTTCTGCCAGACAAACTTCCGCGTTCCCGAAGCCCGCAAGCCCGCCACCGTCGGCGCCGGTTCTTCGGAAAAGAAGGGCTGATCGCCTTCCGACGCATCTGTTTCACCGCAGGGACGCAGAGGACGCGGAGGTGGTGATCGATGTGCTGATGCTTCGTGTCTTGAATCTCTGCCGACTGCCGACTGCAGACCGCGACTCCACCGTTTAGCGGCTTCGCTTGCGGAGCGCTTCAACCGTCAAACGTGATCTGATATTGCCCCTTCACGGCGCCCGTGAAAGCGCCGTCTTCCCATTGATCCGCGACAATTCTGCCAGCAGTGTCTCGGTCGTGTAGAGGCTCGAAAGCTGCACGGGTTCTTCCGCACCAGGCACGTAGATCGCCGTCAGCGGAATGCCGCCGGCTGGGTTGAGGCTCAGCAGCAGGTCATAGCCCGGCGCATCGTCGTGCGTGAGGTCCACTTTCAGCGGGACGACATTGGCCTGCTTCATGGCGGCCCAGACCTGATCGTTCTGAAAGACGGTTCCTTCGATGACCTGGCAGGTGCCGCACCAGTTGGCCGTGAACTTCACCAGCACTGGCTTGCCCGAAGCGCGGGCCTCAGCGAACGCGGCATCGGTGTAGGGGATCCAGTCCGTATCCGACAGGCGTACCGTCCACCAGATCGACCCACCCAGCATCGCGACAGCCAGCGTTGAGCTGAACGCGACCGCGCCGGCGCTGTCGGTCAGTTGCACCGTCCGCGCCACCAGGAAGATGCTGGCTACGGCGATCGCCGCGACCACTGCCCACCAGAAGTCGGTGCCCGCGATCAGCCGGCCGCCGCCGAAGTAAGCAGCCGCCGCCAGCAGCATGAAGCCCATCATCTGCTTGAACAGCTCAGCCCATGGGCCGCTGCGCGGCAGGCGACGAGCCACCTCAGGGAAGATGCTCAGCAGCAGGTAGGGCGTCGCCATGCCGACGCCGACCGTCATCATCGCCGGCACGCCGATCATGGCCGGCTGGGTGCCCAGCCACAGCATCAGTGGCGGCAGCAGGGGGGCAGTGCAGGGCGTCGCCAGGATGGCCGTCAGCCCGCCCCACAGAAAATTGCCACCATACGTGTCATGCCGCGGCGTGATGCCGTAGGCTCCCGTCGGCAGGCGGAACGTGAACGCCCCCAGCAGGCTCAAGCCCATCACCACGAGCAGGGCGACGATCGACCAGATGAACCAGCCGTAGCTGAACAGCTCGCCCCAGCTCACCAGCCGCAACACCAGCACCAGCACCGCCAGCACCGCAAATACAGCCACCAGCCCCAGGCTGAAGACCAGCCCGTACAGAAAGCTCCGCGACCGATGGTGATGCGAGACCTCGTAAAACCCGATTGCCTTCAGCGGCAGCACCGGAAACACGCAGGGCATGATGTTGAACAGCAGCCCCGCGAGAAAAGCCGTACCGAACGCCAGGCCGACGGTCCATTCCTCGGCTTTGGGCGCGGCGACAACGGGCGCGTCATCCGTCGCCGCAGGCTCAGCCGCCGTCACAGCGGCTGCATCGCTGCCGCCCGTGACCTCGGCCTGCACTTCGACCTTCGGCCGCTGCGGCATGAAGCAGGTCTGGTCGTCGCAAATCTGGTAGCGGACGGTGGCCGTGAAGGTCACCGGGCCGTTGGGCGGGTTGTCCAGCACCTTGACCGGCACCTTCGTCACAACCTGTCCGGTGTAGACGTTCAGTTTGCCGAGGGCGGGATAGAACTCATCATGCCCGGCTGGGTACTGCGGTGCACCGAACTCAAACCCCGCCGCGGGCGTCATCGCGACATTGAAGGCGATGTAGTTGTCGCCGCTGGGGGTAGCGGATTGCGCGTGATACCCCTTGGCGATGTCGACGGTGATGGTGATTACCGCCTCATCGCCGGGCTTGAGCGACTGGGGTTCGATCGTGGCGGAGACAGCGGCCAACTGCTGCCGGCCGATCTGCCCGTGCGCCCATCCGGGCAGCACGAGCATCACGGCCAGCAACAGTCCATAAAGCCAGGTGTTCGGTCGGGGGTGAGACAGATGCATCATCTCCTGTAACCACGCACCACAGGGGATTGTTCCCTGCAGATTTTTGCGGTTCCGACAGAAGGTAAGGTGAAGGCGCGGGTTACGAACCCTTCAGCGACGCCTTCAGCTCGATGTTGGTTCCGGCCAGCGCCTTGGAGACCGGGCAGCCGGCCTTGGCTTCGTTGGCCAGACGCTGGAAATCGGCCTCGGTGATGTTGGGGATGTCCGCGACCGTTTCCAGCTCGATCCGCGTGATGGCGAATCCGTTGCCGGTCTGCTCGAGATGGACCTTGGCCTTGGTCTCGATGCTGCGCGGCGCATAGCCGGCCTTGCCCAGGCCTGCGGAGAAGGCCATCGAGAAGCACCCGGCATGGGCGGCGCCGATCAACTCTTCGGGATTGGTCCCGGGGGCGCCTTCAAAACGGGTCCTGAACGAGAACGGCCCGTCAAACGCGCCGCTTCCCAGCTTCATCCGGCCTTCGCCATCCTTCAGGCTGCCGGTCCAGACGGCTTGTGCACTTGCAGTCGCCACTACGATCTCCTTCCTCTTGTTAGGGTCGAACGGTTAATGTCCCGAATCACAGGACGATAGGCACATGCCGCGTAGGGTTCCAGCAACGGCGGGTTCGGTCAAGGCGCGTTTGACGCAAATCCCCACAGGCGGCCCATCCTGCGATACAATTACCCGGAATGTCCCGCGTGCTGATCGGACTGGTCTACCTGTATCGAGCGACCCTGGGGCCGCTGATGGGGGGGCATTGCCGCTATCAGCCGACCTGCAGCCAGTACGCCATTGACGCCATCCACAAGTATGGCCCCTGGCGCGGAGCCTGGCGGGCCGTCCGACGCATCTGTCGATGCCACCCCTTCGGCGGCAGCGGGTATGACCCGGCGTGAGACGCGCAACCCCCGATCAGCTCCCAGATTGACAGCCCCCCAAACCCCACGGAAGATCGACCCGTCATGCGACGTAAGCTGTACCTCGAAACCTTCGGCTGCCAGATGAACGTGCTCGACAGCGAGCTGGTTCTTACCCAGCTCCGCGCGCAGGGCTACGAGAACACCGAGGACCGCGAGTCAGCCGACGTCGTCATATACAACACCTGCAGCGTGCGCGAGCACGCCGAGCAGAAAGTCTGGTCGCGCCTGGGCGAGATGCGCGACTGGAAACAGACCCGCCCGCACGTCGTGATCGGCGTCATCGGCTGCATGGCCGAACGCGACGGCGAGAACATCTTCAACCGCTTCCCGCATGTCGACGTTCTCTGCGGGCCGGGCGAATTGGACAAGCTGGCTCAGCTCGTCCACAACGCCGCCATCACCAATGACGCCTCGCGTCGCGAAAAGCAGGTAGCGCTCATGGGCGCAAACGTCCGTCGTTCCTCGACGCTGGCGGCAGCCGAGGACAATCTCGAACTGCTTGACCTGTCGCGCAGCTTTTCGCCCGAAGACAACCTCGCGCAGGCGTATGTCCGCATCACGCGCGGCTGCAACAAGTTCTGTACGTACTGCGTCGTGCCGTACACGCGCGGGCCGGAGGTGCATCGCCCGCCGCAGAACATCATCGATGAAGTGCGTCGCCTGGTCGATGCCGGGGTCAAGGAAGTGACCCTTCTGGGGCAGACGATCAACCATTACTGCTACGACCACGGCGACGGGCGCAAGACAACCTTTGCTGATCTGCTCTACGCCGTTCACGAAGCCGCGCCCGATCTGCCGCGGCTGCGCTTCGTGACGTCGTTTCCCCGCGACTTCACGGATGAGGCTCTGCAGGCGATGCGCGACTGCTCACGCATCTGCCGTTACCTGCACGCGCCGGCCCAGCATGGCAGCGACCGCATCCTGCGGCTGATGAATCGCGGGTATACCGTCGGCGAGTATCGCGACTTTGTCGCCCGGGCTCGCGAATACATGCCGGATGTCTGCATCGCGTCGGATTTCATCGTCGGCTTCCCGACGGAGACGGAAGAGGAGTTCCAGCAGACGGTGGACCTGGTCCGCGACTGCCGGTTCAAGAACAGCTTCATCTTCAAGTATTCGCCCCGGCCGGGGACGGTCGCCATCCGGCGGTTCGAAGATGACATCCCCGAGGAGGTCAAGAAGCGACGGAACAACGAGTTGCTCGCTGTCCAGGCTGAGATCTGTGCCCAGAACAACCGCGAGATGGTCGGGCGGACCGTCGAGGTCATGGTCGAAGGGTACAGCAAACTGGTCAGCCGTCGGGCGGCCTATCCCGCCAGCAATGTCGAGCTGATGTGGGAGTCGCGGCCGTCATCGCAAACCCAGGTGCGAACACAACTTAGCGGACGGACGCGCGGCGATCAGATCGTCGTCTTTGACGGCGACCCGTCGCTGGTGGGGCAGATCGTCGATGTCGAAATCACCGACGCCCGGAACATGACTCTATTTGCACGTCTCGCCCAGCCGGAGACGTGCACGGTAGGCGCAACTGCTTGAAAGATCATCAGTTGCGAGCAGGAGAGGGCCGGCCACTCCGAGCGGCATCGGCTGACGAGACAGGGATTGCCGGCAGGGCGTTTTCCGCCGGCCGATAATCCCTGGATCAGCCGAAGCAGACCGCTGCAGTGCGCTTGACATGTGGCTACCAACCTCCTACTTTACCGATCTTTCGCTGTGTTGCGGCGGGCCTGATCCCGCCTTGTTTTTTTGAGGACAACACCCTCCAAAGGCCGGCATCGCCCCTGACAACCGCCCACGCAGCGTTCGGGGATTGCCAGGAGATTGAACTATGGTCCCGGTACAGAAAGTCAGTAAGTCCCGTAAACGCAAGCGGCGCTCGCATATGGCGTTGCGCCCGATCCACTACGTCCGCTGCCCCCAGTGCAGCAATCCCAAGCTTCCGCACGCCGCGTGCGACAACTGTGGGTACGTGAATCCGAAACTGGCACTGCAGGTCGAGACAGAAGGCGAATAACGGACTATCGCCTGGACCTTCGCGGCGAGATGCAGGGAAACCGGAGGACCATCGGTGCGAGCTGCGGTCGATGTCATGGGCGGCGACCACGCGCCCCAAGCCATTCTTCAAGGATGCTGGGACGCCGCGCCGCTGCTCAGTGACGAGGATGTCATCCTGCTTGTCGGCGACAGGCAGGTCATCGAAGAAGGTCTGTCCTCTTCGGGCCTTAGCGACGAGCAGAAGGCCCGCTATCAGATCGTTCCCACCACGCAGGTCATCCAGATGGATGACCCGCCGGTCGAAGCCATTCGCAACAAGCCGGACAGCTCCATCGCCGTCATGTGCAAGCTGGCCAGCAAGGGCGAAGCCGACGTCGTCATCAGCGCCGGCAACACCGGCGCCTGCGTCGCAGCCGCCCAGCTTCGCATGCGGACGCTGCCGGGCGTCAGCCGGCCGGGCATCGCCGTCATCCTTCCGACATTCCACGGGCCCGTCGTCGTCTGCGACGTCGGTGCCAACATCGCTCCCAAGCCCAAGCACCTTCAGCAGTACGCGATCATGGCCGGCGCCTACGCCCAGGCGCTGGCGGGTATTGAAAACCCGCGCGTCGGCCTCCTGTCCATTGGCGAAGAAGACGCCAAGGGCACGACCATGGTCAAGGAAGCCCGCAAGCTGATGCGCGACGAGCCGTTGATCAACTTCGTCGGCAACGTCGAGGGGCGCGATCTGTTCAAGGGCGTGGTCGACGTGGTCGTCTGTGACGGCTTCGTCGGCAACATCGTGCTGAAGTTCACCGAGGGCATGGCTGAGGGGCTGTTCCAGACGATCCTGGCTGAACTGCAGGAGTTTTCGCCCAACCTGCTGGATCAGTTCAAGCCGGTGATGAAGAAGATGTACCAGAAGCACGACTGGCGCGAGTACGGCGGGGCGCCGCTGCTGGGCGTCGGCGGCTACTGCTTGATCTGCCACGGCCGCTCGGATGCCCTGGCAATCCGCAACGCCATCCGTGTCGGTAAGCAGATGTCCACCAGCGGCGTGAATGAGAAGATCATCGCCCGCATCGAGAAGAGCATTCCAGCGGAAGAGGAATAATCGGGGTTGCGCCGTAGCCAACGGCAGGTTGCGAGCACCCATCGCGGCTTTGCCCACTGGCCACTCACAACTCGAAGCTCGCAACTATGTCCACTTACTCAGCCATCCTCACCGGGACCGGCAGTTGTCTGCCGGAAAAGCGCCTGACCAACGACGATCTCTCGAAGATGGTCGAAACCAACGACGAGTGGATCACCCAGCGCACCGGCATCCGCGAGCGGCGCATCGCCGCTGAAGGTGAAACGACCGCCAGCCTTGCGACCGCCGCCGCTCAGCGGGCGATCGAGGCGTCGGGTGTCGATCCCTCGCGCATCGGCTTGATCGTCGTCGCCACCGCGACGCCGGAAATGGTCTTCCCGGCGACCGCCTGCTTTGTGGGCGCGAACCTGGGCCTGCATGGCGTGCCGGGATTCGACCTGTCGGCTGCCTGCAGCGGGTTCCTCTATGCCCTGAGCACGGCAGCTAACTTCATCCGCGCCGGTCAGGCGGAGCATGCCCTGGTCATCGGCGCTGAAACGCTCAGCCGCGTCACCGACTACACCGATCGCACAAGCTGCATCATCTTCGGCGACGGCGCCGGTGCAGCCGTGATCTCCCGCTCGACCGACACCAACCGCGGGCTGATCTACTCCAGCCTGCATGCCGACGGCCGCGGCGGTGAGGCCATGAAGCTCATGCCCGGCAGCCGCCATCCGATCAACGAAGCCATGCTGGCTGAGCGCAACCAGTACATGAAGATCCGCGGCCGCGAGGTCTACAAATTCGCCGTCGAAAAGTTCGTCGAGCTGATCCAGGACGCGATGCGCAAGTGCGAGCTGTCAGCCGATCAGGTCAAGCTGATCGTGCCGCACCAGGTCAATCAGCGCATCATCGACAGCGCGATGGAGCGGCTGGAGATGCCGCCGGAGAAGGCCTACGTCAACATCGACCGCTACGGCAACACCAGCGCCGCGTCGATCCCGATCGCCCTCGACGAAGCCATGCGCGAAGGCAAGCTCCAGAAGGGCGACAATGTCGTCATGGTCGCCTTCGGCGCCGGCCTCACCTGGGCCAATGCTGTACTGCGGATCTAGTACACCGTTTCGTAACGCAGAAGACACGGAGGTTGTCGCAGAGGGTCGCAGAGCAGAACTGGATCAAGTTCAACTCTGACTCTGCGTTCTCAGCGAACCCTTTGTGGCCTCCGCGTCGGACAAGGAAGACCGGAAAGACAGATGTCCCAACAGACATTCATTCTCTGCCCCGGACAGGGGGCCCAGGTTGTGGGGATGGGCAAGGACTATTACGACGCCTCGGCCAGGGCGCGTGAGGTCTTTGATACCGCCAACGAGGTCGTCAGTTTCGACCTGAAGTCGCTTTGCTTCGAGGGGCCGGAAGATCGGCTCAACCAGACCGACATCTCCCAGCCGGCGATCTACGTGACCAGCGTCGCCTGCTTCCAGGCGGCTGTCGAAGCCGGCAAAATCGATCCGCAGCAGGTCAACGCCTACGCGGGCCTGAGCTTGGGCGAGTACACAGCACTGCACCTGGCAGGTGCGTTCAGCTTCGTCGACGGCCTGAAGCTCGTCGCCGCCCGCGGCCGCTACATGCAGCAAGCCGCCGTCGCTTCGCCCAGCGGCATGGTCGCCATCATGGGCGGCGATGAAGCCGCCGTGACCGCGCTGTGCCAGGAAGTCGCGCAGGGCGAAGTTCTCGTTCCCGCGAACTTCAATGCTCCGGGGCAGATCGTCGTCAGCGGCGCGAAAGGCGCCTGCGCCCGGGCACTTGCCGCCGCCGAAGCCAAGGGCTTGAAGGCCGTTGAGTTGAAAGTGGCAGGGGCCTTCCACAGCCCGCTCATGCAGCCGGCGGCGGATCGCATGCGAAGCGAGCTCGACAAGATCGACCTCAAGACGCCGGCTCGCCCGGTCTACGCGAACGTCACGGCCCAGCCGCACGGCGATGCCGCGTCGATCAAGGACCTGCTCGTTCAGCAGATCGTCGCGCCCGTCCGCTGGGAGCAGACCATGCAAGGCATCATTGGCGCTGCGCCTGAAGGGCGGTATATCGAACTGGCGCCCGGCCGGACCCTGGCGGGGCTGATCAAGCGCATCAACCGCCGTCTGCCGGTGGAGAGCTTTGCCTCGGCTGAAGCCCTGAAGGCGTAAATACAAGTTCGTGGCGCGGGCTACCAGCCCGTGTCGATTCGAATCAGGAGCGCGGGCTGGTCGCCCGCGGTACAGGACAGGAACATGACCGAAAAACGCGTCGCATTCGTGACCGGTGGATCGCGCGGTATTGGCGCAGCCATCTGCCGCCAGCTCGCCAAGGACGGCCTGCACGTCGTCGCCGTTGCGCGCAATGCCGACAAACTGCAGGAAGTCGTCCGCCAGATCGAATCTGAAGGCGGCAGCGCCGAAGGCGTGACGTGCGATATCGCCGATTCGGCTGCCCTGACCGCCTGTATCGAGGCGACCATCGAGAAGCACGGCCACCTGGATGTGCTGGTCAACAATGCCGGCATCACGAAGGACGGCCTGTTGCTGCGGATGGAGGACGAGGACTTCGATTCGGTCATCGACACGAATCTGAAGAGCGCCTTCGTCGCGATCCGGGCAGCCGCGCGTTCGATGATGCGGCTGAAGGGCGTTGGCGGGCGAATCATCAACATCAGCTCGGTCGCCGGTGTCGCCGGCAATGCCGGGCAGGCCAACTATGCCGCCAGCAAGGCCGGCCTGATCGGCTTGAGCAAGACCGTGGCCAAGGAGCTTGCCGGCAAGAACATCACCTGCAACGTGGTCGCGCCCGGGTTCATCACGACGGACATGACCGACGTGTTGAACGACCAGATCAAGGAGGGAGTGAAGAACCTGATCCCCCTGAAGCGTTTCGGCCGGCCGGAGGAGATCGCGGCGGCGGTATCGTTTCTCGCTTCGCCCCAGGCCAGTTATATTACCGGCCAGGTCCTGTGCGTGGACGGCGGGATGGTGATGTGAGGAATTGGTCATTGGCCACCTGTCACTGGTCACTCGCCGGTGGCTTCAACATGCAGGCGCCTCGTGTATGGGAGGAAACTCCTGGGCGACGGTAGCCTGCTGATGACAAATGACAAAGGACCAATGACAAAGCACCCGCCCCAGGCGGGGCGACATTGCAAACCAGCCTGTTACGGCTATAGTTTTCAGACCTTCGGTCACGGTGGCCGACGGCAACTCAAGACTCACCGGGTAGGTGGAAAAGCTATGGATGATATTGAGCAGAAGGTGATCGAGATCGTCAGCGAGCAGATGGGTGTGGACAAGAGCGAGATCACGCGCGAGACACACTTCATCAACGACCTGAACGCCGACTCCCTCGACACGGTCGAACTCGTCATGGAGTTCGAAGATGAGTTCGAGCTGTCGATTCCGGATGAAGAGGCCGAGAAGATCCAAACCGTCGGCCAGGCGATCGACTACATCAAGGAACACTCCAATAAGTAGTAAGTTGGCAGTGGGCAGCAGGCAGTAGGCAGTGTGCCATCGTACTGCCCGTTGCCGACTGCCTGCTGCCCACTGCACACCCATGAAGCGTCGTGTCGTCATTACCGGAGTTGGCTGCGTCACCTCGCTGGGCGAGAGGGGCGATGAGCTGTGGGATAACCTGTGCGCCGGCAAGAGCGGGATCGGACCGATCACCCGCTGGGATGCCAGCCGCGTGACCACCCGCATCGGCGGCGAATGCGCCTCGTTCGACGTCACCAAATACGGCGTCGACGGCCGCGAAGCCAAGCGCATCGACCGTTTCGGCCAGTTCGGACTGGCCGCCAGCAAGACCGCCGTCGAGGACGCCGGCCTGGACTTCAGCCGTGAGGATCCCTTCCGCTGCGGTGTCATCATCGGCAGCGGCATCGGCGGGATCGAAACGCTCGAAGAGCAGACCACGATCCTCATCCAGCGCGGTCCCGGGCGCGTCAGCCCGATGACCGTACCGCGGCTGATGGTCAACGCCGCCAGTGGCAACGTCTCCATCATGTTCGGCCTGCAGGGACCGAGCACCGCCGTCGCCACCGCGTGCGCCACCGGCGCCAATGCCGTCGGCGATGCGATGCGCTTCATCCAGAACGACCTGGCCGACATCATGATCGCCGGCGGCAGTGAAGCCGCCCTGTGCGAAGTCGGCATGGCCAGCTTCGCCGCGGCCCGTGCCATGAGCACGCGCAACGACGATCCCACACGGGCCAGCCGGCCGTTCGACCGCGATCGCGATGGGTTCGTCATGGCTGAGGGTGCCGGCGTGGTCGTGCTCGAGGAGTACGAGCATGCCGTCAAGCGGGGGGCTCGCATCTATGCTGAGCTGGTCGGCTACGGCATGAGCGCCGATGCCCACCATATCACCGCCCCCGAGCCCGAGGGCAAGGGCGCGGTGGCTGCGATGCAGCTCGCCCTGCGTGATGCCGGCATCTCGGCGGACATGGTCGACTACATCAACGCCCACGGTACGAGCACCCAGCTCGGCGACATCGCCGAGACCCGCGCCGTCAAGACGGCGTTCAAGGATCATGCCCGCAAGGTGGCGATCAGCTCGACCAAGAGCCAGCTCGGTCACCTGCTGGGCGCAGCCGGTGGCGTCGAGACGCTCATCACGGCGCTGGCGGTTTACCGCAATACCGCGCCGCCGACGATCAACCTCGAGAACCCCGATCCCGAGTGTGATCTGGACTACGTGCCGCATCATCCGCGCGATCTACGGATCACCTACGCGATGAGCAACTCCTTCGGCTTCGGGGGCCACAACGCCTGCCTGCTGTTCAAGAAGGTGTAGGGCGGCTGGCGATCCATCGATGACTAACCGGAACCGGTCCGCAAAGGCGGGCCGGTTCTTGTATTGGAGTGAGCGACGAAGCGACGACGGGAACGAAGGCGTCCTCACGTTCATGAAGGGGCACATGGCAATGTGCCCCTGTTGCGTATGGCGGGCGATGCCATTCGCGGACGCAGGAGTGCATGGCCATGCACCCCTACAGACAGGTGAACCCCACATCGGTCAGACCCGTCGCGCGGGCGTCTCCGCTGGCGCTGTGCATGCGTATGGCAGCGCGCGTCCCACGACAGTCCCGTACCTCTTTGCGATCTCTGCGTGCTCTGGGATCTTTGCGGTACAACCCTTCGCGCTCTCTTCGCGACCTTCGCGCCTTCGCGGCTCGCCTCGTTCATCCGCGCAAAACAAAAAGATCCGGCCCCCCGGAGGAGGCCGGATCCGCAGTTGTTGTGGCTGCTGGGGGACTGCCCATAAGGCAGCCGCGTAGACCGCGGGAGTCTCACCCGCGGAAGCTGCCTTACAGCAGCCCTCGCAAACAGTCATGGTTGGTCACGGATCACCTCCTTTGCAGGCGAGCACTTCGATGCATTGCGCATCTTCGCTCGGGTCCTGCCCAGCCGTCGCAGGTGCATGGAGGCGTGACCAGCCCAGCCGATGCGTCCGCGCGATTCCCATCGCCGCCAGCCTCGACCGTAACATGGCTCGCCACCAACCCGCCGCCGGGCTCCCACTCCCACAGGCGCCCCTGCGGGAACAAGCCGCCGACCGCCAGATCCGCGTCTGCGATCGACATCCACCGACAGGTGGTTCAACTGAATCATACGATTCGTTCTCACCCCGCGGCAAACAAATTCCACATTCCACATGCGGTAAGGGGCGGTTTCTCCGCACCCGCCGGCTGGGGTCGTCCGGGGGCGCGTGGATGCAGCGAACAGGGCGGCTACAATGACGCGCCATGCAATCACCCAAGACGATCCTCGACCACCAGTACCTGGAGATGCGATGGCGGCTGCTGTCGCTGGCAGCCGATTTTGATCGGATCGACCGCGCCGCCGGGCAGGGCAAGACGTTCGACGACCCGCGGCTGGAGGATCTTCGCCGCGGTCTGGCGATCATCCTCCGCCTGCGAGGCAACCGTGCCGAGCAGTTGCAGATGCTGCTGTCGGACAAGACGCCTCCGCCGCAGCGCACGCGTCAACCGGGCGCCGTCTCCGACTGATCATCACCAGGCTGCAGTATTCCGACTGTCATGAAAATCATTGATCCCCATATCCATTGCGTTTCTCGAACGACTGACGATTACCTGTACATGGCCCGCAGCGGGGTGGTGGCTGTCTCCGAGCCGGCGTTCTGGGCCGGCTTCGACCGCACGTCGGCGGACAGCTTCTATGACTACTTCCGCCACCTGGCGGATGTCGAACCCAAGCGGGCGGCGCGCTACGGCATCCAGCATTTCAGTTGGGTGTGCGTCAATGCCAAGGAAGCCGACAACGTCGAGCTGTCGCGCGAGGTGATCCGCCTGTTGCCCGAGTTCCTCGACCGGCCGACGGTCCTGGGCATCGGCGAGATCGGCTTGAACAAGAACACGCCCAACGAGATCGCCATCTTCGAGGAGCAGGTGGATCTGGCCGCAAAGACCAACCAGCTCATCCTGATCCACACGCCGCACCTGGCCGACAAGCACAAGGGCACGAGCATCATCGTCGATATCCTCAAGAACGATCGCCGCATCCGCCCTGAGCGCGTGCTGATCGATCATTGCGAGGAGCATACGATCCGTCTTGCGCGGGAGAATGGCTTCTGGGCGGGGCTGACCATCTATCCGGTCAGCAAGGTGACGCCCCAGCGGGGCGCGGATTTGCTCGAGCAGTTCGGCCCGGAGATGATCATGGTGAACTCGGCAGCCGACTGGGGCGAGAGCAGCCCGAGCATGTTGACCGACACGATGCTGGAATACCGCCGCCGCGGCCACGATGAGCGCGCCTGCCGCGAGATCTTCTACAACAATCCCTGCCGGTTCTTCGGACAGTCACCGAAGTGGAAGCTGAAACCGGAGGAATGAGTGAGGAGAATAGAAGACAGTAGTCAGTAGACAGAAGGTTCTGCCTACTGCCTGCTGCCTGCTGGCGCTGCGTCGTCCATGACGGCAGCGAGTTCCTTGACCAGGGCGGGGTGCTGGGCGCACAGATCCTTTCGTTCCGACGGATCCTCCTGGATGTTGTAGAGGCGATCGCCTTCTTCGCCGTTGCCGTCCCGGGGGTCGGGGTCGCGGCCGTTGCGCACCAGCTTCCACTGGTTGCGGCGCACGGCGCGCTGCTTTCCGTAGGACCAGCAAAGGTCGCGGTGGCGGCGTACCTGCTTGGCTTCGCCGGTGAGGACGCCATGAAGATTGCCACCTGCGAGACGCGCATCGTCGGGCGCGATGCCGGCGGCGGCTGTGAAGGTCGGCAGGATGTCGGCATGATGCGTGATCGCGTCGCAGACGCTGCCGGGCTTGGTTACGCCCGGCCAGCGCATCAGCGCCGGCACGCGAATGCCGCCTTCAAACACGCTGAACTTCGCCCCGCGCAAGCCCCCGGTCGATCCGCCGCGGTAGATGTCCTCGCTGCGGCCGTCAGGCCAATTGCGCGATTCACGCGACGGGCCGTGATCGGCTGAGGCGAACACGACGGTATCATCGGCCAGCCCCAGATCCTCCAGCGCGCCCAGGATCCGCCCGACAGCCTGGTCATACGTGTACATCAGCGCAGCCGTCCACTTGCGATCCTCGGGCAGATGGGCGAAGCGCTCGACGACGTCCTGCGGGGCTTGCATGGGGTAGTGCGGGTTGTTGAACGGCACGTAGAGGAAGAAGGGCTCACCGGATTCCTTGGCTTGGCGGAGGTAGGCGATCGCCTGATCGGCGATGAGGTCGGTGACGTACTGGCCGTTGCGGTAGATTTCCTGCCCGTCCTGCCACAAGTCATGGCGCGGCGGCAGGCCGCCGTCGCTCATCAGCCAGTAGAACACGTGCGAGTAGTAGTCGATGCAGCCGTAAAGGAATCCGAACCAGTTATCGAAACCGCGTCGATGGGGCTGCTCGTCCGGCTGCTGGCCGAGATGCCATTTGCCACTCATGAAGGTGCGATAGCCGGCCTGCTTGAGATATTGCGGCAGCGTGGTGACGTCGGTGTGCAACCCGCGAGCGTTCCACGCGGCTGAGACATTGCCCGGCACGCCGACGTCCCAGGGGGATCGGCCGGTCAGCAAGCCCGCCCGGCTGGCCGAACAGACCGGTGCGGCGCTGTACCACTGCGTGAAGCGGCACCCCTCGGCTGCCAGACGGTCAAAATGGGGGGTCTGCAGGTCTGTCGATCCGTAACACCCGGCATCACCATAGCCTTGGTCGTCCGTCAGCAAGATCAGGAAGTTCGGTCGCTTCATCCTCGTATTCTGGCCACGGACCTCCCGACTGACAAGGCGGCGCGGCATATTTCAGTTCGCCATCAGACCAATATCATGCCAAAAAGTACCACCTGCGCGGGTAGCTTGGTCCACCGAACGGAAAACATCGTCGTAAGAGGTGAGTTATCTCCGGTCTCGCTGTTGCTGTGCTTTTTTTTTAGATGTTGCAATGTGTTGCATTCTGTTGCATCCACCGCGCGAGATGGCAGAGATGCCATGACCATTACCGTTCATATACCATACAATCGCCAAACAAGCAAACAGAAAATCGGAGCAGAGTAAGCGGCATTGCGTTTGCGAAAGCTTCGCAGGACATCCAACCGGAGACGCCATGCCCGTTCGCACACTGCTCAACTCGACAGCCACCATGCTCGCCGGCGCCGGCCTGGGGGCCGTGGCGATGTACCTGTTCGATCCCGACCAGGGCCACGCCCGCCGGGACCGGGTTCGCCAGCGATCCGCCGACACGCTGGCGCGGACCGGCGCCGTCGCGTCGGCTGCCCTCGACCATGCCCGCGTCACGGCTGTCGACCTGTCGCATCGGACCGCCGGCGCCTATCATCACCTGCGCGACCGCGATCTACAGCAGCAGATCCGCCATCTCGCATTCAGCCGCGCGCCCCGACGTTCGGCAACGGTTTCGCCCCTGGTCGTCGCAACCACCGCCCTCGGCGCAGCCGCCATGGGCGCGGCGCTGATGTTCCTGTTCGATCCGCAAGCCGGTCCGACACGCCGCTCGATCCTCCGCAATCGCGCCCGACGCGCTGCCCAGGGCGCACGCGGCTATCTCCAGCACGCGACCGGCAGATTCCATCGCGATGCCCCCGCATCGGCACCGCCATCGCCGGCCGTCGATCCCGCAGCCGACGAGGCGCTGGCTGCCCGCATCCGCTCGGAAATCCTGCTGAGCTTCCCCAATCCGCAGGACATCTACGTCTCCTGCGCCGGTGGCGAGGTAACGCTGCACGGCTCACTGGCCGAGCCAGACCAGGCGACTCTCATCTCGCGCCTCCGTGAGTTTCCGGGTATCACCGCCATCCACAACAGCCTCCGCGTAGCAGCAACGAGCGGCAGCCGATAGGGGATATTCTCTATGGCACACGCGCCTGTGGAATGCACGTGCGCAACCGCCGTGCTACATCAACGAATGCGAGAGCCGTCCGAGATCGTCATCCTGAGCGCAGCGACGGATCTCAATCGTCCAAACGCCGAGATCCTTCGCTTGGCTCAGGATGACGTTCTGAAAGCACTTGCCATCCTACAGCATGTACCCGCGCCGGTTCCGCCGGTACAATCACAACTATGGGCCTGTTCAAGAGCAAAGAAGAGCGGCGCATTGAGCGGGAGATGAAGCTCCGCCAGGGGTTGCGCGCGATCGAGAAATCGATCCGCCAGCAGGAGAAGTTCGCCGAGGATTTCATCAAGAACGCCCAGCATGCCCGCCGCATCGGCGATCAGCAACAGTATCTGTTCATCCGCAGCGCCCTGAAAAAGACTGCGGCTGTGAAAAAGATGCTCGAGCGGCAACTGCTGGCGATGAAGAACGCCATGCTCATCCAGCAGCAGGCGCAAGCCAGCCGGGAGTTTGCCCAGAGCATGGAGCTGATGGCGCGCGAGATTGGCCGGGTGTTTGGCGAGCTCGATCTGACGCGCACGCAGGCGCAGTGGGAGAAAGCCGTCGCGCAGGCTGGCAGCATCGAGGAGCGGATGGAGATCTTTCTCGACGCCATGGAGCAAAGCGCCATCGCCGGCAACCAACCTGCGGCGCGCGAGGAACTGGTCAGCGACGCCGAAATCGACCGCATGATCGAAGCCGACGTCCTGGCTGCGGAGAAACAGGAACTCAGCAAGCTGGATGAGCTGGAGAGCGAGATAGAGAAGGAACTCGGCGTGGCGAAGCAGAGGGATTGATCGGGCGGGAGGAACCACGGAGACACGGAGGGGGGGAGTGTGGAAGACAGAAGGTAGAAGACAGAATAACAGAAGGGTATGCAGGGTCCGCACTGGCGGACCGTCGATCCTTTGTGGCACGGGCGCCTCGCCCGTGCATTTTTCATTTGTGCAATGCACGTGCGGGACGCCCGTGCCACGGCAGGGGGGGTACGCACTAATCACCAATCGCTACAGCGTTGCTCACGCATCAATCACCAATCGCCAGTCCCCATCCCTCCGTGTCTCCGCGTCTCTGTGGTTTTGCTACATGTGCCGGAACCGAGTCATGCCCGGACTAAACGGGGGAGGAAGCTGCGCAGGGGGACTGGGTTCCAAAGGCGCGTGACGTTGGACATGAGGGCTTCGAGGCACAGGAGGAACAGGACCAGCGCGATGGCCCAGGACCAGCGGGGGGAGGGTTCGCTGATCTGCGTGATGTTGGCGCGCAGGTCGGCGAGGCTGGTGGCGACCAGGACGTTGTCGGCTGGGGCGAGGATGGAGTCCGCCGGGCGGTAGGTAAGGTCAGCTTCTGCTGACGGCGGGTGGACCTCGGCCATGGCGAGCGGTTCGAGCCGATCGGGCAGGCGCCAGGTGTACGTGCCGGGCTCAGCCGTCTGCGTGAATGTGAAGGCTGGCGTTTCGCTGGTTGGATCCAGCGGAACACGCGTGATCTGCCGGCGGGGGTTCTCGATGTCCAGTTGCGTAGCTCCCGATGCGCGGCGAGCGGCGAGGCGTAGCGGCTGACCGATCTCGATGTTCTGCGCGCCGGCGGTTTCCCGCGGCGGCAGCGAAGCCAGCACCATGAGCTGCAGGTAGATCGGATGCAGCGGCAGGTTAGTGAAACGCGGTTCGGGGAAGGTGCTCCACGTGAAGACGCGTCCGCTTCCAATGCGTCGCATCGCCAGCAGTGGCGGCGGGGTGGTGGAAGTGCCGCGGCGAGGTGTGAGGCGCAGCAGCGCGGTGACGGCGGGGTCGTTGATCGCCATCGGCACGAAGCGGCGGACGGACAACAGGGAAAGCTGCTCGGCGTCCGCCGCGGTTTGCGTGATCAGCGGATCGTCGCGGCTGCCGGGCGTGGCGGTGTAATCGCGCGCATCTGCAGCCATCGGCTGGCCGGGCAGGAGTGCGGCGATGGCCGATCGCGTGCGATCGTCCAGGTCGTTCCATGTCGTTTCGAGGCCCGGCTGGAGGAACAGCAGGACCGTACCGCCATTGCGCGCAAAATCGCGCAGGCGGGTGACGGAGGCTCCATCCGGCCATCGCGGCCACAGGGCCACGAGAATGTCCTCGTCGCCTGTCGGTGCGGGGGAAGGTTTGACCTCGATGGGCCACTGCGCCTGGCGACCTTCGGACGGATCCAGCGCAAGCTGGGCAAAACGAGCAGCCGGCAACGGATTGTCTGAATCGACAAGCACCGTCGCCTTCTGCTTGGGCGGGACCTCGACCAGCAGCGAGCGGCGATTGTCCCACGTCGACGCATCGTCGGCTTGCAGCGTGGCGGTGATGTTCAGCCATCGCTGAGCGGGCAGCTCGACTGGCCGCTGGAGCCGCGCCCGGCCGGTGGAGTCGAAGCGCAGGAGCGTCGCGGGAGACTGGTAGAGGATCTGCCCGTCGAGCGTCTCGACCGTCAGGACGAGCGGTCGGGCATCGCCAGCCCGGCCGGCGACTTCAACGGTGACCTCGCTGGTGATGCCCGGAATCGGCTGGCGGGGATTGATCGACAAGCCGGTGATGCCGGCGTTGCGCGGCTGGGCGGGCTGCAGGTCGATCATCGCGACGCGCAGGCCGTCGATGCTGTCCAGCCCTTCGATCGGCTGGGGGAACTCGTGGGAGTGCAGATCGGAGATGACGATCAGCCATTTCTGATCGGCTTCCTGCCGGCGGAGCAGGTCGATGGCCTGTCCGACGCGCCGCAGCAGCGGCTGGGGCGACGGCTGGGCCGTGAGCGGCGTCCACTGCGACAGGAGGGCGGTGGACGACTGCACGACGACGGGGCCGTCGGTCGGCTGGGAGGTCAGCACCGCGACCTGCGCGCCGTCGAGCTCATTGCGCAGCAGGTCTTCGACGATGCTGCTGGCGCGATCGAGCAGAGAGACCTGCTGGTCCTCCAGCAGCATGGAGTAGCTGGTGTCGACGACGATGGCCGCCACGGTCGACCGGCTGCCGAACCACGCGCTGGCGAGCATCTTCGCGGGCTGGGCGATCGCCCAGATCAGCAGGAGCAGCAGCAGCGCCCGGCAGGCCAGCAGCAGCCACCGCTGCAGGCGTCGGCGCGCCGCCGTCCGCTGGAGGCTGGCCTTGATGAAGCGCAGGGTGCTGAACATCACGACCGGCGACTTGCGCCGGTACAGCAGATGCAGCAGGATCGGCAGCCCCGCCAGCGGCAGTGCCCAAAGGGCGTGGATGAACAGGAAGTCCAGGCCGAACATGTGGCTGATAATGGTACAGCGCGCCGGGGGAAATGTTGTTGGGGGTTATTTGTTACTTGTTACTTGTTACTTGTCATTGCCCACTGCCTGCCGCCTGCTGCCTGCTGCCTGCTCACTTCCGCTTCGGGTGCGGGGGAGATTTTGCGGGCCGCCGCGCTGTCTTTGCCTTTTTGGCCGTTTTGCGCTTGGGCGGTACGGCACCTGCTTCGGCGATGGCTTGCTCGCGTTTTTCGTTGCGGCCACGGAGCAGCAGGCGGATGGGGACTTCCGGATACGGCAGCAGCTCGCGGAAGCGGTTGACCATGAACCGCTTGTAGTTTTCGTTCACCCAGGCGGGATTGTTGACGAACAGCACGATCGTCGGCGGGGCGACATCGGTCTGTGTGGCGTAGAGCACCTTCACACGCTGGCCGCGCGGGGTGCTGGGAGTGCGCTCAGAAAAGATCTGCTCGATCGCCTGGTTGAGCTGCGAGGTGCTCACGCGGAGCGTGGCCTGTTTGAACAGGTGCTGCGCCAGATCCAGCAGCGGCTGGACTTTGCGGCCGTCTTTGGCCGTGATGAACGCCAGTGGGGCGTAGTCGAGATGCGGCAGCTCTTGGTCGAGGTACTCCTTGAACTCGGAGGTCAGCAGCTCCGGGCTGAAGTCCATCTTCTTTTCCTCAGCCTGTTTGCGGGCGTTTTCGAGGACCAGGTCCCACTTGTTGATGACGAGGATGACGGGCTTGTGCTGCTCGGCGATGTAGGCTGAGAGCTTTTTGTCGGGCTCACTGATGGGGATCGTGCCATCGATGAGCATGAAGACGACATCGGCGCGGCGGATGGACCGCTGGGCGCGGTGGAAGCTGTAGAACTCGATGTCGTTGGTGACCATGTGGCGCTTCTTGCGCACACCGGCGGTGTCGATGACGACGAGCGTCTTGCCGTCTTTTTCGAAGCGGACGTCGACGCTGTCGCGCGTCGTGCCGGGGACTTCGCTGACGATGACGCGGTCGCCATGGCCTTCGTAGATCTCGGCGATGGCGTTGACGAGCGTGCTCTTGCCGGCGTTGCGCTTGCCGACGATGGCTACGAGCATCTGCGGCTCGGGGATCTCGGTGGGGGCGTCGGACAGGTCCAGGTTGCTGCGGATGGCATGCACGACCTGGTCGAGCCGGCGGTCGTGCAGGGCGGAGATGCCGACGGGCGTGCCCAGGCCGAGGCGGGCGAAATCGCCGAGGGCGATGTCGGCTTTGGCGCCGTCGGCCTTGTTGGCCAGGAGGACTGTCTTCAGCCCGCGTCGGCGCAGCAGGGCGGCGATCTGCTCATCCGCCGCCGTCAGACCGGCCTGCACGTCCACGACGAACAGGCACAGATCCGCCCGGGCCATGGCCTGCTCGATCTGGTGGTGAATGTGATCGGTGAGCCTGTCCGGATCATCGATGCCATACCCGCCCGTGTCGACCAGCTCGACGAAGCGGTTTGGCAGATCCTTGCCCATCGGGATCTTCAGATGCGTCGAGATCTGGTCGCGGGTGACGCCGGGCATGTCCTGGACAATGCTGATCCGCCGCCCGACCAGGGCGTTGAGCAGCGACGACTTGCCGACGTTTGGCCGGCCAACAATGGCTACAACTGGCGTTTTCATCCGCGATGATTGTGGCGTTAACCGGCGCCGTTGTCACGGCATGGAATGATTCACCCGCCAGCCGGGGGCGACGGGTGGTGCAAAACGCGCGGCTGGCGACGCCTTCGGCCGTGCGTGTCACATCAGCTTTCGGAGCCCGTGGCGTCGTGAGCGATCCGAGCGACCGGGATATCGCCGTCAGCCCCGTTGGCGGGCGCCAGCACGTTGGTTTCCCCTTCGGTGCGGGCGACCGTCACAGCGCCGACGCTGTCGCTGAAGATATTGACAGCCGTGCGGCACATGTCCAGCGGGCGGTCGAACACCATCAGGAGTCCCAGGCCCGTCACCAGCGATGCTCCTTCGGGTAAGGCGCCCGACGGCAGGCCGGCCTGGACGGCATTGAGGATCACCACGATCGCCACCAGCGACGCCGCCGGAACGCCGGCGACGCCGATGCTCGTCAGCAGGGCGGTGACCACGATCAGAAACTGCTGGGCCAGCGACAGCTCCACGCCAAAGGCCTGGCAGATAAAGATGGCTGCGACGCATTCGTAGAGGGCTGTGCCGTCCATGTTGACCGTCGCGCCGAGCGGCAGGACGAAGCTGGCGGTGCGGTTGCTTACGCCGGCGCGCTTCTCGACGCATTCCATCGTGACCGGCAGCGTGGCCGAACTGCTGGCTGTACTGAAGGCGGTGATCAGCGCTGGCATCATGGCTTTGTAATGCCGCAGCGGATTGACGCGCGCGATCAGTGCCAGAATCAGCGGCATGGTGATGAGCAGGTGGGCCAGCAGCGCCAGGAAGGCCATCAGCGCAAAGAGGCCAATACCGGCAGCAAACTCGCCGAATCGCTCATCCGGCGCCAGCTTGGCATGCTGCTCGGCGACGGTCCTGGCCACCAGGCCGAAGATGCCGATCGGCGCCACGCGCAGCACCAGATCCGTGATGCTTAGCGTGATGTCGTAAACACCCTGCGTCAGCCCGACCAGCCGCGGCTTGCTTTCGGTGTTCAGGCGCGCCAGGAAAAATCCGAACGCCAGCGCCACCACGATCAGCCCCAGCAACTGGCCATTGTCCGTTGCTGCCGCAAAGACGTTCTGGGGGATCATGCTGCGAAAGACATCGAGGAAATCGCTGAGGCCCTTGCCTTCCGTGCGCTGCTCGACGATGGCCTGGTCGGCTTCAAACTTAGACAGGTCCTGCCCGACCAGGATCCCACGCCCGTTGTCCCCGATCCCCGGCGCCGCCAAGTTCACCAGCGTCAAGCCGATCAGAATCGCGATCAGCGACGTGATCATGTAGTACGCCAGCGTCTTAAGTCCCAACCGACCAAAGTCCGATCCGGACCCGAGGTTCACGATCGCCAGCACGATCGAGCTGACGACCAGCGGAACGATGATCAGTTGCAGCCCGCGCAGGAACAGATCGCCAATCAGGTCCAGGACCATGTACGCCCAGGTGTTCTTGGCGATCCCCGCAGCCACGGCGCCCGCCTTGGCAGGATCGGTGTCGGCTGGGATCTGATCAACCGCCCAGACACCAAGTGTCCAACCCACGGCTGCGCCAATCACCAATCCCAACAGAATCTGCCAATGAAGCGGCCATCGCCAGATTTTCAGTACCTTCGGCATAGGCAAGAATGGGTATCAAAGCATCCCCGGAGGGGACTTTACACGTTGGCGAGGTTGGTTGGAAGGTTTTTCGTCGAGATGACCCCGCGAAGCGCCACGCCGATGCGTGGTTCTCCGCCCAAAACTTTACCCACCCGTCTGAGGTGCTAAACTCTGTTGTTCCGATGTCCTACACCGTCCTGGCAAGACGATATCGCAGTTCCACCTTCGACGAGGTCGTGGGGCAGAACCATATTGCCCAGACGCTGAAGAAGGCGATCGCGTCCAATCGCATTGCCCACGCGTATCTGTTCTGCGGAACACGCGGGACGGGCAAGACCTCGACGGCGCGGATCTTTGCCAAGGCCCTTAACTGCGAAAGCAGCGACGGGCCAACGACCGAGCCGTGCAACCAGTGCACGAGCTGCCAGTCCATCGCC
>Ga0207864_1001074_pt1 | contig 32491 bp, 27 predicted proteins | sample HigsolmetaAR202D_FD_184834 | JGI IMG/M metagenome (GOLD analysis project Ga0207864, IMG submission 184834) | Ionic liquid and high solid enriched microbial communities from the Joint BioEnergy Institute, USA - AR20-2-D (SPAdes) (version 2) ... | reverse complement strand
ATCTCCTCGATCAGCTCCGGCCGCGTCTCGGCGAACAGCGCCGTCAGCTCGTCCTCGCTCAGCGCCTCTCCCTCCCGCCCCTTGGCGATCGCCCGCTCGGTCAGCCCGGGGTCGAGCCGCTCCTCGCGCCGACGCCCGGAGCCGCGACGGGGGATGAAGCTCCAGTACTTGAGCTTGATCACGTCGAGGACCCCCTGCTCCAGCCACTCGGGAGTCATGTATTGGGGGTAGACGCAGAGGCGCTCGGTGAGCGCGTAGCCGCGCGGCGCCAGCTCCTTGCGCACCTGGTGCGGGCTGGGGAACGGGTCCTCGGGCGAGATGTGGTCGCCGTTCGCCGACAGCCCGCCGAGGTCCGTCGCCCCCGCTTCCACCAGCTCCGGCCACCACTCGGCCAGGTTGGGCGGGATCTGGATGCCGACGTCGGGCATCAGCCGCCGGCACTCGCGGATCAGCCGCTTCATCTCCTCGATGGAGACGTGACTCGCCCACTTCGACATCGGCGCCTCGCCGTGCTCGGAGGTCGACGCGGGCGGCCCCGGGGAGCCGCCCCCGGACCCGTCCCCCTCCCATCGCACCCGCGAGTGCTCGTCGGCGATCTCGGCCACTTCGGCGCCGTAGTAGCGCGGGTGGGGGACGAAGTTCTGGAGGATGATCTCCTGCAGGTGGCCGTAGCGGGAGTGCAGCTCGGCGAGGGCTTCCAGCGATTCGACCCGCGAGCGCTCGGACTCGCCGATGCCGACCAGGATGCCGGAGGTGAAGGGGATCTTCAGCTTGCCGGCGGCCTCGATCGTCGCCAGGCGCGGCGCCGGGTGCTTGGTTGGCGAGCCGGCGTGGACGGTCTCCATCAGCCGCTCGTCGACCGACTCCAGCATCAGCCCCTGGGAGGCCGTCACCTCGCGCAGCCGGGCCAGGTCGCGCGCATCCAGCACGCCGATGTTGGTGTGCGGGAGGATGCCGCGCTCGAGCGCCCGCTCGCAGGCCCAGACGACGTAGGAGGTGAAGTCCTCGTGCCCCCACTCGGCGAGCCGCTCGGCGACCGTGGGGTTGACCTCCGGCCGCTCGCCGGTGAGGACGAGCAGCTCCTTCGCGTTGCGCCGCACCGCCTCGTCGAGACGCCTTTCCACCTCTTCGGGGGGGTGGATGTGGGCCTGGTGGGTGGCGAAGGCGCAGTACTTGCAGTAGCAGCGGCAGGTGCGGGAAAGGGAGAGCGTGTAGTTGCGGGAGAAGGTGACCCGGCGCACGGGCCTTCACCCGCCCGAACTACAACTCTTGCCCGGCTCCGAGAAGGCGATCAACCGCGAGCCAGGCGTAGTACTCGGCCACCTCCTCGATCGAGAGCTCCCCGTCGGGCCTGAACCAGTCGTTGACCGAGATGACCAGGCCGGTGATCGCAAGCCCGGCCAGCTTCGGGTGCTCGACCGTGAAGACGCCGTCCCGCACCCCCTCGGCGATCGCCTGGTCGATCGCGCGCTGGTAGCGGCGCAGGTCTTCGCGCACCTTCTCGTGAACCTCGGGCCGGACCGCAGCCAGGGTGCCGAGTTCGCGCAGCCCGACCATCCGCTGACGGCGGTGCTCCCAGAAGTAGACGACCTGGTTGTGCAGCACCGAGCGCAGGCGCACGTCGGGCGGGCCATCGCCTTCAAGCACCGGAAGGTGCGACTCGATGAACTCGTGCGCGTACTCGGACGTGATCGCCGCCAGCAGGTCGTCTTTCGACTGGAAGTGGTGATAGAGACTGGAGCTGCGAATCCCGACCGCATCGGCGATCGCGCGCATCCCGACACCGTGATAGCTCTGCTCGGCGAAGAGGTTGGTCGCGATCGCGATGATTTCATCTCGTCGAGAGCCGTTCTGACGGGCCACTTGAACGGACGTCCGATCGGGCACAGGTCGATATTACTCTGAATACTGTTACTCGCCATCGCCATCGCGATCGAGAAACATTTCGTCCCTCTCCGCCCGCTCGACCAGGATGGCGGGCGGCTGGAAGCGCTCACCGTACTTCTCGGCGAGCCCCCGGGCGCGGTCGAGGAAGCCCCGCAGGCCGCCCTCGTACCCGTTCGCGTACTGCAGCACTCCCCCGGTCCAGCGCGGGAAGCCGATCCCGATCACCGAGCCGACGTTGGCCTCGGCGACCGACTCCAGCACGCCCTCTTCCAGACACCGCATCGTCTCCAGTGACTCGATGAACAGCATCCGCTCGCTGAGATCGCGCAGCGGCGGCAGCTCGGCCGGCGACCGGGACGGGAACGCCGTCTCCAGGCCCTTCCACAGCCCGACCCGGCGGCCGTCGGCGTATTCGTAGAAGCCGGCGCCCTCGAGTCGCCCGGGACGCTGGTGCCGGTCGAGCATCGCGTCGAGCACAGGGTCCGCCGGGCCGGGGACCACCTCGCCCCCGGCCGCCTTGACTTCGGCCCGCGCCGCTTCGCGGACGCGCCGCATCAGCTTCAGGTTCAGCTCGTCGGAGAGCTGCAGCACGGCGGCGGGGTAGCCGGCCTGACTCGAGGCCTGCTCGATCATCGCCGCGGGGATGCCCTCGTCGAGCATCGCCATTCCCTCGTAGATGAAGGTGGTGATCACCCGGCTGGTGAAGAAGCCGCGGCTGTCGTTGACGACGATCGGCGTCTTGCCGAGGCGCCCGGCGAGCTGCAGCCCCCGCGCGATCGCCTGCTCGGAGGTGCGCTCGCCGCGGATGATCTCCAGCAGCGGCATCTTCTCCACCGGGCTGAAGAAGTGCAGCCCGAGGAAGTCCTCCGGACGGGAGACGTGCCCCGCCAGTTCGGTGATCGGCAGGGTCGAGGTGTTGGACCCGAGCAGGGCGTCCGGCGTCAGCAGGTGCTCGACCTGGCCGTAGACCTCGGCCTTGATTTCGGGCGCCTCGAAGACCGCCTCGATCATCACGTCGGCGCCCTTGACGTCGGCCGGGTCGCCGGTCGGGGTGATCCGCCCGAGCAGCTCCTCGGCCTCCTGCTCCGACATCCGACCCCGCTCGACCTGCTTCGCGACCAGGCGCTCGGAGTAGCTCTTGCCGCGCTCCGCGGCGGCCAGCTCGACGTCCTCCAGGATCACCTCGAGGCCGGCCCGCGCACACACGTACGCGATCCCGGCACCCATCATCCCGGCGCCGAGCACGGCGACCCGCCGCGGCTCGGGCAGCCCCTCGCCGTCGACCTCCCGGTAGCGGCCCCGCACCCGCTGCGAGTCGAAGAAGAACCGCATCATGTTCTTCGCCGTCTGCCCGGTGAGCAGGGAGATGAAGTAGCGACCCTCGATCTCGATCGCGCTCTCGAAGTCCACCTGGGCGCCCTCGACCGCGGCGGCGAGGATCGCCTCCGGGGCCGGGTAGGGTGCACCTTTCAGGGTCGCGGACAGGCGGGCCGAGAGCGCCGGCAGCACGCGGTCGATCTGCGGCTCGCCCGGGGCGCCGCCGGGGATCCGGTAGTCCTCGCGGTCCCAGGGCTGGACCGCCTCCGGGTTGTCCTTGATCCAGGCCCGCGCCGCCTCCAGCAACGCCTCCGGGTCGCCGACCAGCTCGTCGACGATCCCCAGCTCGAGGGCCTCGGCGGGCCGCATCTGGCGGCCCTCGAGCAGCAGCTCCTCCAGCGCCCGCCGGATCCCGAGCATGCGCACGCTGCGGACCACGCCGCCGGCGCCGGGCAGCAGCCCCAAGGTCACCTCGGGCAGCCCGAGCCGGATCCCCGGAGCGTCGAGGACGATGCGCCGGTGCGCGGCGAAGGCCAGCTCGAGGCCGCCGCCCAGGGCGGTGCCGTTGATCGCCGCCACCACCGGGCGGCCGAGCTGCTCCAGGCGGCGGAGCTGGCGCTTGATCAACCGCACCCGCTCGGCGAACCGGGGCGCGTTCTCACGGCCGATCGCGAGCATGTCGTCGATGTCGCCGCCGGCGAAGAAGCTGCGCTTGCCGGAGGTGAGGATGACGCCCGCGATCTCGTCGCGGCCCGCCTCCAGGCGCTCCAGCGTCGCTTCCATCGCCTCGACGTAGGCGGTGTTCATCGTGTTCACCGGCTGAGCCGGGTCGTCGAAGGTGAGGACGACGATGCCGTCGTCACCCTGCTGCCAGCGGATCATCTCCTCGGCCATGGTCCCTCCTCATTCAGGCCGTCGCGGACCCGAGCCGCTCGACCACAGTCGCAATTCCCATCCCGCCGGCCGCGCAGAGCGTCACCAGCCCGTAACGCCCGCCGCGCCGCTCCAGCTCGTCGATCACGGTGCCGAGCAGCATCGCCCCGGTCGCCCCGAGCGGGTGACCGAGCGCGATCGCGCCGCCGTTGACGTTGACCCGCTCCGGGTCGATGTCGAGGTCGCGCATATAGCGCAGGACGACGGAGGCGAAGGCCTCGTTGACCTCGAAGAGGTCGATGTCCTCGGGCTTCAGCCCGGCGAGCGACAGCGCCTTGCGCGTCGCCGGCGCCGGCGCCGTCAGCATGATCGTAGAGTCGTCGCCGGAGAGCGCCGTGGCGACGATCCGCGCCCGCGGCTCCAGCCCCGCCTCGCGCCCGGCGGCCTCGCTGCCGACCAGCACCAGGGAGGCCCCGTCGACGATCCCCGACGAGTTGCCGGCCGTGTGCACGTGGTTGATCCGCTCGACCCAGTAGTAGCGCTGCAGGGCGACGGCGTCGAACCCGGCCTCAGCTCCGATCTTGGCGAAGGAGGGCTTCAGCCCCGCCAGCACCTCGGTCGTCGTGCCGGGCCGCATGTGCTCGTCGCGGGCGAGGATCTCGGCTCCGTTGCGGTCGCGCACCGGCACCACCGAGCGCGCGAAGCGCCCCTCGTCCCAGGCGGCGGCGGCGAGCCGCTGCGAGCGGGCGGCGAAGGCGTCGACGTCCTCGCGGGAGAACCCCTCGATGGTGGCGATCAGATCGGCGCTGATTCCCTGGGGGATGAACCCCGTGCCGATCGCCGTCTCAGGGTCGTTCATCCAGGCGCCGCCGTCGGAGCTCATCGGCACCCGCGACATCGACTCGACACCGCCGGCGAGCACCATCTGCTCCCAGCCGGAGGCGACCTTCTGGGCCGCGAGGTTGACGGCGTCGAGGCCGGAGGCGCAGAACCGGTTCACCTGCACCCCCGCGACGGTGTTCGGCAGGCCGGCGCGCAGGGCCGCGATCCGTGGCAGCACGGCCCCCTGATCACCGTGCGGCGCGGTGCAGCCGAGCACGATGTCGTCGATCAGGCTCGGGTCGAGCCCCGGATTGCGCTCCAGCATCGCCTCGATCAAGCCCACCGTCAGCGCGATCGGCTTGACCGAGTGCAGGGCGCCGCCGGCGCGGCCCTTGCCGCGCGGCGTGCGGATCGCGTCGTACACGTACGCCTCGTTCATCGACTCACCTCACACCAGTCCCAGGGACCTGCCGATCAGGTCCTTCATGATCTCGTTCGAACCCGCCCAGATCTTGGTCACGCGGGCGTCCTGCCAGGCCCGGGCGACGCGGTACTCGTTCATGTATCCGTAGCCGCCGTGCAGCTGGAGGCAGGCGTCGATGACCCGGTTCTGAACCTCCGCGGTCCACCACTTCGCCTTCGCCGCCTCGACCGCGGTCAACTCGCCGGCGACGTGGGCGGCGACGCACTGGTCGACGTAGGCGCGGGCGACGTCGAGCTGGGTCTCCAGCTCGGCGACCAGGAAGCGGTTGTGCTGGAAGGTGCCGACGGGGCGGCCGAAGGCGTGTCGGTCCTTCACGTACTCGATGGTTTCCGCCAGCACCGAGGTGGCGCTGGCGACGTTGGCGATCGCGGCGCTGAGCCGCTCCTGCGGCAGCAGCGCCATCATGTGCGCGAACCCCCGGTTCAGCTCGCCGATCAGGTTCTCGCGCGGGATCCGCGCGTCCTCGAAGAAGAGCTCGCCGGTGTCGGCCTCCGGCTGGCCGATCTTGTCCAGCTTGCGGCCGCGGGAGAAGCCGGGCGTGCCGCTCTCGACCCCGAACAGGCTCACGTCCTTGCGGCCCTCGCCGGTGCGCGCGGCGACGATCACCAGATCGGCCCCGATCCCGTTGGTGATGAAGGTCTTGGAACCGTTGAGCACCCACTCGTCGCCGTCGGCGACCGCCCTGGTGCGCAGGCCGGCGAGGTCCGAGCCGGCCTCCGGCTCGGTCATCCCGATCGCGGTCACCAGCTCGCCGCTGCAGAAGCGGGGCACCCAGCGCTCGCGCTGCTCGTCCGTGGCGAGCTCGATCAGGTACGGGGCGCAGACGTCGACGTGGATGCAGAACGCGGAGTTGACGGCGACGCTCATCGCCGCCAGCTCCTCGCCCAGCACCTGGTTGAAGCGGAAGTCGGTGAGGCCGCTCCCCCCCAGCTCCGGCGGCATCGCCAGGCCGAGGAAGTCCTGCCTGCCCGCCTCTCGCCAGGCGGCGCGGTCGATCACCCGCGCCTCGCGCCACGCCTCCAGGTTGGGCTCGACGTGGCGGCGGCAAAACTCGGCCACGGACTCGCGGAACAGCAGATGTTCGTCTTCAAAAATCGTCCTTCGCATCGCGGAAATAGCCTATCGAACGTTCGTCAGCCGTGCTTTCGCGCTCACGCGCCGGCCCGGCGCCGCCGGATCAGCGTCGAGATCGCGACCGCCGAGACCAGGGCGACCCCCGTGTAGACGGGCTGCGCCCAGGCCGGCGCGCCCATCAGGGCGAGGCCGCTGATCGAGACGGCGACGAAGGCGACCGCGATCAGCGTCCCGGCGACGTTGTACTCGCCGGGCCGGATCGTGGTCGCGCCGAGGAAGACCGCGGTCAGCGAGGGCAGCAGCAGGTTGGGGCCGTAATTGGGGTTGGCCGAGCCGGCCACCCCGGTCTGGATCAGGCCCGCGAACCCGGCCAGGGCACCGCCGAGGACGAAGGCGAGGATCGTGTAGCGCCTCACCGGCAGGCCGATCAGGGTCGCGGCGCGCTCGTTGCTGCCCATCGCCTGGAAGGACCGCCCGAGCGGGGTCTGCCGCAGCAGGTAGGCGACCAGGATCGCGACCACGGCGGCGACGAAGACGACCCGGGGCAGGCCGAGCCAGTTGTTGACCCCGAAGTCGACCAGGGTGCGGGAGATACCGGTGGCGATCGTCTCGCCGCCGCTGACCCAGAGCACCAGGCCGGCCAGCACCGAGGCGGTGCCGAGCGTGGTGATGATGGAGTTGACCCCGATCCGGGCGACGACGAAGCCGTTGACCATGCCGACCAGCGCCCCCAGCCCGACCGCCGCCAGCCCGGACGGCACCAGTGCCCAGCCGAGGTCCGACATTAGCGTCCCGGCGAGCACCGAGGCCATGCCCAGGATCGCGCCGAGGGAAAGGTCGAACTGGCCGACGACGAAGGGGATCACGGTCGCCACCGCGAGCATCGCCAGCACCGAGTTGCTGCTCAGCATGCCGCGCAGGTTTTCCGTCGTCGGGAAGGTGCTCGGCTCAGCGACGCTGAAGACGACGCAGACCAGCGCCAGCAGGATCAGCAGTCCGAAGCGCTCGCCGTTGATGGCGATCGCGTCGCCGAGGGAACGGCCGAAGCGCTCCTCCGGCGCCGGGCCCGCGGGGGTGATGGTCTGGGTGCTCTGCTCGCTCACGCTGAGGCCTCCGAGAGATCGCTTTCCGCTTCATCAGACGATTGGTGGATCAGGGTCAGGACCGAGTCGCGGACGATTCCCTCGCCGCGCAGTTCGGAGGTGATCCGGCCCTCGACGAAGATCAGGATCCGGTCGCAGAGCCGGGTCAGCTCCTCGGCGTCGGAGCTGGCGATCAGCGCCGTCGCGCCCTTGTCGACGGCGGCCCGGATCGCGTGATGGATCTGCGCCCGGGCGCCGACGTCGACGCCGTTGCTGGGCTCGTCGAGCAGCAGCAGCGTCGGCTCACGGCGGAACGCCCGCGCCAGGACCACCTTCTGCTGGTTGCCGCCCGAGAGGTTCGACATCAGCGCGTCGCCGGTCGGCGGGCTGATCTGGAAGCGCTCGATCAGTTCCGCCACGTCGGCTGCCTCGCGCGAGCGGCTCATCCGGCCGTTGCGCCAGTAGCGGCCCAGCTCGCCGACCGAGAGGTTCTCGCGCACCGTCATGCCGCTGAAGGCGGCGTCGGCCGCGCGGTCGGGCGGCACGTACTCGACCCCGAGCTCGCGGGCCCGCCGGACCTGGCCGGCCGGCAGCTCGCGGCCCCGCACCTCGACCGTGCCCGCGGCGCGGGGGTGGCAGCCGTAGATCGTCTGCAGCAGCTCCGAGGTGCCCGAGCCCTCCACCCCGGCGAGGCCGACGATCTCTCCCGCCGGCAGGTCGAGGTCGATCTCGCGCAACGTGGTCGAGCTGAGCCCCCGCACCCGGGCGACGATCTCCCCCGCCGACTCCGCGTCGACCTCGTGGCGCGCCGCGGCGTACTCGCCGGCCAGGGCGCTGCCGACGATCATCTCGACCAGGGTCCGGCGATCGAGGTCCTCGCAGCCCCGGGTCGCAACCACGCGCCCGTCGCGCATCACGGTGAGCCGGTCGCAGACCTCCATCACCTCGTCGAGGCGGTGGGTGACGAGGACGATCCCCTGGCCGTCGGCGGCGTAGCGGCGCAGCGCCGCCAGCAGGGTGTCCACTTCTTCCTCGTTCAGCCGCGCGGTCGGCTCGTCGAGCACGAGGATGCCGCGTTCCCCCTCCTCGCTGTCCTGCAGCTCGCGCGCGATCGCGACCATCCCGCGCACGGCGAAGTCGAGGTCCGCGGCGAGGGCGTCGGGGCGGGCCTCGATGTGGAAGCGCTCCAGCACCACGGCGGCGCGGCGCCTCGCCTCCCGCCAGTCGATCCTGCCCCCGCGCCGGACCGGGAAGCGGCCGCCCAGCAGCAGGTTCTCGGTCACGGTCAGGGTGGGGAAGATCGGCGAGTCCTGGTGCACCACCCGGATCCCGAGCTGGCGCGACGTCGACGGGCTCATCTCGCTGGCCTGCAGCTTCTGCCCGCCCACCTCGACCGTGCCCGTGTCGCCCTGGTAGACGCCGGCGATGATCTTGACCAGGGTCGACTTCCCGCAGCCGTTCTCGCCGACCAGCCCGTGCACCTCCGCCGACGCGAGGTCGAGGTCGACGTCGCGCAGGGCCCGGGTGCCGGGGAAGCTCTTGCTGACCCCGCGGACGCGGAGGGCGCCGGCGCCGCCCTCCGCGTCACCACCGGTGAGCTCTTGGAAGGAGCGCTCCGTCACTGCCCCTTCCAGATCTGCTCGTAGTTGGACTCGTAATCGGCGGGGCCGTGGTACTGGTTGCCTTTCGGCAGGCTGTCCGCGTCCACGATCCCCAGCGCCCAGCCGGAGTAGACCGGCTCCTGGTCGTTGGCGATCCGGATGATGTCGTCCATCGCCGCCCAGCCGAGCCAGACCACGTCCCAACCGACCGACATCGCCTGGCCGCGGCCGTCGCGGATCAGTTCGAGGCTCAGCGGGGCCCCGATCGCGCCCACGACCTGCACTTTCTGCGCCTTGCCGGCGGCGACGACCGCCTGGGCGACCGGAGCCGCGGCCGGGTCGTACGGGGTGACCGCCACGTTGGCGTCGGGGCTGGCCAGCAGCGCGCTGCTCGCCTTCTGGGTCAGCGGGTCACCGAGGTCGGCGAGCTGGAACGGAACGTCTTTGACGATCTCGCAGGTGTCGCATTTCTGCAGGTAGTCGCGGAAGCCGGCACCGAGGCCGATCGTCAGTTCCTGCTCCTCGTTGGTGAAGTGGATCGCCTTCACGTCCCCGTCGTGCTTGGCGATCGCCCAGGCGGCCTGCAGCGCGCCGGAGACTTCGGCGGTGCGTTTCCAGTCGTCTTCGTTCGGAGCCGGGGCGACCGTGCTCGAGAAGAGCTTCTGCCCGCCGACCGAGTCGCAGTCGAAGCCGGTGGCGTTGATCGTGATCACGCCGGCCTTGCGCGCTTTCTGGAGGCTGGCTTTGACCGGGGCGCAGTCGATCGAGGCGGTGACGATCGCGTCCGCGCCGGCGGCCACCGCCTGGTTGATTCCGGCCGCCCAGCGGGCCGGGTCACCCTGGCCGTCGAAGGTCTTGACCTCCCAGCCGAGCACCTTGCCGGCCGCTTCGACGCCGGTGACGATGTCCTGGCAGCCGCTCGCCGCCGAGGCGCAGGGGATCGCCCAGACGGTCATCTTCTCCGGCGGCTTCGGGGCCGAGTCGGGCAGCTCGCGGGCGCCGGGCGCGTTCTCCTCGATGTAGCGCTGCGCCTCGGCGACCAGATCGCCCCCGCCGCCGGAACCGTTGGCGGCGGTGGTCCCGTCGCTGTCCCCGTCGTCGTCTCCGCAGGCCGCCAGGACCAGGGCGGACAGCAACATCGCCGCGATCAGCGGCAGAAGCTTGCGGGTACTGATCAACCTCATATCTCTCCTCCTTTTCGCCTATGGAGCCCGGCGGAGCGCTCCCTGCGCTGCACCGGCCGGTAGCCTATCGATCGATCGGCCGGGACGCAACAAAGGAGGAAATCGATGGCTGAGAAAGCAGCGCTGGTCACCGGGGCTTCAAGCGGGATCGGATACGCGATCGCGGAGGCGCTGGGCGACGAGGGGTATGCCCTGACGGTCGCCGCGCGTCGACCGGAGAAGTTGGAGGCGGCCGCCGAGCGGCTGCGCAAGGCCGGCTACGAGGTGACGGCCGCGGCCGGCGACCTGGGGCGCACCGAGGCGATCCGCGCCGCCGTCGAGACGCACCGCGAGCGCTACAGGCGCCTCGACGTGCTGGTCAACAACGCCGGCGTCGGCATCGGCCAGTACGCCGACGAGCTGACCGAGAAGGCGATCGACATCCAGGTCGCCACCAACCTGCGCTCGATCTTCCTCTTCTACCGGGAAGCGCTGCCGCTGCTGCGCGAGGCGGGCGCCGAGCACCGCAACGCGATGGTGATCAACGTCGCCTCCTCGTCGGGCAAACAGGCCGAGGCCTGGCTCGGCGTCTACTCGGCGACCAAGCACGGGGTGGTCGGCTTCACCCAGGCGATGAACGAGGAGCTGGCCGAGGCGGGGATCAAGAGCACCGCCCTCTGCCCCGCCTTCGTCGACACGCCGATGACCGACTTCGTGAAGGAGAAGCTCGGCGCCGAGGGAATGATCACGGTCGACGACGTGGCCGGCTCGGTGCGCTACCTGATCCGTACCTCGCCCGGCTGCCGCGTCCCGGAGATCATGTTCGAGCAGACCGCCGGCACCGTCCTCCCGGCCCCGCCCCGGAGCTGACCGGGGCGGGCGCTCACCACGGGCTCGGCGACGGGTAGCCCTCGAAGGCGTAGGGATTGAGGAACTGGCGGCGGCGGAAGTACCGCCGCTCCTCGGCGCTCAGTTCGGCTGCGTCGGAGACCGCGTCCCACTCGCGCGCGATCACCTCGATCTGCCGGTCGATCAGCTCCCGCGCCTCGGCCCGGGTGAGCAGGTAGCCGGGCGCCGCCTCGAGGGCGAGCTCCAGCCGGCTGTCGCGGGCGCCGGGCGCGAAAGCCATGATCTGCCGGGCCGTGCGCCCGCTGCGCGGCTGCGGGCAGATGTCAAATGCCGGCGTCAGCGCCAGCGTCTCCGCGCGGCCGTCCCAGAAGGCCGCATGGTTGCGGGCATGGTCGTCGATGTTGCCGACGAGGATGTTGAAGCTGATCCGGCCGAAGAGCTCGCGCAGGGTGTCCTTGGCCCTGGTGAAGCGGGCACGGACGATGTGGGCGAGGTCGTGGTAGGTCGCGTAGCGGGCCTCCCGTTCGGCGTCCAGCCCGAGGATGGTCAGCGCCGAGACGACCGCGCGCCGGCCGACCCCCGCCCCGACCGGCTCGCGGTCGAAGCGCTCGACCAGCAGCACGTCACGGCCGAGGACCCGGCGGTAGAGGACCGGGGCTGCGTCGAGGCCGGCGCGCCGCGCCAGCTCCATCGCCACGTACTCACCCTTGACCACCGGGTAGGTGTCGGTGGTCGAGGAGAACTTGGCGATCAGGCCGCGCCGGCCGTCGCTGATCAGCGCCTTCGGCCGCGCCCCGCCGATCGAGCTGCCGTGCAGGAGCGCCTGGTCGAGCTCGGGGGTCAGCGGCATCCAGCGCTCGACCCGCTCGGCCGCCTCGGCCAGCTCCTCAAGCGCCGCGCCGCCCTGGTCGCGGGGGACGTACTCGTCGGCCGAGCGTTGGAAGTCGAGCGCCCCGATCCGATCCGACCCCGACTCGAGCAGGTAGGTGAGCCGGCCGACCTCGGCCGGGTCGGCCCCGTCGGACCCGCTGTCCATCAGGTGCCGCATCACCACCCGCTGCCCCCAGGCGTCCGGCCCGGCGTCTTCGATCACCCCCGGTGCGGTCAGGTTCCCGAGCGGGTCGATGCGGCCGCGGCGCAGCGGCAGCTCGGGAAGGTAGAGCGGCACCGCGTCGGCACGGCCGAGGTAGCTCTGCGCGTAGCTGAAGCTGAGCAGGTCGCCGACGGCGTCGAGCCGGCCCGCGACCACGGGCTCGACGGCCCCCGGGAGCCAGGCCCAGACGAAGGCGTGGCCCGGCGCCGGCTCAGAAGTCATCGTCGGGCTCCGCCGTGGACCGGATGCGCTGCGGGAGCACGGTGCTGCGGGCGCGGGTGCGCTCGAGGTCCATCGCCAGCCGCTCGTGGTCGGCGTGGAAGAGCGGCACGCCGACCAGGGCCGCGAGCTCGAAGGCGACCCCCACCGAGACCCGCGGGTCGCCGTGTTCGACCCGGCTGAGGGTGCGCACGCCGACCCCGCCCCGCTCGGCCAGCTCGGCCTGCGTCCAGCGACGCTGCCGCCGCCCGAGGCGCACCTGCTCGCCGAGCAGCCTCACGGCGTCCAGCGTGTAAGGCGAATAGGTACGATGGCGCCCAGCCGAACCTGCCATATACGGCAGTTTAGCGCCGCAACCGGTTAAATCTGGCAGGTGGTCGTCGGTCGGCTCGAGTCAGCCGCGCAGCGGCCGTAGCTCTCACCGAACAGCAGCTCGGAGACCGGCAGCCGGGTGAGGCGGCGGGGGAAGTCGCGCGCCGGGTAGCCGGCGACGACGTGGCAGGCGCAGACCACGCCCTCGGGCAGCTCGAGGATCCGGGCCGCCTCGCGCTCGCGCTCGCAGATCAGGGTCGTGATCGCGGTGCCCACCCCGGCGTCGCGCAGGGCGAGGCAGAGGTTCTGCACCATCGGGTAGACCGATGATCCGGCGAGCATGTTGGGCCGGCCGTCGGCGTCGAGCATGTGGGCGTGCATGCCCTCCAGGAGGGCGCAGGCGACGAGGATCACCGGCGCTTCGGCCATCGACTCGGCGAAGTCGTCGGCCGCGCGCACGGCGCTGTCGAGGTCGCTGCCACTCTCCATCTCACCGCCGAGGAACTTGCGCATGTCCCGCTTCCACAGCGGCAGGTAGAGCTCCGCCAGGGCGGCTTTGCGGGCCGGCTCGCGGACCGCGATCCAGCGCAGGGGCTGGCGGTTGCCGCCCGAGGGGCCGAACCGGGCCACCTCGATCGCCGCCTCCAGCACCTCGTCGGGAACCTCCCGCGGGCTGAAGTAGCGGGTCGTCCCGGTGGTCGTGATCGCGTCCCGCAGCTCCATCGTCAGCTCCCCGCCGCGGCCAGCGCGGCATCGTCGGCACGTCGCAGGTGGGAGGCGATCCGACGCCGGTGCGAGGTGACGTCGCCGAAGGTGTGGCAGGCGACCTTGGCACGGCGCAGGTAGCGGTGGATGTCGTGCTCCCAGGTGAAGCCGATCCCCCCGAGGACCTGGATCGCCCCCGTGGTCGCGCTGACCGCGGCGCTCGCCGCCGCGACCTTGGCGCTGGAGGCGGCGAGGCCCAGCCACTCCGGCTCGGCGCCGTCGACCCAGCTCGCGTAGCGCCAGATCGAGCGCGCGCTTTCGACCTCGAGCATGATCTGGGCGCAACGGTGCGAGACGCCCTGGAAGCTGCCGATCGGGCGGCCGAACTGGTGCCGTTCGCCGGCGTAGGCGACGGCGAGGTCGAGGGCCCGTTGGGCGACCCCGGTCAGCTCCGCCGCCAGCAGGATCTCGGCCCGGTCGATCGCCGGCGCCGCGTCGCCGGGCAGCGGCGACGCCGGCGCGCCGGCTGAGACTTCGCGGTAGCGCCGCATCAGGTCGATCGTCGGCCGCGCCGGCGGGGCCTCACCGCCTTCGGCCACGGCCGCCCGCTCCCGCTCGACCACCAGCAGCGGCCCGGGGCGCTCGGGGTCGATCGAGAGGCGGTCGCGGCCGTCCCGGATCAGCGCCACCGAGCCCGGCGCCGAGCCATCGGCGATCCCCGGCAGCAGCCGCTCGCGCGTCGCCTGGTCGGCGGCCGCTTCCAGGACCAGCCCGGCGGCCGCGTTGGCGAGCAGGGGCACCGGCGCCAGCGCGGCGCCGGCCGACTCGCAGACCAGGCCCAGCTCGAGCAGGCCGAGCCCCTGCCCCCCGTGCTCCTCGGCCACCGCGAGGCCGGCGAAGCCGAGCTCGCAGAGCTCGTCCCAGAGCTCGAGGTCGGCGCTTTCCTCGCGCACCAGCTCCTCGGTCCGCTCAGGGGTGAGGCGCTCGGCGAAGATCCGGTCGACAGTCTCGCGGATCGCCTGCTGCTCGTCGGTCAGATCGAACCTCATCGCGCCCTCGGCAGCCCGAGCACCCGCTCGGCGACGATGTCCCGCAGCACCTCGGTGGTGCCGCCCTCGATCGAGTTGGCGCGGGCGCGCAGGAAGCGGTAGGCCTCCGGCGCCTCGGCCGCGACCCCGTCGGGGCCGGCGAGGTCGAGGGCGAAATCGGTGATCTCCTGGTTGACCGCCGCCCACTGCAGCTTCCCCAGCGAGCCCTTCGGGCCCGGGAAGCCGTCGCGTTCGATGTCGGCGAGCCCCCGGTAGGTGAGGAGACGCAGCGCCTCCACCTTGATGTGGAGGTCGGCGAGCCGCTCCTGCACGGTCGGGTCGGCGTCGTGGCCGTGGCGGAAGATGTCCCGCTTCAGGCCCTCGAAGGCGCGGCGCACGTCGACCTGGGCGGCCAGCGCCAGGCCCGAGCGCTCGTTCATCAGCGTCGTGATCGCCACGCGCCAGCCTTCCCCGACCTCGCCCAGGACCTGGTCGTCGGAGACGAAGGCGTCCTCGAGGAAGAGCTCGTTGAACTCCTGCTCGCCGGTGATCTGGACGATGGGCCTGACCTGCACCCCCTCCTGGCGCATGTCGAGGATGAAGTAGGTGAGCCCGCGGTGCGAGGTCGAGTCGGGGTCGGTGCGGGCGAGCAGCATGCACCACCGCGCCTCGTGGGCGAGCGAGGTCCACACCTTCTGCCCGCTGATCGACCAGCCGCCCTCGACCCGCCGGGCGCGGGTCCGCAGCGAGGCCAGGTCGGAGCCGGCATCGGGCTCGGAGAACGCCTGGCACCAGATCTCCTCGGCGGAGAGGATCGGCTCCAGCAGCCGCTCTTTCTGCTCCGGGGTGCCGTGGGCGATGATCGTTGGCCCCCCCATCTCGATCGCGATCGTGTTGGCGAAGCGCGGCGCTTCCGCCCGGGCGATCTCCTCGTTGAAGATCGCCTGCTCGATCGGGCTGGCGCCGCGGCCGCCGTACTCCGGCGGCCAGTGGATCCCGACCCAGCCGGCGGCGTGCATCCGCGCCTGCCATTCGCGCCGGAAGCGGAAGGACGCCTCGTCGCCCTCGGGCCGCGGGCCCGGGTCGTTGGCCGCCAGCCAGGCGCGCAGCTCGTCGCGGAAGCGGCGCTCACTGTCGGTCAACGAGAAGTCCATGCCCGCGCAGTCTATCGATCGATCGTTCGTGACGTCAACTGACGTATCGGACCGGCGGCGACTGCGGTCGCAGGCGGCGGAAGGCTGCCGGCCGCCCCCACGGTCGCCCCGACGCGGCCCTGCTCAGCGGCGCTCGAAGCGCGGCTGCCGGCGCTCGCGGAAGGCGGCCACGGCCTCCGGCTGATCGGCCGTCAAGGTGCACAGGATCTGGGTCCGGTCCTCGAGCGCGATCGCCTCGTCGAGGCTCGGGATCGCCAGCGACCCCCACATCACCCGCTTCGTCATCTCAACCCCGAAGGGGCTGTTGCCGATGATCTGCTCGGCCCGCTCGAGGCTCGCCGCCTCCAGCTCCTCCCCGGCGAGAACGTCGGCGACGAGGCCCGCCCGCAGCGCCTCCTCGGCGCCCAGCCGCCGGCCGGTCAGCATCAGGTCGAAGGCGAGGCCGCTGCCGACCGCCCGCGGCAGCAGCCAGGAGACGCCGCAGTCGCAGCCCGAGAGGCCGACGCGCACGAAGGCGGCGCTGAAGCTCGCGCTCTCGGCGGCGAGTCGCAGGTCGCAGGCGAGCGCCAGCGCGAGACCGCCCCCGGCGGCGGGGCCGTTGACCGCGGCGATCACCGGCAGCCGCATCCGGCGCGGGGTGGTGAGCGCCCGTGAGACCCGCTCCTGCGCTTCCATCCCCCCCACCGTGGGGCCGCTGCGCTCCTGCTCGGGGGCCTGGAAGCCGGTGTCGATGTCGAGCCCGGCGCAGAACCCGCGCCCCGCGCCGGTCAGGACGACCACGCGGCAGTCGGGGTCCTCGTCGGCGCGCAGGAGGCTCGCTTCCAGCTCCGCCATCAGCGCGACGTCGAGCGCGTTCAGCTTCTCGGGCCGGTTGAGGACCAGCCGTGTCACCCCCGGGCGGGGATGCTCGACCAGGATCCGGGCTTCGGAAGCCGCCATCAGCCGCGCTCCTGCGCCCGGCCCAGCGCGAGCAGCTCCCGGGCGGCCTGCGCGGGGGCCAGGCTCCCGTCGAGCGCTGCCGCGACCAGCTCGGCGCCGGCCCCGTCCCGCAGCGCGGCCGCCACCTCGCGGCTGATCGCCGCGCTCACCTCCTGCCGCAGCTCGCCCGCGATCCGCCGCCGGCGGCGCCGCTCCAGCTCGCCGCTCTCCTCCAGGTGGCGGCGGTGGCGTTCGACCGCGTCCCAGACCTCGTCGGCGCCCCGGCCCTCGGTGGCCACGGTGGCGATCACCGGCGGCCGCCAGTCGCGCGGTTCGGACATGTCCAGCATCCGTTCGAGGTCGGCTTCGACCAGCCCGACCCCTTTTCGGTCCGCCTTGTTGACGACGAGCAGGTCGGCGATCTCCATCAGGCCGGACTTGTTGGCCTGCACTTCGTCGCCCCAGCCGGGGGTGACGACGACGATCGCCGTGTCGGCCCAGGCGGCGATGTCGACCTCGGTCTGGCCGACGCCGACGGTCTCGATCACGACCTGCGGCCAGCCGCCGAGGGCCAGGGCGCGGATCGCGTTGGGCAGCGCGGCGGCGAGCCCGCCGAGGCGGCCGCGGTTGGCGAAGGAGCGGACGAACACGCCGTCGTCGCCCGCGTGCTCGGGGCGCAGGCGGACGCGGTCGCCAAGGACCGCGCCGCTGGTGAACGGCGAGGAGGGGTCCACCGCGAAGGCCGCGCAGCGCTCGCCGCGCGAGCGGACGGCGGCGATCAGGGCGTCGGTGAGGGTCGACTTGCCGGCGCCCGGGGCGCCGGTCAGCCCGACCGTGTACGGCGTTTCGCCGCCGGCCTGCAGCGCCGCCGCCAGCTCGCCGTCGGCGCCCCGCTCGACCGCGCTCAGCAGCCGGGCCAGCGCCCGGCGGTCACCCGCCCGGACGCGGCCCAGCAGCTCCGCTTCAACCGCAGGCGAGACGCCCATCAGGTGGACGCCGGGTCAGGCGCCTGGCGCAGCTCGCGCTTGAGGATCTTCCCCTGGGAGTCCTTGGGCAGCGCCTCCACCACCCGGATCGACTTCGGCACCTTGTAGGGAGCCAGCCGTTCCTTGCAGAACGCGATCAGCTCGTCGGTGTCGACCTCGGCGCCGGGGCGGGGGACCAGGAACGCGGTCACCGCCTGCGACCAGTACTCGTCGGCAAGGCCGACGACGGCCACCTCGTGCACGTCGTCGTGTTCGTAGAGGATCCGCTCGACCTCGACCGAGGAGACGTTCATGCCGCCGGTCTTGATCATGTCTTTGCGCCGGTCGACGAAGAACAGGTTGCCGTCCCCGTCGATCCGGACCAGGTCGCCGGTGTAGAGCCAGTCGTCGCGGACGACCTCGGCGGTGCGCTCCGGGTCCCGGAAGTAGCCCGCCATCACCCCCGGGGTGCGGCAGATCAGCTCCCCTTCCTCGGCGTCGCGACCGTCTTCGTCCACCACCCGCACCTCGAGCTGCGCGGTCGGCCTGCCGATCCAGGAGGCGTCGCCGCCCGGCACCTCATCGAGGCTGCGGAAGCGGCCGATCGTCGGCGTCTGGGTGATCTCCGACTGCGACCAGAGGGTCACCCATTCCATCTGCGGCGAAGCGGCGGCGATCGCGTCGACGATCGAGCGCGGGATCGTCCCGCCGTAGGTGATGCAGCGCCGGATCCGGCTCAGGTCCGCGTCGGCGAAGCCGTCCGCCTGGATCAGCCGCAGGTAGAAGGTCGGCGTCTGGCCGATCACGGTCACGCCCTCGTCGACGATCGCCCGCAGCGCCTGGTCGGGATCGGCCTGCAGCGGCAGCACGATCTTGTTTCCGAGCGAGAGCAGGCAGATCTGCATCCCGACCCCGGCGATCGTGTGCAGCGGCATGGTGAAGTACCACACGTCCTCCTCGATCAGGCCGATCCCGGTGACGTAGGACGGGATCATCGAGACGAAGTAGTTGCGCTGCGGGATCGCCACCGCCTTGGGCAGGTTGGTGGTGCCGCTGGTGTACGGGATGACGCCGATCGCGTCCTCGTCGACCTCGGTCTGCGGCTCTGCCGGGTCACCCTCCTCGACCAGCTCGCTGAGCCGCAGCCAGGACGACGGCGCGGTGGCCGAGAAGGTGTCGTTGATCACCTTCAGCTCCAGCGCTGGCAGCGGCTCGGAGATCGCGTCGATGCGGTCGTGGAACTCGTCCTCGACCACGATCGCCTTCGCCCCCGAGTGGCTGATCTGGTAGTGGAGCTCGCGCTCGGTGAAGGTGAAGTTGACGCCGGTGACGGCGGCCCCGAGCTTGGTCGCCGCCCAGAAGGCGAGAATCAGCTCGGGCGTGTTGCGCCCCATGATCGCGACCACGTCGCCGCGGCCGACGCCGCGCCGCGCGAGGCTGTCGGCGAGTCGGTTCGAGCGCTCGTGCAGCTGCGCGTAGGTGAGGCTGCGGCGCTCGGTGCCCGCCGCCGCGCCCGGGACGCCGTAGGCGACGATCGCCTCGCGGTCGGGGTGGCGCAGGGCGTTGCGGCGCAGCTGGTCGCCGAAGGTGGCGCGGCGGAGGGGCCCGCGGGCGTCGATCGTGGTGTCGCTCATCGACCCATCTCCGGCTCGGTCCCGGCGGCCGCCTTCTGCGCCTCCGCCTCGGTGCCGGTCAGCCGCCGCGCGGCGCCGACGATCTCCTCCAGGGCCGACCCCGGCGGGTAGCACTCGACCCCGCGCGCTTCCAGCCGCTCGGCGGCGTAGTGGGGGATCGTGCCGCCGGCGAAGACCGGCTGGTCGACTTCGGCCTGCTTCAGCGTGTCGAGGATCCTTTCCACCACCTCGACCCGGCCGCCGACGTGCAGCCCGATCAGGTCCACGTCCTCGTCGGCCGCCACGCGGGCGATCGTGTCGGCGTTCATCATCCCGGCGAGGATCACCTCGAAGCCGGCGTCCCGCAGGGCGCGGGCGACGACGTTGATCCCTCGCCAGTGGCCATCAAGGCTGGTCTTTGCGAGCAGGATGCGGGGGCCTCCCCCACCCTCCTCGGAGCTCAAAAGTTGACCGGGAACTTCCATGATCCGTAGACCTCCCTGTAGACATCTCCGATCTCACCGAGGGTCGCGTCGGCTTCCACCGCCGCCAGCACGCCCGCCATTACGTTGCCGTCTCCGCGGCAGGTGCGCTCGAGATCGGCGAGCTTCTCCTTCACCAGCGAGCCGTCGCGCTCGGCGCGGTAGCGCTTCAACCGCTCCATCGCGCGCTCGAACGCGTCGGGCGAGCCCTCGAAGCCGTCGATGCCGAACGGGTCGCCGTCGCTGTCGCCGAAGTTCACCCCGACGATCTTGCGCTCGCCGCTGGTGATCGCGTCCTGGAAGTCGAGCGCGTTGCGGGAGGCGACTTCGTGCAGGAAGCCGTCCTCCAGGGCGCCGATGAAGCCGCCGTGCTCCTGGATTTGCTCGAAGAACTCCCAGGCCCGCTCTTCCAGCTCGCCGGTCAGCGACTCGATGTAGTAGCTGCCGCCGAGCGGATCGGCCACCGCCGGGATGTTGGTCTCGTGCATGAGGATCTGCTGGATCCGCAGCGACTGGCGGTGCGCCTGCTCGGAGGGGACCGAGAGCGCCTCGTCGTAGGCGGAGATCCCCATCGACTGCACGCCGCCGAGGACCGCCGCCATCCCCATCACGGTGCCCCGGATGATGTTGTTGATCGGCTCCTGGTAGGTCATCGCCGAGCCGGCGGTGACGATGTGGGTGCGCAGGGTCAGGGCCCGGCGGTCTTCCACCCCGTAGCGGCGCACGAGCATGTCGTGCCACATCTTGCGCGCCGCGCGCAGCTTGCAGATCTCCTCGAAGAAGTCCATCGCGACCCGGAAGCTGACCCCGCCGAGGGCGTAGGCGAGCTGCTCCACCGGTACCCGGCCGCGCCGCTTGATCTCGTCCAGGTGGGCGGCGCAGGAGGCGAGCAGGGCGCCCAGCTCCTGGTAGGCGTTCAGCCCGCTGTCGGCGCCGTTGTAGGCGGCCATCGAGATCGGCACCCAGTTCGGCACGTGCTCGGCGGTGAACTCGACGATGTCGCAGTTGATCCGCAGCGCATCCCCGGGCGGGATCTGGGTCAGCGGCGGGCAGCCGATGTAGGTGAGGAAGAAGTCCGCCTGGCCGGTGCCGCGCAGCTGCTCCAGCTTCAGGCCGCGGCGCTGCGCTACCGTCCAGTAGCCGGCCATCGCGAACGGGGCGTGCTGGGCGACGCCGCCGCCGGCGTGGGCGTAGTAGGCGCCCTGGTCAATGCCGGTCAGCGCGAGGTCGAAGTCTTTCGCGCAGAGGATCACCGCGCCGCTGATGCCGACGTCCTCGCGCCTGGCGACGATCTCGGGATGGTCGACGTCATAGAGGTGGTCGCCGGTCATCCGGTCGTGCTCCATGATGAAGCCGGTGCCGCCGCGCGCGAGCAGGTAGCGGATCCGCTCCGCCTCATCCTCGGGGTTGCCGAAGCCCGAGAGCTGGAAGATGCGCCACGACTTCGAGCGGTAGCCGAGCTCGTGCGCGCCGCGGAGGAAGGGAGCGTCGCCCGGCATCGTCGCCGGCGCTCCCTCGGGCACGTCCGCCGGTCCATAGGCGGGTTTGAGGGGGATGCCGGAGACGGTGGTCCGCTCGGTGGCCGATGCCGAATCTCGTTCTGCGCTCATCCTCGCTCCTCTCTGCGATCGGCTTCCCGGTCCGCCGGGCCGATCTTACCAAGCTCGCCTAACGTACGTTCGATAGAGCCACGGGCGGCCATCGTCGCCCGCAGCGTCGCCTCGAAGTCATCGATCCGCACCGGGTTCACGCCAGCCACGGTCACCCCCGCCGCGGCGTAGTCGCCGAGCTTCGCGGCGACGGCGTCGGGGCTGCCGATCGCCGCCACGTCGCTGACGAACCGGCCGCCCGCGAGGGCGTCGAGAGCCGGGCCCGGGATGCGCTCGAAGAGCCCCTCGTAGCGGTCGACCTCCTCGATCGCGGCCAGCTCCTCCCGGTAACCGCCGCGCTCGAGCATCGCCCGGTAGAACTGCAGCCGCAGGTTGTTGGCCACCTGTTTGACGTAGTCGCGCCGCAGCGGCTCGGCGTCTTCGCAGACGGCGGTCGGGATCGAGGCGACGATGTCGAAGCCCTCCATCGAGAGGCCGGCGCGCCGGCGCCCCTCGCGGACGTTGGGCACGACCGTCTCGGCGATGTAGCGCGGCGTGCACATCCACAGCACCACGCCCTGCGCCATCTCCCCCGCCAGCCTCAGCATCGCGGGCGAGAGCGCCCCGATCATCAGCGGTACCCGCTCCGCCCGCAGCTCCACCAGGGGCATGTCGGAGGCCCACTTCTCGGCTTCGGGCAGCGGCTCGCCGTCGAGGATCCCGCGCATGATCGAGAGGTATTCGCGCATCTCGGCCGCCGGGCGCTCGATCTCCTCGCCGTGCCAGCGCTTCATCACCGCCCGGTGGCCGAGGCCGAGGCCAAGCGTCACCCGGCCGCCCGAGAGGTCCCACAGCGTCGCCGCCGCCTGGGCCATGGTCGCCGGGGTGCGGGTGTAGATCGGGATCACGCCGACGCCGAGCTCGATCCGGCTGGTGCGGGCGGTCGCCGCGCCCAGCATCACGGTCGCCTCGGCCCCGTTGACGTGGGTGGCGAAGGCGGCGTCGAAGCCGATCTGCTCGGCGAGCTCGAAGCGCCTCAGCGCCTCCTCCGCCGACGGCGGCCGCAAGACGAAACATCCCAACCTCATGATCACCATCCTAGCTTACTCTCGAACGTTCGATAGGCTGGCCTCCATGGGACCACTTGACGGTGTGCGCATCATCGAGCTGGCCGGCATCGGCGCCGGCCCCTTCTGCGGCATGCTGCTCGCCGACCTCGGCGCCGAAGTGATCGCGATCGAGCGCCGGCTGCCGAGCGGGCCCGACGCCGAGATCGCCGACAACGGGCTGCTGCGCCGCGGCCGCCGCTCGGTCGTGATCGACCTCAAGCAGGAGCGGGGCGCGGAGCTCGTGCGGCGCCTCGCCGCCGGCGCGACGGCGATGTTCGAGGGCATGCGCCCCGGCGTGGCCGAGCGCCTCGGCGTCGGCCCGGAGGAATGCATGGCCGTCAACCCGGCCCTGGTCTACGGCCGGATCACCGGCTGGGGGCAGGACGGGCCGCTCGCCTCCGCCCCCGGCCACGACCTCAACTACCTCTCCCTCGGCGGCGCCCTGCACGCGATCGGCCGCGATCGTCCGGTGCCGCCGCTCAACCTCGTCGCCGACTACGGCGGCGGCGGGATGCTGCTCGCCGTGGGGCTGCTCGCCGGCATCGTCGAGAGCCGCCGCAGCGGCCGCGGCCAGGTCGTCGACGCGGCGATGTTCGAGGGCGCCAACCTGCTGATGACCCTGCTCTGGGACCTCTTCGACAAGGGACGCTGGACCGATCGGCGCAGCGAAAACATCCTCGACGGCGGCGCCCCCTTCAACGACGTCTACCGCTGCGCCGACGGGCGCTGGGTCGCCGTCGCGGCGTTGGAGCCCCGCTTCCGCCGCCGCCTCCTCGAGCTGCTCAAGATCCCCTTCACGGAGGCCGACCTGAGCCTCGACCGCGAGCGCTGGCCGCGGCTGCGCCGCGAGCTCGAGTCCGCCTTCGCGCTCCGCACCCGCGACGAGTGGGTCGACCTGCTGGAGGGCGAGGAGGTCTGCGTGACCCCGGTGCTGAGCCTGGGCGAGGCCCGCGAGCACCCCCATGCCGTCGCCCGCGGCTCCTTCGCCCCGGGCCCGCGGGACGATGCCCGCCAGCCCGCCCCCGCGCCGCGCTTCAGCGTCACCCCGAGCGCCACGCCGGCGCCGCCGCCGCCACTCGGGGCCGACACCGACGCGGTGCTGTCAGAGCTGGGGCTCGACCGCGCCGAGATCGACGAGCTGCGCGAGGCCGGAACGATCGGATGAACGAGGCCCCCGTCCTCAGCGAGACCCGCAACGACGGGGTGGTGCTGATCACCCTCAACCGGCCCGCCGCCCGCAACGCGATCGACCCCGCCCTCTCCGCCGCCCTGCAGGAGGACCTGCGACGGCTCGACCGCGACGAGGAGCTGCGGGTCGCGGTGCTGCGCGGCGCCGGCGGTGACTTCTGCGCCGGGATGGACCTCCACGCCTTCGCCGACGCGACGCCCGAGCAGGCGGCGGAGACCCTCGACCCGCTGGTCCGTGAACCGCCCACCAAGCCGGTGATCGCGGCGGTCGAGGGCTACGCGCTCGGCGGCGGCCTGGAGCTGGCGCTGGCCTGCGACCTGATCGTCGCCGCCGCCGACGCCCGCCTCGGCCTCCCCGAGGTGAAGCTGGCGCTGGTGCCTTCCGGCGGCGGCCTGCTGCGGCTGCCGCGGCGGATCGCCCTCGGGGTGGCGGCCGAGATGGCGCTCACCGGAGCGCCGCGGCCGGCCGAGGAGCTCGACCGCCTCGGCCTCTTCGCCCGCCTCGTCCCCGCCGGCCGGGCGGTCGCGGCGGCGCTGGAGATCGCGGCCGCGATCGCCGCCAACGACCCCGGTGCCGTCGCCGCCGCGAAGGCGCTGGTGCGCGCCGGCAGTCGGCCCGCGGAAGAGCTGTGGGAGGTCCAGGACCGGGCCTGCCGGCGGCTCAACGCGGCGCCCGCGGCGCGGGCTGCCGTCGCCGCGTTCACTGCCTCCCGACGGCGAGGCGGCGACGCCCGCTGAGGGCGCCGCCGCCTACCGTGGGGGTGGGATGGCGAGAGGAGGCCCGCCTCAGGCCTGCCCGGAGACCGCCAGCGGCGGCGGCTCGGACCCGTCGAGGCGGGGTGCGGGGAAGCCCTCGAAGCCGTCCGGGTAGACGTCGACCCCGACCAGGCCGCCGCAGGACGGGCAGGCGTGCTCGGCGATCATCACCTCGGGCTCTTCGCGCCGGGCGCGGACTTCCATCCCGTGGCGCTTGTGGTACTCGGTGACCGGGAACTCCTTGCTCGCGGCCGCCTCGCGCCAGTTGGCGCTCAGCTCGCCCAGGGAGCCGCCGCAGTAGCCGCACTCCCAGCCGTCGCCGGCGCTGTTGAGCTGGACCCCGACGCCGACCGTCTCCGGCGGCTTCTGCTCCGCCTTCGGCTCGCCGCCGATCCGCTCGCGCCGGATCTCGTCCCGGCGCCGCTTCGTCGCCTCGAGGTCGGGAGCTTCACCGCTCTCGTCGAGGATGACGCCGTAGGCGCTCGCCGCGTGCTCGGGGGTGATGTAGTCGTCGGCGACGTCCTTGGCGACCTTCTCCGGGTCGCGCAGGATCGGATCGCCGAGGCCGCCGCCGCCGCCGGAGAGCAGCCGCAGCACGTCGCCCTTGGCCAGCGCGAGGTCGCCGGTCTTCGAGGGGACGCGCTTCTCGCGGCCCTCCAGGGCCGACATCACCGGAAGCCGGCCGGACTTGAGCAGCTCCTCCGCGTTAGCCTCGTAGATCGGCCAGTAGTCACCGGTCGACGCCGGCAGGCCGCCGCCGTAGCCGCGCGGCGGCACCTCGGAGCAGCTGTTGGTGGCCGAGCCGGCCATCTGCTCCGTGTAGCGGATCATGTAGGCCTCCTCGAGCGACTGACCGCCGCGATGCTGGCCGGGGCCGCCGGAGTTCTTGCGCATGCTGCGCCAGAGGAACATGATCGGCTGCCGAGACTCGTGGGTCTCGATCTGGGCCAGCCCGGCTCCGGAGCCGGCGCTGAGGAAGTAGACGTCCTGGCCGTCGCCGATCGTCGTCGCCGGCCCGCCCGCGCCGACCGAGTTGTCGAGCAGGAAGACGATCGTCGGATCGCCGTACTGGTCGAGCCCGGCGAGGCCGGCGATCGGGTAGCCGTCCTGCGGCTGGGAGGCGACCCGGGCGCGGACCTCGGGATCGTCGCTGAGGGAGAGGGCCTGCACCAGCAGGTCCTTGACCCCCTTCGCGATCCGGAAGCCGGTCTCCGAGTGGCCGTTGCTCATCGCCGCCGGCGGCGTCGCGTTGATGATCGAGCCCGGCTCGCCCATGTCGAAGTGCAGCGGCCGCCACATCCCCTGGTTGAAGGGCAGATCGCCGTAGGCGAGCGTGGTCAGGATCGGGGTCATCGTCTGGCCGAGGATGACCCCCTCCCCGGCGTTGATGAACGCTTCGACCTGGGGCACGCCGGCGAAGGAGAAGCGCAGGTCTTCGCCGTCGACCTCCATCCGGATCCGCACCTCGTAGAGATGGTCGGGCCCGTCGTTGCCGTCGAACTCGACCCACTCGGCGGTTTCGTAGACACCGTCGCGCATCGCCCCGATGCGGCGGCGGAAGGCCTGCTCGGTGAGGTTCTTGTTGATCTCGCAGTACTCACGGAACTGCTCGACACCGAATTTCTCCACCACCTCGTCGAGCTTCTTCTGGCCGACGTTGTTGGCCGCCATCATGCTGCGGATGTCGCTCATCACGATGCCCGGCAGGCGCACGTTGGCGCTGATGAAGCGTTCCCACTCCGGGTCAATGCGGCCGTCGACGATCGCCCGCGTCGGGGGCAGCAGGATGCCCTCCTCGTAGATGTGGCGGGCGCCGGGCGCGTACCCGGAGACGCCGGTGCCGCCGACGTCCATCACATGCATGCTGGTGTAGCACCAGCCGAGGTGCTCCCCGGCCCCGAACACCGGCGTCACCACGGCGATGTCGCCCTGGTGCGCGGCGCCGGCCCCGCAGGGGTCGTTGAGGATCCAGGCGTCGCCCGGGCGCACGCTCTGGCCTTCCGCCTCGATCTGGTCGATCGTCGCCTTCACGCCGACGTAGGCGGAGCCCGCGTGCAGCAGGGCGTACGAGGAGTACCCGAGGTGCTCGCCGGCGGCGTCGTGGAGGCTGGTGCAGAAGTCCTTCACCTCGAAGACGACCGGCGAGCCCGAGGTGTTGATCAGGGCGAGCGCCATCTCGTTGGTGAGGTTCTGCAGCGCGCGGCGGAAGATCTCCGCGCCCACCTTGTCATAGCCCTGGTCCATCGGCGAACCGGCCCGGACCGCGGTCTCTGCGCTTCCCATGTCAGGCCTCCTCGGTGAGAGTGATGTTGTACAGCTCGTCGCGCTCGGCCTTGACCCCACCGGGGACGTAGATCGTGGTGTCGACGGCCTGGATGATCGCCGGCCCGCTTATCTGCGAGCCGACGCTGAAGCGCGGTTCGTCGTAGATCGGCGTGAGCCGCCGCTCGCGCTCGGTCGGCAGGTAGACCTCGCGCTCTTCGACCAGCATCTCCTCCGGCGCCTTCGGTTCGGAGGGAAGCGGCTTCAGCGGCGGGTTGGGCATCGTCCCGCGCGCGGTGACGGTGTAGTTGACCAGCCGCTCGGGCATGCCCTCCCAGGCCGTGCCCTTGCCGTAGGTGGCCTCGTACAGCTCCTTGAACCGCGCTTTGATCCCGGGGATGTCCTTGTCGGTCAGGCCCGACTCGGGCATCGTCAGGTTGAGAGCGTGGACCTGGCCGGTGTACTGGACGTCGCCGGAGTGCAGGATCACCGAGTCCCCGGCGCCGAAGCCCTCCTCGCGCAGGGCGTCGGAGGCAACCTCGGCGAGGCGCCTGCCGACCTCGTTCACCCGCTCCAGCTCCTCGGGCCGGTGCAGGTCCCAGTTGACGGTCTGGTCGAACCGCATCATGTAGTCCGACATCAGCAGCCCCCAGGCACAGAACACCGGGTTGTCGCGGGGGATCACGATCCGCTTGATGTCCAGCATCTGGGCGATCTGCATCGCGAACATCGGCAGGGTGCCGCCATAGGCGAGGAAGAGGAAGTCACGCGGGTCGTGGCCCTTGTTGACCGAGACCTCGCGCACGGCGTGCGCCATGTTCGTGACCACCAGGTCGTGGACCGCGGCCGCCGCCTCGTCGACGGTCCAGCCGCCGGGCTCCGCGAAGCGCTCACGCAGCGCCCGTTCGGCGAGCTCGAGCTTCACCTCGACCCGGCCGCCGAGGTAGTTGGCGGGGTCGATGATGCCCATCACCAGCATCGCGTCGGTGACGGTCGGCTCCTCGCCGCCGCGCCCCAGCGCCGCCGGCCCCGGCGTGGAGCCGGCGCTCTGCGGGCCGACCTGCGGCACGCCGCGCTCGCTGATCCAGGCGATCGAGCCGCCGCCGGCGCCAACCGAGACAACGTCGACGAGGCTGAGCGAGGTGGGGAAGAGGCCGAGGTCGATCGAGGTGTCGATGTGGATCTCGTTGTCGACGATGATGCCGGTGTCGAAGCTGGTCCCGCCCATGTCGGCGAGCAGCACGTTCTCGGCCCCCATATGTTTGGCTAGCTCGTTGGCCCCGACCGCGCCGCCGGCCGGGCCGGCGCCGAGCAGGGCGAGCGGGAACTGCTTCGCCCGCTCCTTGCTGATCCCGCCGCCGAGCCCCTGGAAGAAGCTCAGCCCGCCCTGCAGCCCGTTCTCGCGCAGCTTGGCGTCGAGGCTGTCGAGGAAGGTGTGCGCCTGGCTGTGGACGAAGCAGTTGAGCATCGCGGTCGTCCAGCGCCGGGTCTCGCCCAGCAGAGCGCTCACCGAGTGCGAAGTGGTGAGGAAGATCCCCGGGTGGCGCTCTTCGATGATCCGCTGCGCCTCCAGCTCGTGCTCGGGGTTGGCGTAGCTGGAGAGGAAACAGATCGCGATCGCTTCGACACCGCGCTCGGCGAGCGTGTCGGCGGCGGCGGCGACGCCCTCCCTGTCGAGCGACACGACCTCCTCACCGGCGTAGTCGATCCGCTCCTGGACCTCGATGATGTCGCGGCGGGCGACGATGTCGGGGACGTTGACCTGCAGTTGGTCGTCGAACTCGGCGATCCGCGAGCAGCCGGCGAACCGGAACTCGTCGCGGAAGCCGGCCGTGACCAGGATCCCGACCTTGCAGCCGCGCAGCTGCGTGATCGCGTTGGTCACCACGGTGGTCGCGTTGACGACGAGCTGGCACTCGCCGAGCAGCTCGTCTCGCTCCATCCCCGCCGTCTGCGAGGCGACGCCTATCGCCTCCAGCACACCGCGGCTGAAGTCGTCGTAGGTCGTCAGCGCCTTGCCCCGGGAAAGGCGGTCGCCGATCGCGACCTGAACGTCCGTGTGGGTGCCGCCGACGTCCACGCCGACGAATGCCTGGGCTTTCGCTCCATTCGCGCCGTTTGCCACTCGATCTCCTCTCCTCAGGCCACCGGGCGGGCGCCGGTGGCGATCATGCCCTTTTTAGCCTAACGATCGTTCGCTCTGGACGTGGTCCGGTCGGCGGCCGCCCTCCCTCAGGCCGCCGCCGGGACCTCGATCGAACGCCCGAACTCGTTGAGGTAGACGATCTCCTCCACCGGCAGCCTGGTCAGCCGCTTCGGGAACCCCTTCTCCGGGTATCCGGCCACGATGTGGCAGGCAGTGAGGAAGTCGTCGGGGATGCCGAGCAGCTCCTTTACCTCGGGCTCGCTGTGGCAGAGCAGGGTGGTGAACGAGGTCGCCACGCCCTGGTCGCGCAGGGCGATGCAGAGGTTCTGGGCCATCGGGTAGATGGAGCCGCCGCCGACCACGCTCGGGCGATCGAGGTCGCCGTCGGTGATGTGCAGGTCCGAGACTCGGGCGCAGACGACGATGATCACCGGATGGCGGCCGAAGTTCTCGGCGAAGTTGTCGGCCGCCATCAGGGCTTTGCGGGCCGAGGCGAACTCACCCAGGTTGCGGGTGCCCTCCTCGGCGGCGTTGAAGTATTCCTTCCACCAGGGGAGGTAGAGCTCGCCGAGGCGCTTTTTGCGCTCCTCGTCGCGCACCACCACGAAGCGGACCGGCTGGCGATTGCCCCCCTGGGGCGCGAACCTCGCCGCCTCGACAGCCTTGTAGATGACCTCGTCTGGGACGGGATCCGGCTTGTAGAACCGGCACGTCCCGATGGTCCGCATCGCCTCCAGAACCTCCATGCTTTCTCCTCTCCTCCTCGGTGATGAGGGCCGGATCGACCGTGTCTAACGATCGTTCGCTCGCATATTGTTCCGTGCCGCGCCGACTTCGTCAAGCCCGTCGGCCGCCGGCCCGCCTACGCGCCGAGCTCGTGGCGGGCGATCGTCCGCTTGTGGACCTCGTCCGGGCCGTCGGCGAGGCGCAGGGTGCGCAGGTGGGCCCACATCTCGGCCAGCGGGAAGTCGTCGGAGACGCCGCCGCCGCCGTGGACCTGGATCGCCCGGTCGAGGACCCGCAGCGCGATCTCGGGGACCACGACCTTGATCGCGGCGATCTCGACCCGGGCCTGCCGGTTGCCGACCGTATCCATCAGCCAGGCCGTCTTCATCGTCAACAGGCGGGCCATCTCGAGCTCCATCCGGGCCTCGGCGATCCAGTCCCGGATGTTGGCGTTGTCGGCGATCGGCCTGCCGAAGGTGACCCGCGATCGGGCCCGGTCGCACATCATCTCCAGCGCCCTCTCGGCGGCTCCGAGCGCCCGCATGCAGTGGTGGATGCGGCCCGGGCCGAGCCGCGCCTGGCCGATCATGAAGCCGTCGCCCTCGCCCGCCAGCAGCGCCGTCACCGGGACCCTGGCGCCCTCGAAGTGGACTTCGCCGTGCCCCTCGCGGTCCTGGTACCCGTAGACCGAGAGGCCGCGGACAACCTTGACGCCCGGGGTGTCGAGCGGCACGACGAGCATGCTCTGCTGCCGGTGCCGAGGCGCATCGGGGTCGGTCTTGCCCATCACGATCAGCACCTTGCAGTTGCGGTGCAGGGCGTTGGTCGTCCACCACTTGCGCCCGTCCAGCACGTACTCGTCGCCCTCGCGGCGGATGCGCAGCGCGATGTTGGTCGCGTCGGAGCTGGCGACGTCGGGCTCGGTCATCGCGAAGGCGGAGCGGATCTCGCCCGCCAGCAGCGGCTTCAGCCAGCGCTCTTTGTGCTCGTCGGTGCCGAATTCACTCAGCACCTCCATGTTCCCGGTGTCCGGGGCGGCGCAGTTGCAGGCCTCGGGAGCGAGGAACAGGCTGCGCCCCATGATCTCGGCCAGCGGGGCGTACTCGACGTTGCTCAGTCCCGCTCCCCATTGGGGGTCAGGGTGAAAGAGATTCCAGAGCCCGCGCTCGCGCGCCTCGGCCTTCAGCTCCTCGAGCACCTGGGGGTGGTGGTGGGGGTCGCCCGCGGCCCGCATCTGCTCGGCGTAGACCGGCTCGGCCGGGTAGACGCGCTCGCGCATGAAGGCCTCCAGGCGCTCGCGGTAGTCCTTGCAACGCTCGCTCAGATCGAAATCCATTCCCTTCCCTTCCCTTTGGTTCGCCGGCATCAATCGGGGACCGGTCCGCCGACTCGGTCCTGCAGCCTTCGCATGCCCCGCAACCAGCGCTCGTGGTCGTCGGCCTTGCGGCGGAAGAACTCGCCCACCTCCGGATGCGGGAGGACGAGGAAGCGCCCCGCGGCGACCGCGTCGAGGGTCTGGCGGGCGACCTCGTCCGGCTCCAGCACCGCCCCCGCGGCGGTGACCGAGAGCAAGGCCGGGTCGTCCGGGCGCGACTCCTCGAGCATCGCGGTGCGGACCCCCATCGGGCAGACGCAGGTGACCCCGATCCCTCGATCGCCGTGGGTGATCGCCAGCCACTCGGCGAACCCGAGCGCGGCGTGCTTGCTGGCCGAGTAGGGCGCCGAGCCGATCTGGGTCAGCAGGCCGGCGGCGGAGGCGGTGGCGACGAAGTGCCCGCGGCCGCGGGCCAGCCAGCCCGGCAGCAGCAGCCGCGCGGCGCGCACGTGCCCCATCAGGTGGAGCTGGAGGGCGGTCTCCCACTCGGGCTCCTCCCCCAGTCCCGACGCGGGCGCCACGCCCGCGTTGGCGAAGAAGGCGTCGACGGGGCCCAGCTCGTGCTCGGCGAGCTGCAGAGCGGCCCGCAGCGATCCCTCGTCGGCGGCGTCGCAGGCGGTGGCGAGGGCGCTGCCGGAGCCGATCCCGGTCGCGACCCGCTCGGCGGCGGCCGGGTCGATGTCGGTGACCAACACGCGGGCGCCGGCGGCGGCGAGGGCGCGGGCGATCGCGGCCCCGATCCCCCCTCCGGCGCCGGTCACGACCGCGGTCCTTTCCTGAAGTTCCATACCCCGGCTTCTAGCTGAAATTGAAACTGATTTCAACTTCGACTTTTGACGAGGATTCGATCCCGGCCAGACGCGATACTGGCACCCGTGGCCGGAAAGACGCAGGAACCGAGCACGCGACGCGGGATCGAGCGGCGCGAATCGCTGCTCGCGGCGGCGCGCAAGGTCTTCGAGCGCGACGGTTACATCGCCGCCAGGATCACCGACATCTGCGACGCCGCGGGGGTCGCCAGCGGCACCTTCTACACCTACTTCGCCGACAAGGAGGAGGCCTTCGACGCCGTCTTCGCCGCCGCTGAAGAGGAGATGCTCCACCCCCACCTCTCCGAGCAGGCGGCGGGCGGCGGGCCGCGGGCGAAGATAGAAGCCGCGAACCGCGGCTACCTGCTCTCCTACCGCCGCAACGCCAAGCTGATGGCGGTGATCAACCAGGTCGCGGCGGTCAACGACCATTACCGGGACCTGATGCGCAAACGCAGCGAAGCGTTCGCGCGGCGCAACGCCCGCTCGATCGAGCGCCTACAGGCCGAAGGCCTCGCCGACCCCTCGCTCGATCCCTACCAGGCGAGCCGCGCCCTCTCGGCCATGGTCAGCCGCACGGCGTTCACCACCTACGTGCTCGGCGAGCAGGTCCCGCTCGAGGTCCTCGTCCGCACCCTCACCGACCTCTGGGTCAACGCCCTCCGCATCCCGCCCGACTGACGTCCCCCACCCCCCGCCGCACTGCGTTGCGCTGTTCCTTTCGGCCGCATGGCGGCCGAAAGGAACAGCGGAGCACCGGGCGCAACCGGCCGCGCTCAGTACCTCTCCACGATCTCGTAGAGCGTCGTGCGCTGGGCGGGCTGGCGGCCGGCGGCGCGGGCGGCGGCGATCAGCTGCTCGGGCTCCAGGCGCACGCCGTGTTGGGAGCC
>Ga0207864_1001070_pt1 | contig 32541 bp, 27 predicted proteins | sample HigsolmetaAR202D_FD_184834 | JGI IMG/M metagenome (GOLD analysis project Ga0207864, IMG submission 184834) | Ionic liquid and high solid enriched microbial communities from the Joint BioEnergy Institute, USA - AR20-2-D (SPAdes) (version 2) ... | reverse complement strand
CGTCCGCAACCTTGGCAATACAGCGAATGACCATTTGCGCCGACAGTCCGCTGCGTTCCCGTGCCGCGTAGTAACAGGCGGCTTGCAAATCGAAACGGCGAAACTTTTTCAGTTGCCACGCCTGTTCGCTGAGCCAGTTGCAAAGCGCGTTGGCCTGTTCCAGCGTTTGCAGAAGGTACGCCCGTTGTTCGTCGTCGGGCAGCAGCTTGGCCTGCGCGATGAGTTTCATATATGAAAGGATAACACAAATGATCGGATTGTGCAACTGGCGCTTGTGCGCCACCGTTTTTCCTCCCCACAGCTAAAGCTGGGGGGGCCAAACGGAGGTTCCGGTGAGGCGAAGGGCTAGAAAAAACAGCCCGCTGAGGGGATTTTGTTCCCTCCAGCGGGCCGTTTTTTCAACCAGGCCGCTGCCTTGCGGCCCGATGTTCTGCGCGCGGCAGTTATCCCTCGTAGTAGTTGTCGATCTTGCTCAGGGCCAGATCGAGCACCTCCAGCCCTTCCCGAATCTGCGCTTCGGTCACCGTCAGCGGCGGAGCGCTGAAGACCATGTTCCAGCGCACCAGCGTGCTAAGGCCGTTTTCCTTCAGCGTCTGGGCGACCAGTTTCATCGGCTCGCTCAGTGGCTTGTTGAACTCGCTCATCGGCTCGCGCGTGTCGCGGTTCTTCACAAGCTCAATCAACTGCAACAGGCCTGTGCCGCGAACGTCTCCGATCACCGGATGGCGCTCGGCCAGATCCATCAGGCCGCGGCGCAGCACCTTGCCCATTTCGCGGGCGTTTTCGATCAGGTTTTCGTTGCGGTAGACCTCGATGGTCGCCACGCCTGCCGCGCAGGCCAGCGCGTGGGCGCTATACGTCAGGCCGGCCCAGAGGGTGTGATCGTTGAAGTATTCCGCGATTTTGTCGGTCACGACGGTCGCGCCAAGCGGCACGTAGCCGCTGGTCAGACCTTTGGCCAGACACATGATGTCCGGCTTCACATTGGGATAGTGGTCGATGCCGAACCATTCGCCGGTGCGCCCAAAGCCGCTCATCACCTCATCGACGATCAGCAGAATGCCGTATTTCTGGCACAGCGCATAAACGCCCGACCAGAAGGTCGCCGTCGGCTGCATCACGCCGCTGGTGCCGCTGTAGCCTTCGAGCATGATGGCGGCGATATTCTCCGGCCCTTCAATCTGGATGGTATCTTCGATCAACTCAACCACGATGGCGTCGCCTTCTTCGGCGGTGCGCCCGCGGTAGATCGGGCTGCGATAGGCATAGGGGTCGGGGATACGCACGATCCAGGGCACGCCCGGTTCGTTGGCCAGCCGCCGGGGGTCGCCGCCGGCGCTCATCGCGCCGAAGGTCGCGCCGTGGTACGAGCGCGGGCGCGTCAGAATTTTCTGGCGGCCCGTGTACAGCCGCGCGATTTTCATCGCGTTTTCCGTGGCTTCGGTGCCGCCATTGGTGAAGAACGCCTTGGTCAGGTCGCCCGGCGTTACCTCCGCCAGCAGTTCGCCCAGCCGCCCGCGCGGCTCGGTCGCGTTGCTGGGATCGACATAGCACAGCTTTGCCGCCTGCTCCTGAATCGCTTTGATGACATGCGGGTGGCCGTGCCCGATGTTGACGTTGACAAGCTGCGAGGACCAGTCCAGATAGCGCTTGCCATTGGCGTCATAGATATAGACGCCCTCGCCACGCTCCACAAGAATGGGATTCCAGGCCGCCTGCATCGACCAGCTTGTAAGCGTGTAGTCCTTATTCTTTTGAATGAGTTCAGCTGTTGTTGCCATGTTCTATCGCTCCTGAAAAAATCTCTTAAGTGAAACGATTGTAAAGCAAAAGCGGCGCAAGCCCAATGTGCCGGAATGGCGTTATACTGGCGCAACCAACTTGGAAGAAAGGCGGGACCGATGTCTTGGGGCCAGTTGGTCGCCGGCCTGCGCGCGCTGTGGGCCGGCATTCGCCTGCGCTGCCCGTATTGCGGGCGCGGACGTCTGTTCGAGCGTGCGTTTCACATGCGCGCCACCTGCGCTTACTGCGACGCGCGTTTCTCGCGGGCGCGGGGCGAGTTCGTCGGGGCTGTCTATTTGAGTTCGACGCTGACGCTCGTCCTGGCGCTGGCGGGGTTTTTTAGTCTGGAAGCATGGCTCGATCCGCCATTGGCGCTGCAACTGGCTCTCTGGATCGGTTTCGCGCTGTTGTTTCCGATGCTGTTTTTCCATACCGCACGCGGCCTGTGGGTCGCCATCGCCTACCTGACCGGCGGCGTCTATCCCGATCCCGACTACGAGCGCCAGTGGGTGTCGCCGGAAGCGCGGCGCGCTGCCGCGAAACGCCGCGCGCGCCGGGAATAGGGGCCACCGGCCGCCTAATGCCACAAGTTGGCTTCCGCTATTCACGCCGGCCGGCGGTTCGCGCCCATTTTCCCCTGCTCTCCGGCCCGCGCCTACCCTTTGATGCTCCCTGCCAGCAGGCCGCGGATGAAATAGCGACCGAGCACGATATAGACGACCAGCGTCGGTAAGGCCGCCAAAAACGCGCCCGCCATCTGCACGTTCCATTCCACGATCTGGCTGCCGGCGAGGTTTTGCAGCGCGACTGTGATCGGCTGCGACTCGGGGCCTGTGATCGTCACGCCGAACAGGAATTCGTTCCAGATTTGCGTAAACTGCCAGATGATGACGACGACGAAGCCCGGCAGCGAAATCGGCAGCAGCACGTGCCAGTACAACTGGAAAAAGCCCGCGCCGTCGATCTTGCCCGCTTCGATCATCTCGGTTGGCACTTCAGTGTAGTAGTTGCGGAAAATGAGCGTGGTGATGGGAATGCCGTAGACGACATGCACCAGAATTAACCCGCCCAGCCCGCCGTACAGACCGACGGAGCGCAGAAACTGTACCAGCGGGATCAAAATCGACTGGTAGGGAATGAACATGCCGAACAGCATCAGCGGGAAGATGACGTTCGCGCCGCGGAACTTCCACTTCGAGAGCACGTAACCGTTCATCGAGCCGAGAAAGGCTGAGATGAGCGTCGCCGGAATGACGAGCATGAAGCTGTTGCGAACGTTCGGCAGCAGGCGTTCGAGCGCGCGCCGGAAGCTCTCCAGCGTGAACTCGGTCGGAAATTCCCACATCCGGCTCAGGCTGACCTGATCGATGCTCTTGAAGCTGGTCACGAGCACCATATACACCGGCAGCAGGAACAGGATCGCCAGCACGATCAGGGCGAGGTAAATGAGCGCGCGGCGAATGACGCGCCCCATGTCGCGGTCATGGCGGGTGGCCGTTTGCGCTGAACTGGCCGGGCGAGTGGTCGCCTGCGTGGTCATCGTTCCACCTCCGAGCGGAGTTGTGTGGCCAGATACGGCACGATCACCACGGCCACCATGATCAACATGATCATGGCGATGGCCGCGCCGCGCGCAAATTCCTGAGCGCGGAAAGTGGTGAAGAACATGTTGATGCCGGGCATGTCGATCCACAGGTTATCACCGCCGCCCAGCGTGTACACCAGATCGAAAATCTTGAGCGAGATGTGGCCCAGAATAATCATTGCGCTCAGGGTAATCGGCGCGAGCATCGGCAGAACCACGTGGCGATAAACGCCGAGTTCGGTCGCGCCGTCGACGCGGGCTGCCTCGCGCAGCTCTTCGGGAATGCCGCGCAGTCCGGCGAGGTACATCGCCATCGTATAGCCGGACATCTGCCACCCGGCGGCGACCACGACTGCGAACAGCGCCAGATTAAAGCCGTGCGTTTCCGGGCGCGACAGAGCGTTCAACTGGCGCGGAACCTCGAACGAGATGAGCGCGATCAGCAGGATGGCCCCCGCGGCCAGCAGGGCCGCAAGCTGCGAGCGCTTCCGCGACCACGCGATCAGCGCGGCCAGCACGACCACGCCGAGCAGGATAATGGCGAGAATTTGGGGCAAATCCTGCCAGTTGAATTCCAGCCAGCGCTGCTCGCTGATGAACCACTCGAACCGGAACGGCTGCAGGCCGATGAACGTCGGCAGCACGTTCAGACCGCTGGATGGATTGAACAGCCATTTCCAGACCACGCCGGTGACGACGAACGACAGCGCCATCGGGAACAAAAAGATGGTGCGGAAGATCGACTCGCCCTTCACCTGTTGATCGAGCAGCATCGCCAGCCCCATGCCGAGCGACAGGCAGAGGGCGATGAACAGAATGGTGAAGAAAACCGTGTTGACGATGTCGATGCGGAAGCGATTATTCAGCATGCCGGCGAATAGCTCGGTGTAATTTTGCAGACCAACGAACTGTGCCGGCTGCCCGCTAAGTTGCTGCAGCGCGTTCGAGTTGGTCAGCGATGTCCAGCCCGTCCAGCCGATGAAACCGTAGACAAAGATGGCCACCAGCACAATCGACGGCAGCAGCATCAGAAAGGCGATCACGCGGTCGCGGTTGAGGGAAGATATCATCCACTGCTCCTCAAAACACACAAGTCCTACGGGCGGCGCGCGCCCGCAGGACTTGCCAGACTGAACGTCTCGGCGGCGTTTGCGGCCTGCAAGACGCCGCTGGTCATACCGGCGCGTTACCGCCCGACGCCGGTCTGCAGCGCCAGTTCTGCCGCGCTGGCGGAAGCAGATGCCGCATCCCGATCAGCCGCGAACGTGGCGATGATGTTGGCAAAGCCATTGGTGAACGCTTGCGGAGCGACCGCGCCGTGCGCCTGGCTGCCAACGATCACATTGGTGGTCCAGTCTTCGTAGGCTTCCTGGAAGTAGGCGTTGTAAAGCTCAGGGTCGTCGATATTGGCGGACGTGTTGGCCGGGAGCGAACCCTTGAGCGGGTTGAAGATGTCCTGCGCTTCGGGCGTGCCGAGGAAGCTCAGCCACGCGCGCACCGCTTCCGGATTCGGCGCGTTCTTCGGCAGGCCGAAGGTGTCGGACAGCATCATGAAGACGCCCTCAGTCCCCGGAGAAGGAGCCCACGCGAAACCTTCACCCGGTTCCAGCGCGAGGTCCACCAGGAAGTAACCGGCGGCCCAGTCGCCCATCACGTTGAAGGCGGCCCGGCCCTCGGCGACCATCTGCGAGGCGTCCTGCCAGGTCAGCGCGTTGCGGTCTTCGTTGGTGCAGTCCAGAATCTGGCCGAAGGTTTCAAACACGCCGACGACTTCCGGGCTGGCCCAGTTGGTCTCGCCGTTCCACAGGCCGTTGTAGCCTTCAGCGCCCAGTTCGGCCAGCGCGACGCTTTCCCACAGGTGGGCCTGCGTCCAGTTTTCACCCACAGACAGCGGCGTCACACCGGCTTCCTGCAGCGCCGGGCAGGTGGTGTTCAGGAATTCATCCCAATCGGCGGGCACGGTCACGCCCCACTCTTCCAGATTGCCGGGGACATACCACAGCACGTTCGAGCGATGGATGTTGACCGGCACGACGTAGATGTTGCCTTCGTCGTCGCTGATCAGGTCGAGCAGACCCTGCGGGAAGTCATCGAGCCACCCGTTTTCTTCATAGATGTCGTTCAGCGGCTCCATCAGGCCCGCTTCCACCCACAGCGCGTTCAGTTCTTCACCGGCGTGTACCTGGAAGGTGTCCGGCGGGTCGCCGCCCAACATGCGGGTCGTCAGCACGGCGCGCGCGTTCACGCCCGAACCACCGGCTACTGCCGAGTTAATGACGTTGACTTCGGGATACAGCTCGGAGAAGCGTTCGATCAGGGCGTTCAGGCCGGCTTCCTCGCCGCCGCCTGTCCACCACGAGAAGATTTCCAGATCGCCGGAGACATCCTGAGCGCTCGCGCCAGACACCAGCCCAAACGCCAGCGCCAGCACGAGTATGAGGCTAATAAGTCGCGGTGCTTTCATTGCACACTCCTTAAAACGTAATGAACGGTCATTCCAATCTACCGGGGATGCGTCGTTAAGCGCTTTATCCCTTCACGCTTGATTGTAGAGGTCGCCAAAGGTGTTGCCAACGCAATCATACCGCGTTCGATTAGGCAAATCATACGAATTATCTAACAATGGCGACGTTTGTCATTAGCCTAGCAGGAGCATTAGCAGGGAGACAACGAGTTTGTGAGGAAAAAGTCGAGGCGGCCTGTTCAGCCGCCCCGTCTTAGCAACACCTCATGACGTGTGAAGGTGGGGGATGATCGCGTTTCCGAGCGTCAGGAGATCAGTTCCATCCAGCGCTGCCAGCCTGTGCCTTCGCCGGTCCAGCCGATGATGCCGTTGTAATTGACCTGCCACCAGAGAATGCCCTGATTGCACTGCGGCCCGTTCAGCACGCGGGCGATGCCGCCTGCCGGGATGCGGCCCAGCCATGCTGATGTAGGCGACGGTTCGGCGCGCAGGTTATTCGGCAGACCGGGCGTGACTCGCGCCCATGCGCCGATGAACAACTGGCTGGTCAGTCCGGCGCAGCCGGGCGATGAACCGTCGTAAGGTTCCAGCCAGTAAGTCGAGCCCTGGCCCTCCGGCGTCCAGCCGGTGATGCCGTTGTAGCTGACGTAGCGCCAGTACATGCCCAGCGAGTCGCACTGCGGCCCGTAACCCGGCAGCACGGTGAAGACGCCACCCGCCGGGATTGTGCCGAGGATGATGCTGCCGCTTCCGCGCCATGGCTGGCTGCGAATGACGTTCGGCAGGCCGGGGGTCACGCGGCCCTGCTGGCCTTCCACCAGACGCGGCGCGGGCGAGCAGGCCGGCGCTGGCATGATCGGCTCGGTCCAGTACTCGCCGTAGGCCGAGCCTTCCGGCGTCCAGCCGGTGATGCCGTTGTAGGTGACGTAATACCACCACATGCCGTTGGCGCACTGCGCGGCATAACCGTATAACGGGGTAAAAACGCCGGAGCCGGGTATCTGGCCGATGATCACGCTATTCCAGCCGGTTCCCGGCTGGCTGCGGATCAGGTTGGGTAGCCCCGGCGTGACGCGCGCGGGTTGGCCGGGAATCAGGCGCGGCGTAGGCGCGGTGGCACAGTTGTAAGTCAATTCCTGCGCTTCGACCGGCGTCAGGCTACCGGCGGCGATGACGCCGAGCGCGAACATGAGAATGAGCAGACTGCGTATCATGATGATTACCCTCTGTGATTGCTGCCCCTCTAAATTGAACGGATTGGTTTTCAGCATATGGATATGAATCGGGCGCGTGCATCATCCGGTTGTCAGGAACAGGCTCATTCTTTGGAATGATTTCCATCCTGTTCCGGCCGTCACGGAAGGCGAACATTGGAAACTGCCTTCCGGATTCGCTAGAGTCGCGCCCTGTATGAGACGTTTTTTTCAAAAGGGTCGGTTCCATGGCTACAAAACGCCTGACGATGGCACAGGCCATCATTCTGTTTCTTCAAAACCAGTATGTTTCCCGCGACGGTCAGGAACGGCGCTTTTTCGCCGGCTGCTGGGGCATTTTCGGACACGGCAACGTCGCCGGAATCGGCCAGGCGTTGCAGCAGTACAAGGACACCTTCCGCTACTATCAGGCGCGCAACGAACAGGCGATGGTTCACACGGCGATCGCCTATGCCAAGATGAAGAACCGTCTGGAAACGTTCGTCTGCACCTCGTCCATCGGCCCGGGGGCTACGAACATGATCACCGGCGCGGCGGTGGCGACCATCAACCGCATTCCGGTGCTGCTGCTGCCCGGCGACATCTTCGCCGAACGTATTCAGGCCCCGGTCTTGCAGCAGATCGAATGGGAGCACTCGCAGGATGTTTCCGTTAACGACTGCTTCCGCCCGGTTTCGCGTTACTGGGATCGCATCAATCGCCCGGAGCAGATCATCAAGGCGCTGCCCGAAGTCATGCGCGTGCTGACGTCGCCCGCCGATACCGGCGCGGTCACGCTGTCGCTGCCGCAGGACGTGCAGACGATGGCCTACGACTATCCCGAAGAATTTTTCGAGAAGCGCGTCTGGGCGATCCCTCGCAACCGGCCCGATGCCGAATGGGTGCGCCAGGCGGCGGAATGGATTCGCGCCAGCAAAAAACCGCTGATCGTCGCCGGTGGCGGCGTGCATTACAGTGAAGCGGTCGATACCTTGCGCGCCTTCGTCGAAGCGACCGGCATTCCGGTTGGCGAAACCCACGCCGGCAAGGGCGCGATGCCGTATAACCACCCGCTGGCGCTCGGCGCGATCGGCGTCACCGGCACGCCGGGGGCCAATATCATGGCGCGCGAGGCTGACCTCGTCATCGGCATCGGCACGCGCTACAGCGACTTCACGACCGCCAGCAAGACGGCTTTCCAAAACCCGGATGTACGCTTCATCAATATCAACGTCGCCGAGTTCGACGCCTACAAGCACAGCGCCCTGCCGCTGGTCGGCGACGCCCGCGTGACGCTCGAAGAATTGCTGCCGCTGCTGGAAGGCTGGCGTACGACGAGCGATTATCAGGAGCGCGCGCGGCGCTTCAACGCCGAGTGGGATGAAGAAGTGACGCGCATTTACAATCTGGAACACGGCCCGCTGATGAGTCAGGGCGAGGTGATCGGCGTCGTCAACATGCTCTCCAACCCGGAGGATGTGGTGCTGAACGCGGCGGGCAGCATGCCGGGCGACCTGCACAAGCTGTGGCGCACGCGCAACCCGAAGGGTTATCACATGGAGTACGGCTACTCGACCATGGGCTACGAGATTCCCGGTGGTCTGGGTGTGAAGCTGGCCGCGCCGGAACGCGAGGTCTACGTCATGGTCGGCGATGGCTCTTACCTGATGATGAACTCGGAGATCGTGACGGCGGTGCAGGAGGGCATCAAGCTCATCATCGTCATCGTCGATAATCACGGCTTCGCCAGCATCGGCGGCCTGTCGAAATCCATCGGTTCGGATGGCTTTGGCACGAAGTATCGCTATCGCACCGAGTCGGGCGATCTGGACGGCGACACGCTGCCGATCGATTTCGCCGCCCACGCCGCGAGCATGGGCGCGCATGTCATCAAGGCGAACAACCGCGACGAACTGGCCGACGCTATCGAGCAGGCGAAGAAGATGGATAAAACCGTCGCCATCGTCGTCGAGACCGACCGTCGCCAGCGCGTCCCCGGTTACGAGTCGTGGTGGGATGTCGCCATCGCCGAAGTGTCCGAGAATCCCGAAGTGCAGCAGCGTCGCGCTGAATACGAGCAGGACAAGAAGCGCGAACGCTGGTTTGTCTAGAAGTTTTGGCCCTCATCCCTCTTTTCCCGGCACAGCAGCCGGGAGAGGTTGCCGCAGGCACGGGGGATGAGGGCCGATCGCGTTGGCATTATTCATTCCTGAAAGGTCTTGTACCATGCCGATCCGCCTCGCGAATGCCCCGGTTTCATGGGGAATCTATGAGTTTGAAGGTGTAGAGCAGAAATATCCGTTTACCCGCGTGCTCGATGAAATTGCCGAGACGGGCTACGACGGGCTGGAGCTTGGCCCTTGGGGCTATCTGCCGACCGATCCCGACGTACTGCGCCCCGAACTGGAAAAACGCAATCTGAAACTGTTATCGTCGTTCGTGCCGGTCAACTTCGCCGACGCCAACGCCATCGAAGCGGCGGAAGCGCATGCCCTGAAAGTCGGGCGGCTGCTGGCGGCGCTGGGCGCGGTCGCCATCGTGCTGGCCGACGACAACGGCAGCGTGCCGGAACTGGTGCAGCGGGCAGGGCAGCGCACCGGCTCATACCTGTCGCCGGAACAGTGGGACGTCTATGCGGCGGGCGTCAACCGCGTCGCCCGCAAGATTTACGATGAGCTGGGGCTGAAGGTCGTGTTCCACCACCACTGCGCCGGCTATGTCGAAACGCCGGAAGAGACGCAGCATCTGCTGGAACGCACCGACTACGATCTGGTCGGCCTGTGTCTGGACACGGGTCACTGGGAGTACGCGGGCGGGAACGCGCTGGAGGCAGTGAAGCAGTACGGCGAGCGCGTGCGCTACCTGCATCTGAAGGACTGCGATCCGAATATCCGCGCCAAAGCCATCGAACAGAAGCTGGATTATTTTCAGGCGACGGCGGCGGGCGTGTTCTGCGAGCTGGGCAACGGTAGCGTCGATTTCCCCGGCATCATCGCCGAAATGGAGCGTTTGGGCTACGACGGCTGGGCGATTGTCGAGCAGGACGTGCTGACCGACGATCTGGACGCGCCGCGCGAGAGCGCCCGGCGCAACCGCGAATACCTGCGTTCATTGGGGCTGTAGCCTCTCTTTTCAGGTCAGTTTAAAAACAGCGCCCGCCACTTCCGGCGGGCGCTGTCTGTTTTATCCGGCGTTCTCCGGTCGCTTGATCGACACCTCAAGCTCAAAGCCCTGACCCAACGCGGCAACATAGCGCCGCAGCGTGTTAAGGGTGTAGGCGTCGTAACCTCATTTTTCGATGCGGGCGACTTGAGCCTGTGAAACGCCTGATTCTGTTCCCGCAGTTTGTCACAAAAGCTGGTAATGTGGGCGTGAAATTGTGTTACGATGGAAAATGTTTTAGCTTTTTATTATCGGGAGTGATAAAGGATGAAAAAATACCGCGCCTTGCGCTTTGTCAGCGCTCTTTATAAGGTGTTGGGCATTCTCACGGTGATCGGCGGTGTGGTCTGGGCTGTTTATACCATCTACCTCGGCACACAGGTCAGCGCCGAGTGGGGATCACTGCTTCTCAGCGCGGCAGGGCCTCTCGTCGGCGGCATTATCAGCGGCATGGTGCTGTACGCCTTTGGCCAGTTGCTGGAACTTTTGATGGATCTGGTTCACCATGCCGGCCAGATCGAGTACAACACCCGGGGTTCGGCCAAATTCCTGCAGCGGCTCGCTTCGCGTACTGCCGGTTCGGATGGTCTCGGCCCGCGCCCGCGCAGCGTTCTGGAGGGCGACGACGAGGCCCGGTTCTCGTTTCTTGAGTAGTTTCAACCTTGCGCTGCCGTCCAAGAAGCGCTTCGTATCGGGGCGCTTTTTTATGTGATATTTAAATATGCTGCTGGACAAATTAAATGACTTCACGTATATTTAAAGAGGATTTAACATTCACCGACGCCCGGCGCTGGACTGAGGCGCGGCGGGGATTGAGGAGCAGGGATATGCTCGCGACAATCGCTTGTATCGCCCTATTGCTTGTGATCGGTTATTTCGCCGTGCTATGCGCCACGGAAGCGATCACATGGGTGCGCGAGCGTTTCGAAATCCGGCGTCCTTCGGCCCCGAAGCCGACGCGCGTGCCGCAGCGCCAGCCGGTCATCGCCGACTGAATTGCAATTTTCAGAAATACAAAGGCGCTCTCATCAAGAGAGCGCCTTTTTGATTCGCTGCTTTCAACGCCGGACGGTGGACAAAAATTCGTGAAGCGCGCGATTAAACGCTTCCGGCGTTTCTATGAACGGCGTATGGCCAGCATCTTCGATGACGACTTCGCTGTACGCGCCTCCAGCCTCGGCATAGCGATCCAGCACGGCGCGCGTCTGGCTGACCATCGGTTGCGGCGGGTAGGCATCCTCGCCCGGCCAGTCGGCAAGCTCGCCGCGCTTGCCCATCACCGCCGGATCGAGCACCGATTCGTCGCTGACCACCGGATCGGCGGCTCCGCGAATCCACAGCACCGGCGGTTTCGGCTTGATGCCATAGAGACGGCTGACCGGCGGGGCGAACATGGGCGAGAGCGCGTTGAACGGCCCCCACACGCCGGGCGCGAAGCGCGGCCACATGATCGACGGAATCCGGTCGCCCGGAAAATAAAATTGCCCCAATTGGACGGAGTAGATCGACGCCAGCAGCGCGTCGATACGTTCCCGGCGCGGCGGCTTGGTGAAGAAATGCTGTAGCGCCGGCAGCGAGGCTATGTCGCCGTTGGCGGACTGGCGTTCGGTAATCGCCTCGACCAGCGCCGCTTTGACCAGCGCCGCGCCGGAGCCGGCAAAATCGGGGTGTACGGGTTTACCTTCCAGCCCGTGAACGCCGCCGAGGCCATAAGGCGAGTACGGATTGACCACCACGACGCCGCGCAGCCGGTCCGCATAGTCCGTCATGAGCCGCCAGGCGACGGATCCGCCCCAACCGTGGCCAACAGCGACGAACCAGCCGATGCCCTCCTCTTCCATCAGCGCGATGATGTCGGCGGCCACATCGGACAGGCCGTTGACGGCGCTGATTTTACTGTCGGGATCGGCCAGACCGTGCCCGCGCAGGTCGGGCGCAATCGCGCGATAACCGGCGGGCAGCGCCAGCATGGTTTCTTCCCAGAAGGTGGCTGAAGCCGGGCTATCGTGCAGAAACACCACCGGCACGCGCCCGCTGCCACTGCTCAGCACGCGGGTTGTGGTGCGGTTGGTGGTGACGGTGCGTTCGGTAATGCCGGAAAGAGGCACAATCCGCATGTAGTTACCTCCAGAATACGTATCAGGGCTAACACACGCGCCGTTGGACGCGCCTCCGTGCACGTACGGCTGTCTTAACGATTGTCGCTCTGATGGTACATCGCGCATTGACCCAGATCAATGACGCCGGCCATGGCCGGGTACGGCTATGGCGACCAGACGGTTTCGTCAACGCCTGCCTTCCAGTTTTCCCAGCGCGCGAGTGTGAACAGAAAATCGGACAGACGGTTGAGGTAGGGCAGCACGAACTGGCCGATCGGTTCGCGTTCTGCCAGCGCGGCGGTCAGGCGCTCGGCGCGGCGGCAGACCGTGCGCGCCACGTGAAGCTGGGCTGCGCCGGGCGAACCGCCGGGCAAAATAAACAGTTTGAGCGGCGGTAGTTGGGCCGTCAGTTCGTCAATGGTCGCTTCCAGCCAGGCAACGCGGGCGGTATCGACGCGGACAACTCGCGCCGAACGCGCATCATTGGGCGTCGCCAGATCGGCTCCGAGATAGAAAAGGTCGCTTTGCACCTGTGCCAGCCAGTCCTGAGCTTCCGGTTGCAGGCCGAGCGCGCGTGCTACACCAAGGTGCGAATTCAGTTCGTCGACCGTACCATACGCCTCGACGCGCTGGTCATGCTTTGGCACTCTCGGCCCGGAGAACAGACTGGTCGTGCCGTCATCACCGGTACGGGTATAGATTTTCATGGCTCGACTCCCATCGCTGCCGGCCCGCGTGTGTCGGGCTGCCTGCCTTTTGTGCGCGTAAATCGAACTACTGGTACAATGCACGATAAGCATATCGTAACAAATAGCAATTTCACGGGAGTCGTGATGGACGAGTCACCCGTCAAGCAACACAGGGTCATGCTGCGGCAGGTTCAGGAACACCTGCTGGCGGCGCACCTGCTGCTCGGCTCGCTCCTCGAAAGCGCCGGCATGGTCGATGTCGTCCATCATCCGGCAAGCCCGTTACCCGATCTGAATTATGTCACGCCGCGCCGCAGCACCGCCTGGGTTCCGGGAAGTTACGTTGAGAGGGGCCTGCAACGCCTGCGAGAACTGGGGCGCGCGCCGGTTTTCCAGTACCTCGAAGGGCTGCTCCCGGCGCAGTTTGCCGAAACGCTGGCTACGACCGGTCTTCGCCCCGCCCCGTCCCGGCAGGTCGTGGCCTATCATACCGGCGGCGTCGGCGGGGAACCGGCGCGGCGCTCCAGCGCGTCGCTGCCTGATGGCGTACGCATTCGCCCGGCGCAGGCCGCGCGCGCAGCCCGGTTGTGGCAACACGCCTGCGGTGTCTGGACGGTTCAGCTTCCAGAGGCTATTCCCGCCATGGGCGATGGAAGCGCGTCCACCGTTTCCCTCGTCGCCACCCACAACCGCCAGCCCGCAGGTCTCGCGCGGCTCGATGTCCGGCCTGAGATCGGGACGGCGTGGCTGGTCGCTCTGGCTACCAACGAACAGACGGTTGGCGGTTTGGCGAAAAGCCTGATCGGAGCCAGCCTCCGCAGCGCCGTTCGCCGCGGCTGCCGTCTGATTTTTAGTTTCGCCGAAACGCCGGAAGCGCATGCGCTGCTGGAAGCATCCGGCCTGACCCCCGTGGCCCGGCTGGCGCGCTTCGCTCTACCGGCTGCAGATCATGAAGTAAACGCCGACGATGACTGCGTGGCACAGTCTGTTTATACCGTCAACTGATCAACCGGCGGTCGTCCAAGCGCTGCAAGATGCGCTGGTCGAACTCGGTTACCGCCCGTTTAACCCGTTCGGTCTGGTTCCGGGCAAAGCCTATCCCCGGGCCGTGCGCCTGTTTGTCAGCCCGCCACGCGCGGGCTGGGTGCGCGTCATCGGCCAGCCCGACGAGCGTCTGCTGCCCCGGCTGTCGCAGCTCGCGCCATGTCTGCTGGTCTGGCTGGACGGCGCGGAAGGCGACGTGCAGCTTTATACGGACGGCCAGCCAGCCGATCCCGAAGCGCTGGTCGAATTTCTGCGTCCCGGTCGCACGGAGGACGATCTGAAGAACGCGCTTGGCAGGCCGACGGTTTCGGCGGCGACAACGGAACCGCTGCCGCTGGACGCGCTGCCGGACGATGTCAAGGCGCTGGCGCGCGGCGTCGACATGAAACACGCGCGCAGGTTGTTCGCCCGCCTGAGCGGCACGACCGCCAGACGCAGCGGTGCTTCCGAAGATGTCGCCCGGCAGGCACAGGCGCTGATCGCGGCGGGCAGCCCGCCCGACTGGCAGAGCGGTAGCGGGCGATGGCTGATCGAGGTGCTGGCCTGCCTGTCCATCCCCGACGGCTGGCAGCGGCCAGACTTCACGACCCTCCGCGATGCCTATCAGGTGCGTGCGCGGCTCCAGCAGCGGCCCAACGCCAGCCTGTATCCCGGCGACGCCGAAGCGCTGGAGGCCGTGCCGGACGCGCTGGATTACACGCCCGTTTACGCAGGCGCGGAGGCGCAGGCATGAGCAAGGCCGACCGCGCCCGCTGGGACGCGACCTATCTCGAAAGCCAGAGCGCGCCCTTCCCGCCGCCCGACCCGCTGCTGCTCCAGTTCACGCCGCCGGTCGAGCCGGGAGACACACCACGAGCGCTCGATCTGGCCTGCGGGCTGGCGCAAAACGCCATGTGGCTGGAAACGCAGGGCTATCAAGTGGACGCAATGGACATCAGTCGCGTGGCGCTTGACCGGGCGCACGCGGAAGCGACGCAGCGCCGCCTGCGGAAGATCAATTTCTATCACGTCGATCTTGAGACTGCCCGGCTTCCAGCGCAAGCCTACGACCTGATCTGCGTCTTTCGCTATCTGCAGCGTTCGCTGTTTCCGCAGTTACGACAGGCTGTTCGACCCGGCGGGCGCATCATCTACCAGACTTTTAACATCGAACGGCTGGAAGCGATGCCGGACGCCAATCCCGATTACCTGCTCCAGCCGGGCGAACTGGCGGGCTATTTCGCCGACTGGCGGCTGCTCCATAATATCGAGCGCAACGCCGTCTCGCAGATTGTCGCCATCCGGCCCGCGCCGGCAGGTCATAACGGAGCGCGTTGAAACGACGCCGCCAGCTTCCCATGCAGGCCCTATCATCCGCCCGCCTTCTTCTGGCAATGCTGCTCGCCTTTGGCAGCGAAATTATCCTCTGGCCTCACACGCCGGGGCGTGACCTGTTCGACTGGGCGGCGTCCGCCGTTGGGTATCTGGCGCTTGCCGCCATCCTGCCCGACCTGATGCGCCGTTTCCGGGTTCGTGACGTGATCGGTTTGCTGGCGCTGGCCGGACTGGCCGGGCTGGTCACTGGCGTGCTGGCGCATCCCCGGACGGCGCTGGCGGAAATGCCGCTGACGCTGATCTCGCGGGTGCTGGGCGCGCAAACGGCAGTCGCCCTTGCCATGCTGGGGCTGTGGCTGGCGCTGCTGCGCGGTCGAACGGCTCTCTGGCTGTTCGTGGCTGCGCCGCTTGGCGGCTTCGTCTGGGGGCTGTTCGGGCGCTGGTTCCCCATCACCTTCGATCCGGCGGCGGGGGAAACGCCGCTGGCGCTGCTGCTCGTCGCCGGCGGCGTCGGGTTGGCCGCTATCGCGTTGGTCGGGCGCGCGACCGGCGGGCAGCCGCTTCAGCCTGATGATTTCCTGCTGCCGGGACAGATGGGGGCGGGGGCGATAGCGGCGCTGCTGGCGCTCGGCCTGCTACGCGCGGCTCAGGGGCAGTCTGATCCGTTCGCGCTGGCCGCTGCTGTGTTGCTGGCGGCTTTCCTGCTGCTGATCCTGCGTCTGTACCGGCGCACGCGCGCGCCGGGGCTGCTGGCGGTGGCCTTGCCGCCGCGCGGGCCAGACCGCCGTTTTCTGGTCCCGGCTGTCGTATTTTTACTCGCCGGCGTGATCGCATACCTGCTGCCGCGCGCCGGAACCAGCGCCGACCCGCTCGCTGTGCTGGGCGCGCTGCAGGTTGCCTTCGGTGTGGTCTGGTTGCCGGCGCTCTCGCTCATCACCGGAGGCCAGATGCTGATCCGCGAAATCCGCGCGCAGCAACTATAGCGGCGTGGAGACTAATCAGGAACGCGCCGCCCAAACTGCATTTCCATTTCCCAATCAGGCGGTCGTCAGCAAAGCGCGCGGGGATGAGGTTGTCGCCGTTGTTCGCTACAATTTCCGCAAGCACAACCTGTCACCGAAAGGCGCTCACCCTCATGCAGGAGAGCATCACAATCCTCGAAGGCAAACGCATTCTGCTCGGCGTCACCGGCAGTATCGCCTGTTATAAGGCGGTTGATCTGGCGAGCAAGCTCACGCAGGCCGGCTCGCTCGTGGACGTCATCATGACCGAGGCGGCCCAGCGTTTCGTGCTGCCGATCACGTTTCAGGCGGTCACGGGACGCCCGGTGTACACCTCGATGTGGAACGCCACAGGGGGGGACGCGCTGCCGACTCATATCGCGCATGTCGGGCTGGGCGAAGCCGCCGATCTGTTTGTCATCGCCCCCGCGACCGCCGATACGCTGGCCCGTCTGGCGCTTGGTCGCGCCGACGATCTGCTGGCGGTCACGGCGCTGGCGGCCCGCTGCCCGCTTCTGATCGCGCCCGCGATGGACGGCGGCATGTACGAACACCCGGCGACACAGGCCAATCTATCCGTATTGCGCGACAGGGGCGCGCGCATCATCGAGCCGGAGGAAGGGCGTTTCGCTTCTGGTCTGGAAGGGCGCGGTCGCCTGCCCGATACGCCGGTCCTGATGGGCGCGATCCGCGCGGCGCTGGGCGCGAACGGCCCGCTGGCCGGCAGGCGGCTGCTGATCACGGCGGGTGGCACGCGGGAACCGCTCGACCCGGTGCGGTTCCTAACCAACCGCTCGTCGGGCAAGCAGGGCTATGCGCTGGCTCAGGCTGCCGTTGATGCGGGCGCGGAAGTCGTGCTGGTGAGCGCGGCGCGCAATCTGCCCGTGCCTTATGGCGTGACCTTTGTCCCGGTCGATACCGCCGAGCGCATGTTGAAGGCCGTACTCGCCAACCTGCCGGCGGCAGACGCGCTCATCATGGCGGCGGCGGTGGCCGACTTTCGGCCGCAGACCATCGCAGAGCAGAAGATTAAGAAACCTCAGGACCCGGACGCGACCCACACGCTGACGCTGGAGCGCACGCCGGACATTCTGATGGAAGTTCGGAAACGGCGCAACGATACCCACTGGCCGCGCGTGGTTGTCGGGTTCGCCGCCGAAAGCGAGAACCTGCTGGAGAACGCGCGTGAAAAGCTCGAACGCAAAGGGCTGGACCTGCTGGTGGCGAATGACATCACCGCCGCGGATGCCGGTTTCGACGCCGATACCAACCGCGTCATCATCATCGACGCGGCGGGCCAGCAGGAAGCGCTGCCGCTGGCGTCAAAAGCGCGCGTTAGCGAGATGATCGTCAGCCGCGTCGCGCAGCTGCTGAGCAGGCTTCCGGGGCGTGGTGGGTAGCGCTACCGCCGGGCGGCAATGCCCTGAATGAACAGATCGACAATCTCGGCGGCGCGGGCCTTTAACGAAAATGTCTCCGGCGCCATCAGCCACGTCATAAAGACGCCGTTCTGAAGCCCCAGCGCGGCGATGGCGGCATCGCGCGGGTCAACTCCCCGGCGCACCTCTCCAGCGCGGATAGCCTCTTCGATACTTGCCGCGGTCGCGTCGATCCAGCGTTTCATGCCAAGGCGCTTGGCCTCTATGCCCGCCTCAAGTTCGGGCGTGACCGCTGTCTTGAAGAGCACGAGTTCCTGAACCGCGCGCGCTTCTTCGTCTTCCTCCATGAATTCCAGCGAGCGCACAAGCTGCCGCCGCAGCAATTCGAGCGGGCTGCCGCCATCAGCGGTGACATCGGCCAGCGCCTGTTCGAGCCGCCGGCTCATTTCGGCGACGAGCGTGTTATACAGTTCGGCCTTGCTGCCAAAGTGCCAGTAAATTGCGCCTCGCGTCACGCCCGCTTCGCTGGCGATATCTTCGAGCGTCGTCGCGGCATAACCTTTGCGGCTGAAAACCTGAAGCGCTGCCTGCAGCAGACTTTTTCGCGTTGCCGCGGCTTCTTCTTTCGTCCGGCGCATAGCTATCCTTTCTCTCACAAACATACTAACCTGCATGTATATTGCGGTCAAGGCAAGGCGTGGAGCGTCAGGGCAGCATTGGGGAAGCGCGCTGTACGGCTCTGTACGAAGGCTGTATAATACCGACCGCCCGGCCCGTCCGGGCGTCCTGCTGACTGCCAGCGGACGCAAGTTTTGAACTGAAACGAGCCGCAGACGCCGTATGGAAACCAATTACTCTCTGGAAGACACCCAGCCCCGAACGCCCGTTACTCCCTCGGGCTATCCGGAAATGCCGCCTCCGTTTATCCAGCCCGATGCCGAGGAACCTGAGATCGGCGGCGGCCCCGGCTGCGCGGTCTGGGGCTGTGTCGGCGTCGGCAGCGTGGCGCTGGCGTTGTTCATCGTCCTGCTGGCGGGCTATGCCGGCTGGTCTTCGGGCAAGCGTCAGGCGGACGCCAGCGCTACGGCAACCCGCAGCGCGGAAATCGGCCAGCAGCTTGAGCGCGTGCCGGTTGACCTGTCCAACGGCAACCTGCAACTCGCTGATGCCCGTCTGCGCTTTCTGGCGACCATGACGCCGGGCGTGCCGGGGCTGGCGGAACTGGCGGTGACGGCGACCGAGGCCTATCTGCAAAGCCTGCCGACGGAAACGCCGACTCCCACGCCGACCGTCGAAGCGACCGAAGCTGTGGAAACATCGCCCGCTGTGGAAATTGCCCCTGCCGGTCCGGGCGGCGACTATGATCTGGCCGAACTGCTGCGCGAGGCGCGCAGCCTGACCGGGGCGGGGCGCTATAGCGACGCCTACGATCTGCTGGACGTCATCATGGCCATCGATCCGGAGTACGAACAGCAGACTATTCGCGGCTTGCTCACCGAAGTGCTGAACGGGCAGGCACGTGCCATGTTCAACAGTAACAACCCGGCGCAGGGAATTATCTGGGCGTCGCGGGCCGAAGCGCTCGGCGTGCTGCAGGGCGACGTGAGCTATGAAATGTTCGCGGCCGTGCGCTGGCAGGACGCGCAGGCGGCTATGGGCCTGAACTACGAACGAGCGATCAGCCTGCTGCGCGGCGTCATGGATCTCGGCGAAGGCGGGCGCTATTACCAGCAGGCGCGCGACGCGCTTTACCAGCAGTACGTCGCCTATGGCGATGCGCTGGCGGGCGACCCGAACGCCGGTTATTGCCCCGCGGTGGAACAGTATCAGAACGCCCTGAATGTCGCGCCCGGCGGCCCGGCACAGGCGAAACGCGACAACGCGCGAGCGATGTGCGCTCAGGCAACGCCCACGCCGACGCCGACCATCGAGGGCATGCCGCCGGAAGGGGACATAACGCCGGAACCGCCCGGCGCGTGATGGCGGTTCTCATATGCTGTTCATGCGCGACTCATAAGTATTTCAGTCGCTGCATTTAATGTAAGGTTCAGGAGAAACCGGACGGGTGAACTCGTTTCAGATTTGAGTGCGCGGTGTATTGGTATAGCCGGTTTCCGGGGCAGCGGGCGGCCCACTAAAGTCCCGCCCGATATTCGCCCTTCCCTCAACAGGGTCGCCCGGTGTGTTCCCCCTCACGCCGGGCGGCCTTTGTTAATTTGCGCGTTCCGCGTGCTGCGCCGTCCGGCTTTCGACCATGTCGTGAAGCAGCCAGCCAGCGCCGATGACCAGCAACCCGACGCCCCCCATGATGATGCTCTGCGTTTCCTGCCGCGTCGCATCGCGCTTGCGCGCAAAGGTCTGTATCGCAATCCCTGAAGGGATCGCCCCTTCCTGCACGGTTGACATCTGCCGTACGCGCTCGGCTGCCGCATCGACTTCCGCCAGCGTTTGCCGCGCACCGGCAAACGACAGCGCGCTGTAGACCACGACCACGACGCCCAGCAGAATGAACAGCCTGAATATCCAACGTAAAGTACGCGACGAGGAACCAGCTGCCACAGTCGCTCACTCTCTTCCAGAAAACCCGTCTTTTTAACAGAGTATAGCGACTTCACGCGCGTAGAGGAACCGGCCTGTCTGTCTCGAGATGGGACCGAACTTAAATACAGATACGCGGGTTTATTCCACTCCTCAGGACAGGGATATGCCCGCGGTTTTGGCTGCAGGGGCGATGACGGCCTTCATGTCATAGGCCGGCAGTTCGATCCAGAAGATGGAGCCTTCGCCGGAACCGGACTCGACGCCAACGCTGCCGTGGAGCAGTTCGACCAGTTTGGCAACCACCCACAGGCCAAGCCCGGTGCTGCTTTCGCCGCCGGTTGGGCGCGCGCTGCCGGTGGCAAATTCGGAGAACAGGATCGCCCGCTCTTGCGGTGAGACGCCCGGCCCTTCGTCACGTACAAACAGCCGGACGCGACCGTTGTTGAGCTGCGTCCAGATTTCGACTGTGGTATGGGGCGGGCTGAATTTGATGGCGTTGCTGACCAGATTGCTGATGACCTGAATCAGCCGGGCGCGGTCGGCCAGCACGACACCATCCGTTTCGGCAACGCGGAGGGTGATGTTCTTGCGTCGCGCCAGCCGCTCGAACTGCGTGACGACGTGGACGATACAGTCTTTCAATGCGATGTAATTCAACGCCAGTTGGAACCCGGTGTTTTCCAGCGCTGCCAGATCGAGAAAATCCTCGATCAGCGACTGCATATCCCCAAGCGTCGTGTGTACGACCGACTGGATCGCCTCGGCTTCAGGATCTGGCGAGATGAAGTAACTCAGTTCGTGCAGCGCCAGCCGCAAATTGGCGAGCGGATTCTTCAGATCGTGCGAGGCGATTTTGAAGAAATGTTCGCGCAACTGGCTGAGCTGTTCCAGTTGCATGACGGCCTGCTTGTGCTCGTCCAACAGGCGCTTGAGTTTGACCTGCATGTTTACGCGCGCATGGGCGACGTGAATATTCACCGGCTTGGTGAGGTAGTCGTTCGCGCCCAGATTCAGCCCTTTGACAATCGTCTCATTGTCGTTCAGGCCCGAAATCAGGATCACCGGCAGATGGCTGGACGCCGGGTTGCCCCGGATGCGCTCCAGAACGGTGAATCCGCTCATGTCAGGCATCATGATATCCAGCAGTACGGCATCAAAATCATGATTGCCGATTGCCTCCAGCCCTGCCTGACCGTTGTCGACACAGGTCAGTTCATATGCCGGACTGAACAGTTGTCGCATCAACTCACGGGTTGGGGCGTCATCGTCGATGATGAGGAGATGGGGCAGTGATTGCGCGTGCGTCCGTAAGGGGAGCGTCTGGGTATCGCTGTGCGTCGCAACTGCCATATACAGGTTCTCGTCTGGTACTTTATACCTATTAGAAGTCGCTTTTTTGCGATTTTGCGTAAAGAAATATGAATTGTCAACAATTAGACATCCGTTTTCCTTAATTATTGGGGGGCGCAGTGGGCTTCCGCTGCCTCTCGCGGAACCAATAGCGCGCGCTTAACGTCCTAGCAGCAACGCCAGTAACGTTGATCGAACCGAGGAGAACCGGACTTGAAGCGCATATCCATACTCACCCTGTTCCTGCTCATCGTGTTTACATCCCTGACCGGAGCCAGCGCGCAGCGCCAGCCGTGCGCTCCCTGCCCGCCCGGTTCAATCTGCACCCTGCCGGAATGCCCGCCGGAGCCTCTGCCGCCTGTTCGCGGCGGCGTTTTCACCAATCCGGCGTGGCTGAAAGTCGACCATCACCGGATTGACGTCGAAATCGAAAATCAGATTGCGGTCACAAGCGTCGATCTGGAGTTCGTGAACGAGGGGAACGGGCTGGCGGAAGGGACCTTCCTTTTCCCGCTGCCCGCTGAAGCGTCGGTTGACCAACTGGTCATGTATATCAACGGCCAGCCGATCGATGCCAAAATTCTGCCCGCGGACGAAGCCCGCCAGATTTATAATGAGATCGTGCGCCAGTACCGCGATCCTGCATTGCTGGAATATGTCGGCACGCAGGCGGTTCAGGCCAACGTTTTCCCCATCCCGCCCGGCGAGTCGCGGCGCATCGAAATTCGTTATAGCCAGCCGCTGGAAGTCGATAACGGGTTGATCCGGTACACTTATCCCTTCGATGTGACCAGCCTGCTTTCGAGCCGCCGCGTCGATCTGGCCAGCATCAGCGTCAGCGTTCGCAGTAACGACGAAATCAGCAACATCTACTCGCCCAGCCACGACATCGCCATTTCACGCGGCGACGATAATCGCAGCTTCCGCGCCGGCTGGGAGCGCAGCAACTATGCCCCGAACGAGGACTTCAGTCTGTACTACGGCATCGCCAGCGACGAAATCAGCGTGAACCTGCTGAGTTATCGTGAAAGCGCGACCGAGGACGGTTTCTTCATGCTGATGGTGCAGCCGCCGATCACGCTGCCCGAAGACCGTATTCTGCCGCGCGACCTGATCATCGTGCTCGATCAGTCTGGCAGCATGAGCGGCGAGAAGTGGGAACAGGCGCAGGAAGCGGCCAGCTATGTGTTGTCGAACCTGAACCCGCGCGACCGCTTCAACGTCATCCTGTTCAGCACCGGGTGGCGCGTCTACAGCAATGGTTTCGCCGATGTCAGTAAAGCGCAGGATGCTATCGACTGGATCGATCGTATGCTGCCCGAAGGCGGAACCGATATCAACGGCGCGCTGACGACCGCCATGAGCATGGTCGACGCCGAGCGCGAAGCCGCCATTCTGTTCCTGACCGACGGTTTGCCGACCGAGGGTGTGGTCGAAGTCGACGAAATCATCGATAACGTGAAGGACGCCGCGCCGCGCAACGCCCGCATCTTCAGCTTCGGCGTCGGCAACGACGTCGACACCTTCCTGCTGGACACGCTGGTTCGGGAAATCGGCGGCGCGTCGACCTACGTGCGCCCCTATGAGCGCATTGACGAGGAGGTCGCCAGCCTCTACAACAAGATCGGCGCGCCTGTGCTCACGAATATCCGGCTGGACTTCGGCGACGTGATGGTCGATACGGTATATCCCGACCAGCTTCCCGACCTGTTCGCCGGGACGCAGTTGACCATTGTGGGCCGCTATCGCGCTGGCGCGGAGGACGCGACCATCACGCTGAGCGGCGCGGTCGGCGGCGAGCGGGTGGTGTTCGTCTACGATGATCTGGTATTCCGCGAGCAGGCGGGCGGCGAGCCGTTTGTGGCCCGGCTGTGGGCGACCCGCCGCATTGGCGACCTGCTCAACAGTATCCGGCTTCATGGCGAAAATCAGGAACTGATCGACAGCATCGTCAACCTGAGCGTGCGCTACGGCATCATCACGCCCTATACCAGCTTCCTGATCGAAGAGGACGATATTCTCAGCCAGGCCGGGCGCGAAGAAGCGCGATCCCGCTTCGCTCAGCAGGCGCGAGGTCTGGCGTCTACGACTTCCGGCGCGGCGGCGGTTGAAGCGGCGGATCAATTCGGTAGCTTTGCCGAAGCTGCCGCACCGGCCCCCATGGCGATGCCCACGCTCTCCGGCGACGGCGGCGCTCTGCCGGGTGACGTTGCGGAGTTCGAGGCAAACACACAGCAGAACCCGGTGCAGACCGTAGGCGACAGGACCTTCATCCTGCGCGAAGGCGTGTGGACCGATACCACCTTCCAGCCGGACAGCATGGAAACGCAGAAGATCGTCTTCCTGAGCGACGAGTACTTCGCCCTGCTCGACGCGCAGCCCGAACTGGGCCCGTACTTTGCGCTGGGCGAGCGGGTCATCGTCGTTGTGGGCGACGTTGCGTATGAGATCGTGAGCGAGTAGAGCCGCTCTCCCATTTCCACGCTTGTAGCCTCGCTGCGCTCCCCGACCTGAAACGTCATTCCCGAAGCGGCGTATCAGGTCGGGGGCGCACTGCGTCTGGAACATGCGGCGCGCGGGAGGGCGGCGCGGCTGCCCTTCGACCTACGATCTGCCGGTCGCAGCCGCCACGGGCGTCGTCGCCCGCGCCTGCCGCCGGGCGGTCACCAGCCCGAAGGCGGTCAGGGCCACAAAGAGCAGGACTGCCGTGACATTGAAGAGGCCACCCCACTGCCGCAGCGCGTGTTGCTGCGAGAAGTCGGCGAAGACGCGGACGGCCAGCGAACCGTGCAGCAGCGCGAGATGCAGATAAAACGCCGGGATGTAGGCCACGCTCTGGCCGGTGATGGCCGGGAGAATGATCGGCATGTGGCCGAAGATCATCGAGAAAACGAAGCCGAGGAACAGCGCGTGCAGGAAGCCGTCGTAAGTCGGGCCGGCGTACAACGCGCCGAAATGGATGCTGATGACGCCGCTGACGGCCAGCCAGCCATAACCGATCAGCAGGCAGGCGGCGATGTAGCGCGGAAGCCCGGCGCGCCGGATCGTTAAGCGGGCGATGTCGTAGCGCGCCAGCCAGCCGGCGAGCAGGATCGAGCCGAGACCCGCCAACCGGGAGCCAATGTCGAGATTGACAACGGTCAGCACGACACCGGTCAGAAACACGCCCACAGCCAGCATGAACAGCCGTTGCCGCCAGACGGTCAGCCGGGCGACGCGCGCCAGTTCCAGCCGCTCGCCGACGATGGTCAGCACCAGAAACGCCGCCCACCAGTACACGATGTTAAACACCGGCTGTCCCGCCAGCCACAGCAGATTGCCAATCGCCCACGCTATCGCCCCCAGCGCCATGACGACCGTGAAGTTCGCCTTCTGGCGCGAGAGGATAAACGCGAAAATTGCCACCAGACCAAAACTTCCGAGCGTGATGAAGATGCGCGGCGGCGCGCCCGGCACATCGGCCAGCAGCAACAGGCCGCCGATGCCCGTCAGCGCAGGCACGAGGAAGGCCGCACGCAGCTTAAAACCCGCCGCCAGCGCAACCGCGCGCTCCAGGCAGATGAGCGTGCCAAGCACGCCCGACACCATCAACGGGCCATGATTACCGGCCCAGCCGGGCTGGTAACCGGGAATATTCCAGCCCAGACGCAGCAGCCCGGCCCACATGCCGACCAGTAAGGTCGCGGCAACCGCCAGCATCAGCGGAAAGCGCAACCATGGAAGCCTGTTTGGTTGCATCAATTCGCCCCATTTCTCAGTCCTTCATCCATTGTCCTGAGTCTAGGAGCGCAGCTACCCTCGCGCCTTGATCTGAATCAACTGGCTCGGCGTCTGAATTTCAGAGGAACCCTGAACGGCTGCCCGTTGGGGCCATGATCCTTGTCGTGGGGTGTTGACGGCGATGCTTCGTGCAGGTAGCCGGTGGCGCAGAACCGGCTTTTGCTGCGCTTCCATCCCTACGCCTATATAAATCACGCGCGTACTACTGGCATTTAAAATCATTTACGACTATGATGAATCAGGTACTATTCTCAACGACTAATCCGTTTCTTTCATGTCGGGCCGCTGCAGGTGCGGCTTCGGTCACACTTATATTCGCTACAAGCTTTTGGGGAATAGTCGCTATGAAGAAGACACGACAGACTGCCTTTACCTCAGCTTCAGGTATTAGCCGCCGTGAACTTCTCCGGCTGGCCGCCGGTTCTGCCGGGGCGATTGCTGCCGGCGGGCTTCTCAAACTGCCCCGCGCACGCGCACAGGCCGCCACAGGAACGATCACCGTCTACTCCGCGCTCAACGAAACGACCAATAACGCCTTCGTCGAAGCCTTCAACCGGCAGTACCCGGATATCCAGATCGAACTGCTGCCACTGGCGGCGGCGGGCGAGCTACAAACGCGCATTCGCACCGAGCGCGATTCGCCCAAGGCCGACGTTTTCATCGGCGGTTCGAGCGAGTTTCACGATCCGCTTGGTCAGGAAGGGCTGTTGCTGCCGTACCAGTCGCCCAACGCCGCGGACATCGACCCGCGCTATAAAGACCCGAACGGCTTTTGGACGGGCTGGTATCTGGGCATTTTTGGCTTTGTCTACAACACCGACCGCTTCAACGAGGAGATGAGCGGTATCGCCCCGCCCACTACGTGGGATGATCTGCTCGACCCGGCCTGGAGCGGCAAGCTGGCCTATCCCGACCCGACCACGACCGGCGGCGGCTACATCTTCATCGCCACGCAGATTTTCCGCTTCGCGCAGGAATTGGGCCTGATCCCGTCGTTCGCCTCCGAGCCGGAAGCCGGTAGCCCGGCGGCAACGCCGGAAGCCACCGCCCCGCAGGAGGTCGACTACAGCGAGGCCGAAGCGATGGCGATGGATTACATGCGCCGCCTGCACGACAACATCGGGCAGTACACCGGCACGTCGCCGCAGTCGATCCAACTGGTGGCCCAGGGCCAGTTCGTCGGCGCGCCCAACTGGAGCCACGACATTCTGACGGCGCGGGATCAGGGCAACCCGGTTGAGCTATCCGTTCCGGCGGATACGGCTTTCGAGATCGGCGCGATCAGCATCGTCAACGGCGGCCCCAACCCCGAAGCTGCCAAAGTCTTTGTCGACTGGGTGCTGACGAGAGAGGCGGGCGAGCTAAACGTCCAGTTGTCGAACCGGCTATCGGTATTCCCCGATGTGCCGCCCGTGCCCGGCGCGCCGACGCTGGACTCGGTCCGTATGGTGAACTACGACCGCGCGTGGGCAACGGAAAACAAGGATCGTATCCTGCGACTGTGGCAGGAAACCGTCGGCGACGCCTAAGCGACGCCCATCAGCGCCATGTGGAGGAGCGCCATACCCGCGCGCTCTTCCACATGGCGTATCGTGCCTGCGGGCTGTTTTGCCGCCGCGTCTGAACGATCCTGAGGAACCATGCGTAAAGCCTTACGAGAACCGAGTCTCGTCCTTGCCCTGCTGATTGTCGCCATCCTGTTACTGGCCTTTGTCATCTACCCGCAGGTCCGCGTTGTCGTGCTGCCGGGGTTTGAGGGCTATGTCGAATTTCTGGCGGGCCGGTCGTGGGTGCGCCCGCTTATCAATTCGCTGCAAATCACCGTACTCGGCACGACGACCGCCACGCTGCTCGGCTTCATCTATGCCTATTCGATGGTCTACAGCCAGATGCGCTGGAAGCCGTTTTTCCGGCTGGTCGGCCTGCTGCCGCTGATGTCGCCGCCGTTTGTTGTCGCGGCCAGCTATATCCTGTTGTTCGGGCCGCGTGGCATCATCTCCTACCACATCTTCGGCCAGTCGCCGAACGTGCTCGGTCTGGGCGGGTTGTGGGGCGTGCAGACCATCGCCTTTTTCCCGTTCGCCTACCAGCTCATCGCCGACGTGCTTTCGCGCAGCGATCCCCGTCTGGAACAGGCGGCGCACAACCTCGGAGCCGGACACTGGCAGGTTTTCCGCACGGTCACCCTGCCGCTGGTGCGGCCCGGCCTGCTGTCGGCCACGCTGATGACGGCCATTTACATCGTGGAAGACTTCGGCAACCCGGCGCTGATCGGCGGGCGCTATACCGTGCTGTCAACGCAGGCCTACGGGCTGATCACCGGCTTTGGCGACTTGCCCGGCGCGGCGGCGGTTAGCACCATTCTGCTGCTGATCGCGCTCGTGCTGTATCTGATCCGGCTGCGGCTCGAAGGCCGGCGCTCTTACGTGACGGTGACGGGCAGAACCGGCTCCATCCCGCGCCCGCCGGTGCCGAAAATCGTCTCGCGCCTGTGCTTCGTGGCCTGTCTGGTGCTGGCCATCCTGATCCTGCTCGTCTACGGCGTGCTGATCGTCAGCGCTTTGGTCGTATCGTTCCCGAACAACATGAACTTTACGCTGGAGAACTTCGCCTATGTCGGCGCGCACGCCACCTCGCTCCGCAATACGCTGGTCTATGCGGGGGCGGCGGCCATTTTCTCCGGCCTGCTGGCGGTCCTCATGGGCTATCTGGTGCAGCGACGAAACTGGCCCGGGCGGCGTGTGGTCGATTTCATCGCTATTATGCCCGCGGCGGTTCCGGGCATCTTCTTCGGCATCGGCTATGCCGCGGCCTTCAACCAGCCGGCGTTCGACTGGCTGGATCGCGGCGCGCTGATCACGATCAGCTTTATCTTCTGGAATATCCCGATTGGCTATCAGGCGACCATGGGCGGCTTGCAGCAGATCGACCGCTCGATTGACGAGGCGGCGACCAGTCTGGGCGCGAGCAGCATGCGAAGCCTGCGCGACATTCTCTTTCCCATGCTCAACAGCGCTTTCCTGACCGGCGCGGTCACGACCTTTGTGCGCGCGGTCACGACGCTGTCCGTCGTCATCTTCCTGTTCACGCCGCGCACGACCACCGCCACCATCACCATCTTCCAGCTTGTCAACGATTTCAACTGGGGCGGCGCGACCGCCTTCACCGTCGCCGTGATCGGCATGGCGATCCTCGTGCTGGCGCTGGTCTGGTTCATCAGCGGGCGGCGAGGCGGGTTCAGGGGTATCCAGCCAGGTGGAGTGTAGCGCGTGACGAACACGACAGGCGAATTGCAGATCGACGGCGTGACCAAACGCTTTGGCCCTTTGAAAGCCATCGACCGGGTCACACTTCGCATTCCCGCAGGGCGATTCGTCACCCTGCTTGGGCCAAGCGGCTGCGGCAAGACGACGCTGCTGCGCATGATCGCCGGATTTTACGAGCCGGACGAAGGCGCGATTTCGCTCGACGGTACGCGCATCGACCATCTGCCGCCGCACCAGCGCAGCACGGCGATGGTCTTTCAGGATTATGCGCTGTTTCCGCATATGACCGTGCGCGAGAACATCGGTTATGGTTTGCGGCTGGCGAATGTCTCGCGCGCGGAGATCGAGCGCCGCGTCGACACCATTCTCGACTTTATGGGGTTGAACGGGCTGGGCGACCGCTGGCCGAACCAGCTTTCCGGCGGGCAACAGCAGCGCGTGGCGCTGGCGCGGGCCCTGATCATCGAGCCGAAGGTGCTGCTGCTGGACGAGCCGCTGAGCAACCTCGACGCCAATTTCCGCGAGCGCATGCGCTGGGAGCTTCGCAGCCTGCAGCAACGGCTGAAGATCACCTTTCTGTACGTCACGCACGACCAGAGCGAAGCGCTGGCGATGTCGGACTGGGTGGCCGTCATGAACGCCGGGCGGGTCGAACAGTGGGGAACGCCACGCGAGATCTATCACGCGCCGCGCGGGGCGTTTGTCGCCACCTTCATCGGCACGGCCAACCTGCGCGAGGTCCGGGTTATGAGGCGCGAGAACGGTCAGGCGGTCATCGCGCTGGCCGAGCATACGATCAGCGTGCCGGTGTCCGATTCGTCGTCTTTGGGCGATAAGGCGCTGCTCTGCGTGCGCCCGGAACTCATCACCATCAGCCGCGCCTGTCAGGACGAGTCACGGGTAAACCTGCGTGGCCGTGTCATCCGCTACGCCTTTCTCGGCCACATCACGCGCTACTGGGTCGAGGCGGCGGGTGAGGAATGGATCATTGACCAGCCCGATCAGGGGCCATCGGAGCAACCCTACGAAGGCGACGTGACTCTGTCTTTTCTACCCCAGCAGGCGCATCTGATCACCGAGGCATGACCCGGAAGCGCTGCCCGCGCCGGGCAGCGCAAAGCGGGCTAATGTACGCGGATACGGCTGCCTTCTCCCGTCTTGCTCAGCGTGATATGCACCGGGAACGAGTCGCGCAGTTCGTCGATGTGCGTGATGACCAGAATGAGCGAGAAATCGTCCTGAATCGTCGTGATGGCTTCGATCAGCTTATTGCGCCCATCCTCATCCTGCGTGCCAAAGCCTTCGTCGAGGAAGAGCGTGCGCAGGTGCGCGCCTGCCCGCCGCGCCAGCAATTGCGAGAGGGCCACGCGAATGGCGAAGTTGATACGGAAGGCCTCGCCGCCGCTGTACATTTCGTAACTGCGCGTGCCAAGCTCGTCGGCGATCTGGATATCGAGCGTTTCCGCCATGCCGCCGGACAGCTTCTCGCGCTGCGTGGTCATGGTGATCTGCATGCGGCCGTCTGTCATGCGTGAGAGGATGCGGTTAGCCCCGGCCTCCAGTTCGGGAATGGCGGACTCGATGATCATGGCCGGGATGCCGTTCTTGCCGAAGGCGACGCGCAGTTCCTCGTAAAGCGCCTTTTCCTGACGTTTGGCTTCGCGCGCGGCTTCCAGTTTCTCGCGCCGGGTGCGAAGGCTGTCCATCGCCCGCAAATCCTGCTGCGCTACGATCAACTGCTCGCTGGCGCGACGTTCAATCGCCCGCTGCCGCGCAACCTCCTGCTCGCGGGCCTGAAATTCGACTACGCGCTCGGTCAGCATTTCGATGTCGGCCTCAAGCTGGGCCAGCTTTTCCTGCTCCATGGCGAGGGTCTGTTCGGCCTGCTGGCAGCGCAGCAACGCGCCCTCCAACGCGCTTTGCACCTCCGGCAGCGCCGTCGCGGCAATTTCCAACTGGCGCTGGCGCTGTTCGTATACCTGATACAGTTCCAATTGCTGGCGCACGGCGTCGTGCTGCGCGCCGTCATAGCCGAGCGCCTCCTGCTCGCGATCCAGCGCCGCCAGTTCTTCGCGCAGGTCGTGCGCGAAGTCCTCATCGGCCAGTATGCGCTCCAGTTCGGCGCGGCGCGCCTCATATTCGCTCAGCCGCTGGCGGGCATCGTTAGCGGCGTCAACGCCGGTCTGCAGGGCGGCGGCGCGCTGCTTCCGTGTTTCCAGCCGCTTGAGTTCGGTTGCCAGCTCGGTCGCCGCCTCTTTTTTCGCCGCCAGTTCGCTGCCAATCTGCTCGATACGCTGGGCATTGGCGCGGTAGCGGTCGCCGCGCTCGCTACCTTCCCGGCGCAAATCGACCAGCAACTGCTGCCGGTGATCCTCGGAAAGTGGCTGGCCGCACAGCGGACAGTCGGGCGCATCCAGCATCTCGATCTGGTCGATGCGCTTCTTGAGCGCGTTCATCTCGGTACGCAGGACGCCGTTCTCGCCCGCCAGTTCGGAGCGCTCCTTTTCGAGCGCGGTCAGTTCGTCCTGAAACTGCTGGTATTGCGCCTGCAGGTCTTCCAACGCGGCGACTTCGGCCAGCACCTCGGCCAGTTCGTCCGGGCGGGCCGTGGCGATCGTGCGTTCCAGTTGGGCAATCGTGCTCTGGCATCCAGCCAGCTCATTGCGGATTTCGTTACGCGCCGCGTCAACTGCGCGTTCCAGTTCGTGCCGGCGCATTTGCAACGCGTTCAACTGCCTGAATTTCTCGTCAAGCGAGTTGTCGCGCTCTCGCGCCGCCTGCAGCACGGCGTAGCCTTCCTCGATCTCCACGCGGGCCAGCAGAATTTCCTCAAACTCGGCGGCCCGCTGGCGCTGGCGGGTGATTTCCCGGTTGATGTTCTCGATATCGCGCTGGCATTCGCGCAGGCGTCGCTCCTGAGCGACTTTCTGCTCCTGCGCGTTACGCAGGTCGGCGGGCGCGGTTTCGACTTCGCGCAGGCGTGCCTCGGCTTCTTCCAGCGCCGCCTTGGCCTCGGCCTGAGCGCGTTCCGCCTCGGCCAGCTGGGCGCGCAGTTCAGGCTCGCGCTTCAGGTCTTCGTCAATCGCCTGCATTTGCATGTCATAGCCCGCCAGCGTTTCGCTGATGGTCTTCAGGCGCTGCTTGACCGCTTCCTCATAGGCTTCCCAGCGGTCGAGGCCGAGGATATCGGCCAGAATCTGCTTGCGCTGGGCCGGCGGTTTGGTCGTGAAGGCGTCGGCCTTGCCCTGCTGCAAAAACGCTGAATGGACAAACGTCTCGTAATCGAGGCGCAGCAGGTCGTTGATCTTCTGCTGTGTCAGGCGCGTGGACGACTCGCTGCGGGTTTCAAGCTCACCATTATCCCGAACCAGAAACAGGTCGAGCGCGCCCGCCCCGCCTGACTTGCGCGTGCGCCGCCGGACGACGCGATAGACCGCGCCTTCCTGCTCGAAATCGAGCTGCACGTACATATCGTTCTGGCCCAGATGCACCAGCTCTTCATCGCGGCGGGCGCGCGCCTTGCCCCACAGACACCATGTAATCGCGTCCAGCAACGACGATTTGCCTGCGCCGTTCGCGCCGGTGATGCAGGCGAGATGGATGCCTTCAAAAATGATCGGCTCTGGCGAACGATAGGCGAGAAAGTTTTTGATTTCGAGGCGTAGAGGAAGCATAACGATCCGAATAAGCGTTAAGAGAAAAGAATTGCCTCATTATAGCGGTTATGCGTCGTCTAGAACAGGCGTCCTAAATCGCGTTGCAAGAATGTCATAGACCCCACGCCTAAAGGCGGGGGCTTGTCCCTGGCGCGACGCCCGCAGGCGTCTCCGAGACAATAGGCGGTATGACAGCCGCCCGTGCAATGTTTCTAGCCGCGTTGACATCGGCATGA
>Ga0207864_1001069_pt1 | contig 32549 bp, 28 predicted proteins | sample HigsolmetaAR202D_FD_184834 | JGI IMG/M metagenome (GOLD analysis project Ga0207864, IMG submission 184834) | Ionic liquid and high solid enriched microbial communities from the Joint BioEnergy Institute, USA - AR20-2-D (SPAdes) (version 2) ... | reverse complement strand
GTCTGCGCGTCGAACAGCATGCGCCCCCATGAAGGCATGGGCGGCTGCGCCCCGAGCCCCAGATAGGACAACCCCGCCTCCGCGAGCACGCCGAGGGCGAACTGGATGGTTGCCTGAACGAGAAGCAGGCTCATGATGTTGGGCAGGATGTGCTCCAGCGTGATGAGCACGCGCCCCTTGCCGGCTGCGCGCGCGGCGAGCACGAACTCCCGCGGCCACAGCGAAAGTGCCCCGGCGCGCGCCACGCGCGCGAAGACCGGGATGTTGAAGATGCCGATGGCGATGATGGCATTGACCGCGCCAGGCCCGAAGACCGCCGTGATCATCACCGCCGAGATGAGGGCAGGGAAGGCAAAGACGACATCGTTGAGGCGCATCAGGGCGTCGTCGATCCAGCCCCCCCGCGCCGCGGCCAGCGCCCCGAGCGGCACGCCGATGCCGAATCCGATGCCGACCGCCACGAGGGCAACGGCGATGGAGTTGCGCGCGCCGATCATGATCATGGAGAGGATGTCGCGCCCAAGATGGTCCGTGCCGAAAGGATGGCTCAGCGAAAGCCCCTGCATGCGGGCTGCAACCTGAAGCCGTGTGATGTCGTAAGGCGTCCAGAAGAGGGAAATGAGGGCCATCAGCGCGATGGCCGCGGTGATGACGAGGCCGATCAGAAAAGAGCGGTTCTGGAGCGCCTTAAGGATGAAGTGGCGCTCCGGCGCGGGCATGAAGAACATGTCCGCGCTCATCGGCCCGCCCTCAGTCTCGGGTCGACTATCGCGTAGCAGATGTCGACAGCGAAATTAATGAGAATGACGCTAGCGACGAGCAGCATCACCACCCCTTCCACGACAATGAGGTCGCGCTGGCTGATTGCCTGGAAGATCAGGCGCCCGAGGCCTGGCAGGTAGAAGACGTTTTCGATGATGATGGTGCCCGCCAGCAGGAACGCTAATTGTAGCCCCATGATGGTAAGCACGGGTATCATGGCGTTCCGCAGGGCATGCCGCCACAGAACCTGGGTCCGCGGCAGGCCTTTCGCTCGGGCGGTGCGGATATAGTCCTCGCCCAGCACCTCCACCATGGCCGAGCGCGTCACGCGGGCGAGGATGGCCGCCTGCGGCAGGGCGAGGGCGACAGCCGGCAGGATCAGCGCCTTGAATGCCTGCCAGTGCTGCGCCCAGCTCTCGCCCCATCCGGGAAAGCCGCCCGCAGGCAAAAGCCTGAGGCCGACGGAGAAGACATAGACGAGCAGGAGCGCGAACCAGAAATTGGGGATGGCGACGCCCACTTGCGCCGCGCCCATCGTGATGGTGTCAGCGGCGCTTCCGCGCCGAGACGCGGAAAAGACGCCGACCGGTATGGCAATCAGGGTGGAAAGGCTGAGCGCAAAGACGGCAAGCGGCAGGGATACCGCCAGTCGTTCCCATACGAGATCGAGCACCGGAGACGAATAGGTGTAGGAACGGCCGAAATCGCCCGTCGCCATGCCGGCCAGCCAGTCCAGGTAGCGGGCGAGGATCGGGCGGTCGAGCCCCATCTCGATGCGCAGCGCCTCCAGCGCGTCAGGACTCGCGTTCATGCCCAGCATGATGCGCGCGGGATCACCGGGGAGAATCTCGAGAACGGAAAAGACGATCACTGAAGCTGCAAGCAGCGTGATCAGACCCACAGCCAGTCGCTTGGCGAGAAAGGCTGTCATGGGGCGCACCTTGCGAGACCGCTTCTGCTCTCTGTCACGGCGTCGATCCGGAGCGGACGGAAAGGCCGACTTCGGCCGGCAAGGTTCATGCCAGACAGCACTGGTCGCCCGTCCTAAGCCGACGTTTCACGGGACATCGCAGGGGCAGGGAAACAGCCGCATGTGATCGATGCGCTCCCGCCCCGGCGTCGCTCATTCCGTCCAGCGCACCTTGGTCAGGTCATTGGCCTGGATGGGCGAGTTTTCCCACAGGCCCTCGAGCTTCGCATCCCAGACGCCGATCTTGGGAAGCTGGAACAGGAATCCGTTCACCGCGTCCTCGGCGATGATCCGCTGCGCCTGGCCGTAGAGCTCGTTGCGCTTGGCGGGATCGGCGGTGAGCTCCAGCTCCTCAATCACCGCATTGAACTCCGGGTTCTGATAATTGAAGTAGTAGTCCTCGCGCGCGTAGATGTTGATGTCATTGGGTTCGGTATGGGAGATGATTGTCAGGTCATAGTCCTTGTTGGTGAAGACCTGCTCCAGCCACTGCGCCCATTCCATGGGAATGATCTCAAGCTCGATGCCGATCTCGCGCAGCTGCGAGGCGATGATCTCCCCACCTTGGCGTGCATAGTTGGGCGGCGGCAGCTTGAGCGTAGCCGAAAAGCCGTCAGGATATCCCGCCTCCGCCAGAAGCTGCTTGGCCTTCTCCACGTCGTGCGGATAGAGGCCGGTGAGGTCCACATAGGCCTCGTTAGCAGGGGAAAAGTGGGAGCCGATCGGCACTCCGTGGCCAGAGGACGCGCCGAGAATGATCTCTTCTCGGTTCAGCGCGTGGGAGATCGCCTGCCGGACCTTGAGATCGTTCAGCGGTTCCTTGCCGTTGTTCATGGCGAGGATCGTCTCGCCCTCGGTCGCCCCAATGACGACTTTGAAGCGCGAATCGGCTTCGATCTGGGGCAGGGCGTCGCCCGCCTGCATGTTCGGAAAAGCCTGAACGTCTCCCGATAGAAGCGCCGTCACCGATGCTGCCGCATCCGGGATGAAGCGGAATTCGGCGCGCTCCAGCGCCACCGGCTCACCCCAATAGTCCGGATTCTTCACGATGGTGACGGAAGAGCCCCGTGCCCAGTTCTGGAACTTGAAGGGGCCGGTGCCGATGGGTTTTTCCTTGTTTCCCTCGGCCGATTCCGGGGCGACGATCACCGCATCGCCCCAGCCGAGATTGTAGAGGAATGAGCCCTGCGGGTGCTTGAGACTCACGCGCACGGTGGCCGCATCCACGACTTCGACGCTCTCGATCGCCGAAAACAGCACCTTCTGCGCGTTGGTCGAATCCTCGGCCATCGCTCGCTCCAGGCTGAACTTGACGTCCTCGGCGTCGAAGCTCGTGCCGTCATGGAAGGTCGCATTCTGGCGCAGATGGAACGTATAGGTCTTCCCGTCGTCAGAGACCTCCCAGCTTTCCGCCAGCGCGGGCAGCACCTCGCCCTTGGGGCCGATCCGGGTAAGGCCCTCGAAGATGTTGGCATAGACGATTTCGTCAATGGCAGCGGCGGCTCCCGCCGTCGGGTCGAGATGCGGCGGCTCCAGCACGACGCCCAGGACAAGGTCGGTGCGCGCGCTCAGTGCGCCGGATGCGCTCGCAAGGACGATTGCGGCAGCGCCGAGCGCGGATGCAAAAACGTTCATGTGCTTCTCCCCAGTGATCGCCCGCACATAACCGGCGGAGACAGAGACGCACCGATTGAAGCGTGAAATCGCCGGCGAGTAAATCGCCTTTCGCACTTGCGAAAAGAATTACGCTTTCCTGAGCAGCGTATCGAGCGCCATGGCCATGACGGTGGCCGACTGCACCATGTCCTCGATCCCCACCCACTCATCCGTTCTGTGTGCGAGGTCCAGAATGCCGGGTCCATAGGCCACACAATCATGGAGATGACCCAACCGGGCGATGTGCTTCTGGTCATAGGTGCCGGGCGAGATCACGTAATCCGGTTCGCGCCCGAACACGGCGCGCACCGCCTTCGCTAGCGCGCGCGGAACCGCCGCATCGCGCGCCGTCATGGTGGGCAGAACTTCCATCAGATCGCGGATTGAGTAATCGAAGCGCGGTCTCTCTCGCTTCAGCCGCTCCAGAATGGCGATCACCTCATCCTTCACCTCTTCGAGGCTTTCCTCGATGAGGAAACGGCGGTCGATCACGATGCGGCAGGAATCCGCCACGTTGGGGGAGGGCAGGCCGGGGAAGAAGTCCTCCGTCTGCCCGCCATGGATCGAATTGATGTTCAGCGTGGAGCGGCGGGCGCCTTCCGGCACCACAGGCATGTCCGTTCGCTTGGCGTCAAGCGCGGGGTACAATTCAGCTTCGAAGGCGGAGAGTACGGCCGCCATATGGCGGATGGCCGAATCGCCTAGGAATGGCATGGAGCCATGGGCGATCGCACCGTGCGTTTCGATCTCCGCCCACCACACGCCGCGATGGCCAAGACAGATGCGGTCCTTGTTGAGCGGTTCTGGGATGATGACGTGATCCACGCGGGGCTTGGAGAAGAAGCCGCTCCTCGCAAGATATGCTACGCCTCCGAAGCCTCCCGATTCTTCATCCACCGTGCCGGAAATCTCGATCGCGCCGTGAAAATCCGGATAGACGGCCATGAAGGCATCGGCCGCTATGATGGAGGCGGCGAGCCCGCCCTTCATGTCGCAGGCGCCGCGGCCGAACACCTTTCCATTCCGCACCACGCCCGTGAAGGGATCAACGGACCAGCCTTCGCCCGCCTCCACCACGTCGATATGGGAATTGAAATGGACAGTGGGACCCGGCGCACGCCCCTCGCGCCGCGCAACCACATTGGTGCGCGGATAGCGGTCGCTGTCGCCTGGCGCTCCCTCGCCGCGAATCAGACGCGTTTCGAAACCGCGCGCGGCAAGAATGCATGCGAGATGTTCGGCGCAGGGTGTGTAGGCCTCGCCCGGCGGGTTCACCGTGGGAAAGCGGATGAGGTCAACAGTCAGCGCGACGAGTTCGTCCACGCGTTCGGAAACCGCTCGGGCCAGGGATTCATTCATGGCTCCATCCAAGCCCCGATCATCCCGCTTGGCAAGGTGGTTGCCCATCAGAGCAACAGGGATTCAGGCGCTCAGCGAAGCAGCGGCCCTAAGGCAGTGCGAAGGCGTTTCAGCCCATCTCCCAGCGCCGGTGGAACCACATCCACTGGCCCGGATGCTCGCGGACCCACTCTTCCACCACATCATTGAGCAGCTGGGACATGCGCGTCACATCGACCGCGCCATCTTTATCGCGCGGCAGCTCCAGCTTTTCCATGATCTCGAGCCGGTAGCGCCCGCCAGGCAAGCGGATGCACCGTGCAGGATAGACGTCGCAGTCATACTGCCTGGCGAGTTTGGGCACGAGCGGGTTGGTGAGGCACGGCCGGTTGAAGAAGGTCGTCCTTACGCCCCGCCGGAACTTCTGGTCCACCAGCGCGCCGACATTGCCGCCGCTTTCCAGGATCCGGGCTAGCTGAAGCGCCGCGCCCGCGCGGGAGGGAACAAGGCCACCCATCGCCGACTGCCGCGTGCGGTGAATATAGTCCGCAATGAAGGGATTGTTCGGCGGGCGGAAGAGGGAGGTGACGTCAAGCCCGTAGGTGGCTGCCGCGATCGGCAGAAACTCGAAATTGCCGATATGGGCGGTGAACATGATGTGGGGCTTCTTCTCGTCGCGGATGCGCAGGAAGAGATCGATGCCCGAGACTTCCACTCGACCAGGCTGAGAAGCCTCGGGATCGAAGTCGAATAGCTTGTCGATGAAGACATATTCGACCGCAAGCCGCGCCATATTGGCCCACATGTCGCGCGCGATCGCCTCGATCTCGTCTTCCGTCTTTTCCGGATAGGCCTTGCGCAGGTTTTCCGTCGCCACGCGATGGCGGCCGGTCCATGGGCCGATGTGTCGCGCGATGCGCTCGGCGAAATTCAGCGCTTTATCGGGTGGCAGGCCGCGCAAAATGGCAAGAAGGGCCATTGCCACCTGCGCCGTCAGCCAGTGCTCGAGGGTCTTGAGCCTGCGGCCGAATGTCCGGAGCATGGATCTCAGGCGTTCTGTTGAACGCGCAGGATGATCTTGCCAAAAACATCCCGGCTTTCCATGCGCGCCAGGGCCTTCTCGATCTCTTCAAACCCGACAGTCGTGTCAATCACAGGCGAGACGAGCCCGGCCGCCATCTTCTGCATGGCGTCGGCCATGTTTTCCATGCGGCAGCCGAAGGAGCCGATGATCCTGATCTGCTGCTGGAAGAGCTGCATCAGGTTTATGCTGGTGGACACACCAGAGGTCGAGCCGCAGGTGACGAGCCTGCCGCCGCGCTTGAGCGACAGCATCGAGCCCGCCCAGGTATCGGCGCCCACATGCTCGAACACCACGTCCACACCGCGCTTCCTGGTGATCTTACGGACCACCCCCTCGAACCGTTCCTCGCGGTAGTTGATGATGTGGTCTGCGCCGAGCGCCCTTGCCTTTTCCGCCTTGCGTTCAGAGCCCACGGTGGTGATCACCGTGCAGCCCATCCGCTTTGCAAGCTGAATGGCCGCCGAACCGATGCCGGAGCCGCCCGCATGCACGAGGATCGTCTCGCCCGGCTGCAGCCTGGCATTGTCGAACAGCATGTGCTCGACCGTGCCGAAGGTGATGGGCGCAACCGCCGCCCCGATCTCGTCCACGCCGGGAGGGGCGGGAACCAGCAGCCGCGCGGGGAGGTTGATCTTCTCCTGCGCGAAGCCGTCGATATGGAAACCGTGAACACCGCCCACATGCTCGCAGAGATTGTCTCGCTTCTCGCGGCAGGCGCGGCAAAGGCCGCATGTGCGCGCCCCGTAGATGGAGACGAGCTGGCCCGGAACAAGGCCGCTGACGCCTGGCCCGATCGCATCGACCCATCCGGAGGCCTCCGCCCCGATAACCAGCGGAAGCGAGCGCTTCGCAAAGGCCATCCCGCGCCAGCCCCACACATCGATGTGATTGAGCGCCACGGCCGCGATCCTGACCGTCACCTCGCCGTGGGTCGGCGGTGGAGGGGGCGCAATATCGGAAATCTCGAGCTTGCGATCGGAAATGAGCTGCAATGCGCGCATGGATGACGTTTCCGATGAAAGTGAATAGCGAATGAGCGAATTCCGCAGCGGAACCGGTTCTTCCCTATTCGCTATTCACGCTCCTGTCACCCCGGCTCACGCGCCATCACCAGGCAGGTGTTCTGCCCGCCGAAGCCGAAGGAGTTGGAAAGCACTGTGGGGACGTCCGCCTCGCGCTTCACATTCGGCACGACATCGAGATCGATGGCCGGATCGGGATTGTCATAGTTGATGGTGGGTGGAATCACGCCTTCGCGCATGGTCATGATCGAGAAAACTGCTTCCACCGCCCCGGCGGCGGACAGGGTGTGGCCGATCATCGATTTGTTGGAGGAAATCGGGATCGTCCGCATCCGCTCGCCGAACACGGTCGAAAGCGACAGATGTTCCATCTTGTCGTTCTCGGGCGTGGATGTGCCGTGCGCGTTTATATAGGCGACCTCTTCTTCCGCCATGCCTGCATCGGCAAGCGCCGCGCGCACCGCGCCGGCCGCGGGAGAGCCGTCGGGCTTGGAGCGCGTGCGGTGGAAGTCGTCGGCCTTTTCGCCGCAGCCGCGCATGATCGCGAGGACCTTCGCCCCGCGGGAGCGTGCGCTTTCCAGCGGTTCGAGCACGAGAGCAGCGGAGCCCTCCGCCAGCACGAATCCGTCGCGATCCTTCGAGAAAGGCTTGGAGGCCTTTTCCGGCCGCTCGTTCTGGGTGGAGAGAGCCGAAAGCAGCGAGAACCGGATGAGCGCCTCCGCCGTCGCCGAACCGTCGGCGCCGATCGCCAGCGCCCGGTCGCATTCGCCCCGGCGAATCGCCTCTATGCCGAGCTGAATTGCCGTGGCGCCCGAGGCGCAGGCCGTGGACAGCGTCACCGGCAGGCCACGCGTGCCGTATTTGTCCGCCAGCCGGTTGGCGATGTTCGCAAACTGCCCCTCATCGAAATAGGCCCTGTTTGCCGTCTTGCGCGCCGTCTCGATCAGGCTGCGCCAGTCGCCCGAGCGCTCCGAGCGGGCATAAAGCGCCAACCGGTTCCTCCAATCCAGCTCCACCGGCGGGGCGGCGAGGAAGAGCGGCCCGCCGAAATTCGACAGGGAAAGGCCGGATTCGTCAATCGCTTCCTCTGCAGCGAGTTCGGCAAGCGCGAGGGTAAGGGCAGTCGCGCCCTGCTCGCTCTCGGGCAGGAAGTCGACCAGGCCCGCGATGGTCGTGGCCAGATGGTCCACGGGAAAGCGTTTGATCGAGCGGATTCCGGAGCGGCCGCCGGTCAGCGCAGCCCAGTTGTCGCGCTTGCCCTGCCCGAGCGAGGTCACTACGCCCATTCCGGTCACGGCGACGAGCGGGCGTCCGAATTTGTCGGTATAGCTCATGCGCTCCTCCGCTCCTCAAGCCTCGACAATCAGCCCCATGCCTTCGTAGCAATGATAGCCTACCGAGGTTGCGAGCACGGCTTTCGGCGCGTCTTCGAGGGGGCGCTCGTTTTCGGCATCGAAGGGCGGGTAGGCCTTTGCGTTATGGATGGCGAGCGCGGCAAGCGCCACAGCGAAGGGGAACTGCGCTTCCTTGAGGTGGCCGGTCACGGTGTTGAAGCCGCGCACGGCCATATTGCCGTAGGCATCCAGCGCCGCCTTTTCGGCCCTGGTGGCCGCGTGCGCACCGGATGCGCCGGATATGGCAAGCGCCGGTGCCGCCCGTCCGGCAAGCACGTCCAGCATCTCGCCCAAGGCGTCCTTTAGGCCGCTGCCTTCCCGCCGCGCGCGGCCGGAAAGGATTGGCCCGATGGCGGCATAGGCCTTGCGGCCACGCTTTTCGGCATGTTCGCGCGATTCGAGCACCAGAAAGGCTGCACCGGAGCCCGTGATGATGCCGCCGCCCAGCTCCTCGCGCCGCTGCCAGACGGGTGACCACTCACCGCGCTGCAGATAGGCCGCAAGCTCATAGGCAAGAAGCATGTCCGGGTGCTCGGTCTGGAAAGCCGCGCCCACGAGACAGTGCGTAGACTGGCCGGCGCGGATGCGCGCTGCCGCCGTCTCGATCGCGGCAACGCCCGCGCCATCCTCACCCATGAAAGTGCGCGAGGAGCCGGTGACCTTATGGACGATAGAAATGTTGCCGGCCAGCAGGTTGGAAAGCTGCGCTAGGAAGAGCGTGGGCCTCAATTCGGTCGTCAGCTTTTCATTGAGCAGCACGCCGTGGTCGTTGCGCGCAAGCGAGGCGTCGAGAATGGCCTGGTCCACCGCCGTGTCGCGCTCGCCGCCGCCGGCCGCCACGATCATGTCCATGGTGGCGCACAATTCCTCGTCGCCCTTGAGGCCCGCATCGTCCAGCGCAAGGCCTGCGGTATAGGTGCCAAGCCGCTGCCAGGTCTCCATCTGGCGCTGGTCGCCGCGCCTTGGAATCTGCACGCTCCAGTCGATTTCCGGCAGCGGATGGATGACGTAGGGCGCGAAGCGCTCCCGATCGAGTTTCGGGGCAGGGGAGCCCTGCAGCGCCTGCCAGTGCGCGTCCGTTCCAAGCCCCAGCGACGAGACGATGCCGATACCGGTAATGACGACGTCGGTGGAGCTCATATGCACCTCGCGCGCAGTAATGCAGGCTAACCCGCCGACTTGGCGGCAACCAGATCGTCAATCTTGGCGCACAGGTTCTTCATCACGAAATATTCTTCCGTGCTCACCTTGCCTTCGTTGACCTCCTGGGTCCATTTCTCGAGCGGCACCTTGATGCCGAACTCCTTGTCGATGGCAAAGACAATGTCGAGGAAATCCAGGCTGTCGATACCCAGATCGTCAATGGTATGGCTGTCGGGAGTGATCTTGTCGCGCTCGATCTCGCTCGTCTCGGCGATGATGTCGGCAACCTTGTCGAAGGTCGTTGTCACTTGGGTCCCCTCAAAGTACGGGCTTTGGTCCGAATGATGCTGTGCGGCTGTCTAATCGCTTTTTAGCGGCAGGAAAAGGGCAGGCCAACCGCTCCGGCATGTAGTCGAAAGCGGCAAACACGGCAATGCCCCCTGGCGCGGGAACGCGCGCCCAAAAATCAAAGCAGTGGAAACGCTGCCTGAAAGGTTTCTCGGGGAGGCGCTTGCCGCAGCGCATCCGGTGCCATACACAGGCCCGCAATGGAATCCCTCGCAGGCACGCTCGCCTTTGTTTTCGCGCTCGTCGCGCTCGGTTACCTCAGCGGCTGGTCCGGTCTTCTGAAAAAGGACACGGGCGCGGCGCTGACGGACTTTGCGGTTTCCGTGGCATTGCCGCTCCTGCTTTTCCGCACCATGGCCCGTGCGGATTTCGCCGGCAGCCTGCCCGCCGCTCTCTGGCTCTGCTATTTCACCGCCGTCGCGTTCACCTGGATCACGGCACATTTCGTCATCGTCCGCTTCTTCGGGCGCGACACCCGCGCCGGCATCGTGGGTGGGCTGTCGGCCGGTTTCTCCAATCTCGTGCTGCTCGGCTTTCCCTTCATGCTGGGTCTATACGGGCAGGAGGGATTCGAAGTCCTCTCGCTCATAGTCTCCGTCCATCTGCCGATCATGATCGGCACTACCGTCCTGCTGTTCGGGCTGTTCGGCCGGTCCGAAAACGGCGGCATGGGCCTTGCGGCGATCGTTCGCGACTTCCTGGTCAAGCTGCTTACGAATTCGCTGATCATCGGGATCCTGGCGGGGCTCATCTGGCGGTTTTCCGGGCTCGGCATGCCGCCGCTCATGGAGCGTCTTGTGGACGCGCTGGCGAATGTCGCAGGAACCATAGCGCTGTTCGCGATGGGGTTGGAGCTCAGGCGTTACGGCATTTCCGGCAATGTGCGGCCTGCGGCGGCCATGACGGGGCTGAAGCTCGTGCTGATGCCGGCGGTGGCGCTCGCCATGGCGAAGCTGGTGGGCCTACCGCCTTTGAGCGGCAAGGTTGTCGTGACAGCCGCTGCACTGCCCTGCGGCGTAAACCCCTATCTTATCGCCGTGCGCTTCGGTACGGGCCAAGCGCTCGCCTCCAATGCCACCACTATCGGCACGCCTCTTGCTGCCCTGAGCACGGCCTTCTGGGTTGCGATGGCCGAGTGGGTGTTCGGCTGACTGACAACTTTCTTGCATTTGCCTCCACCGGCTCTAGCTTTGGAGCCAGAGGCGCTATAACGAGATGCTGCGGGCGCGTGCAGCCGTCCGGAACGTGTCGCATCGAATGCGACCTGATTCTCATCCATAAAGCGGGCGCAGCCTCCCGGCGCCCCAGGAGGAAACATGCTGAAGAAGACCAGCCATTTTATGCGTGAGGCCAATCTCATCGGAGGCTCTTGGGTCCAGGCGGATTCGGGCGAGACGATCGAGGTGGTCAATCCCGCCAACGGGCAGACGATCGGCACGGTGCCGAAATGCGGCCGGGCCGAAACGCGGCGCGCCATCGAGGCGGCCGAGGCGGCATTCCACTCTTGGAAGAAGACCTCGGCCAATGACCGGGCGAAGCTTCTGCGCAGGCTGCACGACGTGATCATGGACAATCAGGATGCGCTCGCGGAGCTTCTCGTCCTCGAGCAGGGCAAGCCGCTTGCCGAGGCGAAGGGCGAGGTGGGTATGTCGGCTGCCTACATCCTGTGGTTCGCGGAAGAGGCCCGGCGCGTCTACGGCGATGTCGTGCCTTCGCCCTGGGCGGACCGGCGCATTCTCGTCACCAAAGAGCCGGTCGGCGTGATCGGCGCGATCACGCCGTGGAATTTCCCTTCCTCAATGCTTGCGCGCAAGCTGGGCCCGGCGCTGGCGGCCGGATGCACGGCCGTGGCGAAGCCGGCTTCGCAAACGCCTTACTCTGGCCTTGCCTGGGGCGTGCTTGCCGAGGAGGCGGGTTTCCCTGCCGGCGTGGTGAACATCGTCACCGGCTCGGCTTCCGCGATTGGCGACGAACTCACTGAAAACCCGCTGGTACGCAAGATCACCTTCACCGGCTCGACCGAGATCGGCAAGCTTCTCATGCAGAAGGCCGCCGGCACCGTGAAGAAAGTGTCGATGGAACTCGGCGGCAACGCGCCCTTCCTGGTTTTCAACGACGCCGACGTGGACCGGGCCGTGCAAGGCGCGATCGTGGCCAAGTATCGCAATTCCGGCCAGACCTGCGTGTGCACCAACCGCTTCTTCGTGCAGGAGGAAATCCACGACCGCTTTGTCGAGAAGCTGGTGGAGGCCACGAGCAAGCTCAAGGTGGGCCCCGGCCTGGAGGAAGGTTCGCAGCAGGGTCCGCTGATCGACGAGAAGGCCGTGGAGAAGGTGGAGGAGCTGCTGGCCGACGCGACCTCCAAGGGCGCCAAGGTGGCCATCGGCGGCAAGCGCCACGCACTCGGCGGCACCTTTTTCGAGCCGACCGTCATCACCGGCGCTTCGCCGGAAATGCGGATCATGGAAGAGGAAATCTTCGGGCCTGTGTCGCCTATCTTCCGCTTCAAGCACGAAGAGGAAGCGGTCGCCATGGCCAACGCCACGTCCTTCGGCCTTGCCTGCTACTTCTACACCAGCGATTTGGGCCGCGCCTTCCGCGTCATGGAAGGGCTGAAATACGGTCTCGTCGGCGTCAATGAAGGCCTGATCACGACCGTGGAGGCTCCGTTTGGCGGCTTCAAGGAATCGGGGCTCGGCAAGGAAGGTGGATATCAGGGCATCGAGGATTATCTCGATACCAAATATGTCTGCATCGGCGGGCTGGGGCTTTAGCTAAGCCTTGCTCGCTGCCTCCAGCACCAGGGACAGCGCGGTCGCCACGCTGTCCCTGCGCACGATGGCGCGCTCCCCGGCAAGGAAGATGCGCTTTTCCGCGCGTGGCTCCTTGCCCTTCACGGCCAGACCGAACCAGACAAGACCCACAGGCTTTTCCGCGCTGCCGCCGCCGGGTCCGGCGATACCGGTGATCGAGACGGCCATGTCCGCGCGGGAATGGCGGAGGGCGCCTTCTGCCATCTCGCGCGCGGTTTCTGCAGACACTGCGCCGTGCTGGCTCAGGGTTTCCTCCGAGACGCCGAGGAGCTCCATCTTCGCCTCGTTGGAATAGGTGACGAAGCCGCGCTCGAATACGTTGGAGGCGCCCGCAAGGTCCGTCAGGGCGGCGCTCACCATTCCGCCGGTGCAGGATTCGGCCGTGGCGAGTTTCAGGCCCTTTTTCTCAAGCGAACGCAATACCTTAGCGGCCAACATTGAGGTGTCGCTCATTCCTCACCCTCCGTCAGCCAGGCGGCCGGGATAGACGACTGTTGCCGTCGCGATCGCGGCAATTCCCTCGGCACGTCCGATGAACCCCAGTCCCTCGTTCGTCGTCGCCTTCACAGAAAGGCGCTCGGCGGAAATTCCGAGCATGCGGGAAAGTTCCGCGCGCATCGCGTCGCGATGAGGGCCGATCTTGGGCGCTTCGCAGATCAGCGTGATGTCGGCGTTGGCAATGCGCCCGCCGCGCTCGCGCACCAGCCGCACGGCATGCTCGACGAAGAGATGGGACGGGGCACCCTTCCACTTGGGATCCGAGGGCGGGAAGTGGGTGCCGATGTCGCCTGCCCCGCAGGTGGCAAGCAGCGCGTCTGTCAGCGCATGCAGGCCCACATCGGCGTCGGAATGACCCGACAGCCGTCGCGAATGAGGAATCTTTACCCCACAAAGGGTTACGTGGTCGCCTTCAACAAAAGCATGTACGTCGTAGCCGTTACCCGTGCGCACATCCGGCAAACCGTTCATCATTCCTCCCAGTCTCTGGTCGGCCAGCGCGAGGTCACGCGCCCACGTGATCTTCACATTGTCCGGAGAGCCTTCGACCAGACGGTTTTCCAGCCCTGCCCATTCGGCGATGGACGCATCGTCCGTGAAGCCGTCGAGCCCTGCTTGGGCAGCTTTCTCGTGCGCGGCTAGGATCGCACGGAATGGAAAGCCCTGCGGGGTCTGCGCGGCAAAAAGCCCGTCGCGCGGAACCGTACCCGCCACGCGCATGTCCTTTTCCGCGTGTTTCAGCGTATCGGAAACCGCAACGGCGGGAAGGGCGCCGTTGTGCTCCCCTACGGCGTCGATCACCCGGTCGATCAGAACGGCATCGACAAAGGGCCGTACGGCATCGTGGATGAGCACGATCTCGGGCTCGAGGTCTTCGATGGCCCGAAGGGCAAGCCGTGTCGATTCCTGCCGCGTAGCCCCGCCTGGCACCGCCCGCACATCGGCGTCGAGCCCGGCACTGGCCTGCGCGAAAAGATCGTCGTCGTTGGGATGGATGGCGACCGCTATGGCGTCGATGCGCGGGTGCACTGCGAATGCTTCAAGCGTGTGACGGATCACCGGCTTGCCGCCGATGATGCGGTATTGCTTGGGTCCTTGGTCGGTGTGGCCCGCCCGCGAGCCGCGGCCTGCCGCCACGAGCACGACAGCAACCCTGCACTTCAGCGCCTTCTGATCCCTTTCAGATTGCGTAGTCATGGCGAGACGCTTAATTGCGAGCGCAGGCAAATGCCAGCGGATTTCTCCGGTGCAGAAATCATCCGTTGCGCGCGAAAGGATTTCTGTCTAGAAAATAGGCAGCGGACATGGGTGCCCGAATTTTGAGCAGCAATTCTCTACACAAGCTGGCGTTACCTCTTCGCGTGGGGGCAGTGGAACTTCGCAACCGGGTGTTCCTGGCGCCCATGTCAGGCGTTACGGACCTTCCTTTCCGCTTGCTTGCGCATGCGCACGGAGCAGGGCTCGTCGTCTCCGAGATGGTGGCGAGTGGCGAGCTTGCGAAAGGCCGAATGGATACCGAACGGCGCATCCGCCGCCCGAATATCGACGTGCATATGGTGCAGATCGCCGGGCGTGAAGCCCGCTGGATGGCGGAGGCTGCCCGCATCGCGGTGGACGAGGGCGCGGACATCATCGATATCAATATGGGCTGTCCAGCCAAGAAGGTGACCGGCGGCTATTCGGGTTCGGCTCTGATGCGCGAGCCCGACCATGCACTGTCGCTGATCGAGGCGGTCGTGAAGGCGTCATCTGCTCCGGTGACGGTCAAGATGCGGCTCGGCTGGGACGAGAACAGCCTCAACGCGCCCGAAATTGCCCGCCGTGCCGAGGAGGCGGGCGTGGCGATGGTGACGGTGCACGGGCGCACACGCTGCCAGTTCTACAAGGGCAGGGCGGATTGGCGCGCAATCGCGGCGGTCAAACAGGCGGTTTCCATTCCTGTCGTTGCGAATGGAGATGCCGAAGGGCCTGCGGAGGCGATGGAGATGCTTGCGCAGTCCGGCGCCGATGCGGTGATGATCGGCCGCGCCCACTACGGGGCGCCGTGGAAGGCCGGCGCGCTCGCGCATTTCGCCGCCGGAAGCGTAGCGCCCGGCATCCCGGACGAAGAGCAGATGGCCGACTACGTGGCCACCCATTACGAGGCGATGCTGTCGCATTACGGCACAGGGCAGGGGGTGCGTCATGCACGCAAGCACCTGGGCTGGTATCTGGATCGCATGGGCGCCGCCAGCTCCACCCTGCGCCAGTCCATCATGACGGAGACCGATCCTCGGACGGTCTTGCGGCTTCTGCGGGTCGCCTTTGGCGAACCGACTCCATGCAGGGAGGCAGCATGAGCAGTAACACGCCCTATGCTGCCCACGGCGCGGCCCATGTAGCGCAGCTTGCCGTCAACTCCATCGGCCATCCGGTCATCATGGTGGACAAGGACGGCTTCATCACCTTCGCAAATGCCGAGGCGGAGAATTTCTTCCGGTCGAGCGCCGCGATGCTGGCGCGCCATCGCTTGGCCGATTTCGTCCCCTTCGGCAGCCCGATGCTTTCGCTCGTGGAGCAGGTTCGCGAGCGCCGCGCGCCCTTCAACGAGTATCGCGTCGATATCTCCTCGCCCCGGCTCGGGCCGGACAAGGCAGTGGATATCTATGTCGCGCCGGTCTCGGAGCTTCCCGGTTCCGTCGTCGTCATGCTCCAGGAACGCTCGATGGCCGAGAAGATCGACCGCCAGATGACCCATCGCGGGGCGGCGCGCTCGGTAACGGGGCTGGCTGCGATGCTGGCGCACGAAATCAAGAACCCGCTTTCGGGCATCAGGGGCGCCGCCCAACTGCTCGAACAGGTCGTCTCCGACGACGACCGCGCGCTCGCCCGGCTGATCACCGAGGAGACCGACCGGATCGTGGCGCTTGTGGATCGCATGGAGGTCTTTTCGGATGACCGGCCGGTCGACCGCGAACCGGTCAACATCCACATCGTTCTCGACCATGTGAAGGCCATCGCCAAGAGCGGATTTGCGAGCCACATCAAGATCGTCGAGGAATACGACCCATCTTTGCCCCTTATCCTCGCCAATCGCGACCAGCTCGTGCAGGTCTTCCTGAACCTTGTGAAGAACGCCGCCGAAGCCATTGGGGATTCAAGCGGAGGCGAGATCAGGCTGACCACGGCTTTCCGTCCCGGCATCCGCTTTTCCGTGCCCGGTACGCGCGAGCGCGTCTCATTGCCTATGGAGTTCTGCGTGCATGACAACGGGCCGGGCGTGCCGGAAGATATTCAGTCGATTATCTTCGACCCTTTCATCACGACGAAGCAGAATGGCTCCGGGCTGGGCCTGGCCCTGGTAGCGAAGATCGTGGGCGCCCACGGAGGCATTGTCGAATGCGATTCCTCCTCCCGCGGCACTACGTTCCGCATCCTGATGCCGGCCTGGCGCGGGGAGGGGGAGGATACGGAAAGTCAGCGGACGTGAAGGCATGAGCGCACACGGCAACATCCTCGTGGCTGATGACGATGCGGCCATCCGTACGGTCCTCAATCAGGCGCTGTCCCGCGTCGGCCATCAAGTGCGGGTGACCTCGAACGCGGCGACGCTCTGGCGCTGGGTCACGGCGGGCGAGGGGGACCTTGTCATCACCGATGTTGTGATGCCCGACGAAAACGCCTTCGACCTTTTGCCGCGCATCAGGAAGGCCAGGCCCGATCTGCCGGTCATCGTCATGAGCGCCCAGAACACGTTCATGACCGCCATTCGCGCCTCGGAGGCGGGGGCCTACGAATATCTCCCCAAGCCCTTCGATCTGACGGAACTTCTCTCCATCGTGGGGCGCGCGCTGGCGGAGCCCCGTTCGAGGCCCGTGGAGAAAAAGGCGCCCGAGACGCCCGAATCGATGCCGCTCGTCGGCCGCTCGCCGGCCATGCAGGACATCTACCGGATGCTCGCCCGCATGATGCAGACGGATCTCACGGTTATGATCGGCGGCGAATCGGGTACCGGTAAGGAGTTGGTGGCCCGCGCGCTGCACGAGTTCGGCAAGCGCCGCAACGGCCCCTTCGTTGCCATCAACATGGCGGCCATTCCGCGCGATCTGATCGAATCGGAGCTCTTCGGTCACGAAAAGGGCGCCTTCACCGGCGCGCAGCAGCGTTCGTCGGGGCGCTTCGAGCAAGCCGAGGGCGGCACGCTGTTTCTGGACGAGATCGGGGACATGCCGATGGAGGCGCAGACGCGGCTTCTGCGCGTGCTCCAACAGGGCGAATACACCACCGTGGGCGGCCGCACGCCGATTAAGACCGATGTGCGCATCGTGGCCGCTACAAACAAGGACCTGCGCGCGCTCATCAATCAGGGACTTTTCCGCGAAGACCTGTTCTACCGCCTCAATGTGGTGCCGCTGCGCCTGCCGCCGCTGCGCGAGCGCACGGAGGATATTCCTGATCTCGTGCGCCATTTCTTCGCCCAGGCCGAACGTGAGGGGCTGCCCGCCAAGCGCATCTCCAAGGGCGGTTTTGACGCGATGATGCGCTATCCTTGGCCAGGCAATGTGCGGGAGCTGGAAAATCTCGTACGCCGGCTGGCAGCACTCTACCCACAGGAGGAAATCTCCGAGGAGATCATCCTCAATGAGCTATACGGCAGCGCGCCGGCCGCAAAATCGCAAGCCGAGGAGGGCACGGGCTCGGATCTGCCCCTCGGCCAGGCCGTCGAGCGCTACCTGCAGCGCTATTTCCGCGGCTTCGGCGCTGGATTGCCGCCGCCGGGGCTCTATCACCGGGTTCTGGCGGAGGTGGAGTATCCCCTGATCCTCGCCGCGCTCGCGGCCACGCAGGGAAATCAGATACGCGCGGCCGAACTTCTGGGTCTCAACCGCAATACGCTGCGCAAGAAGATTCGCGAGCTTGGCGTGGATATCTACCGCGCAACCCGGCCTTCCGGCAGCATTGGCAGCCTTCAGACGGAATAGCCCTTCTTTCGCTATCCTGTGTCCACACCGCTGGGATTCTCTCCCGAAAGTCCACTGGCCCGTTGCAAAATCGCCACAATGCGTTGCATATCTGCAACGCGATTGCCGGTTGCGTGACGAACCGGCGAGGTTAATGGGGTGAGGGTGAGTTCTTTATGAGCACGCAGGCGCCGGCCATGTCCGCAGAGCCGTACCGGCCCAATCCGACGGAGGGGCGGCGTCTCATGGCATGGCCAGGCATTCTGGCTGCGGCCGGCGCGCTGCTGACGGCTGCCGTCTCGTTCGCCGTTCTCCTGGGGCTCACGCCCCTTGCGCCCGACGCTTCCACCACTCTCGCGCTGATCGGTATCAACGCGGCCTTTGTCCTGATTCTGATCGGGCTGATCGCGCGCGAGGCGCACCGCATCTATACGGCGCGCAAGGGTGGCAAGGCTGCCTCGCGGCTGCATGTGCGCATCGTCGCCATGTTCTCGCTGGTGGCGGCGATTCCGGCCATATTGGTCGCCATTGTCGCTTCCATCACGCTCGATCTGGGTCTCGACCGCTGGTTCGAGATCAGAACCCGCGTCATCGTGCAGTCGTCGCTGTCCATCGCGGATGCCTATGTGCAGCAGAACGCTCAGACGCTGCAGGGCACGACGCTCTCAATGGCGATCGACCTCGATCGCCTTCGCACCCTCTACAATCTCGACCGCACCGGGTTCCGCCAGGTGCTGACGCAGCAGGCGAGGGGGCGGGGGCTTACCTATGCGGTGCTCATTCGTGAAGATGAGTCGGTCATCATGGGCGCCGAAATGCCCCGCTCCGGCGAGATTCCGGCCCCGCCCAACGGTGTTCTGGGGCAGGCTGCACAGGGGCTAACCGTCCTGTTCGACCTACCGCCCGGCAATCTGATCGGCGCCGTCGTAAAACTCAGGGAAATCCCCGACGCTTATCTCTACACGCTGCGCGAGCTCGACCCGCAGGTCATCAAGGCGCAGCGCATCGTTGCCGCCAATGCCGACGAATACCGAGCCCTGGAGGGGAACCGCTTCAATACGCAGGTCGCCTTCGCGCTACTCTATCTCATCGTGACGCTCGCCATCGTTCTGGCCGCCATCTGGACGGGCATTGCGGTCGCGGACCGGCTGGTGCGGCCCATCCGCCAACTCATCGCTGCGGCCGACGCGGTATCGACTGGAAACCTCGACGTTGCCGTCCCGGTACGCCGTTCCGACGGGGACGTGGCCTCTCTCGGCGACACCTTCAACAAGATGACGCTGCAACTCAAGACGCAGCGCGACCAGCTCATCCATGCGCGCGACATGATAGACGAGCGCCGGCGCTTCACCGAAGCGGTGCTGTCGGGCGTGTCAGCGGGCGTCATCGGCGTCGACCGGCAGGGCACCGTCTCCATCGTCAACCGCTCGGCCGAAACCATGCTTTCTATCCACGCCGCCGATACGCTGGGCAAGAATCTTACGGCCGTCCTTCCGCAGGTTGGACGCGTGTTCGAGGTCGGCAAGGCATCGGGGCGCAAGGTCTATCGCGACCAGGTGACCTTCTATCGCAGCGGCTCGGAGCGCACCTTCAACATCCAGATCACCACCGAGGAGACTGTGGGCGGCGCCGAGGAGCGCTCATATGTCGTGACGGTCGACGACATCACTGATCTGGTGCAGGCGCAGCGCTCCACCGCCTGGGCCGACGTGGCCCGGCGCATTGCCCACGAGATCAAGAATCCGCTCACCCCCATCCAGCTCTCCGCGGAGCGCATCCGCCGGCGTTTCGGGAAGGTGATCACCGAGGATCGCGAAATCTTCGACCAGTGCACCGACACGATCATCCGCCAGGTCGGGGACATCGGCCGGATGGTGGACGAGTTCTCCGCTTTTGCGCGCATGCCCAAGCCGGATATGCAGAAGCTCGATCTGCGCGAGCCGTTGCGTGAGGCATCCTTCCTGATCGAGGTGAGCCGTCCCGACATCACGATAGAGAACGATCTGGGCAATCAGCCTCTGATCGGACGCTTCGATACACGGTTGATGAGTCAGGCCTTCGGCAACATCATCAAGAACGCCGCCGAAGCAATCGATGCCGCATCGCGCGAGGCCGACCGCATGGGCGTGATCCGCATCACTGCGCGGCAGGCGGGCGGGGTGATCGAGGTCAGCGTGATGGACAATGGCAAGGGCCTGCCGCGCGAGAACCGGCAAAGGTTGCTCGAGCCTTACATGACGACGCGCGAGAAGGGCACCGGCCTGGGGCTCGCTATCGTCAAGAAGATCATCGAGGACCATGGCGGCCGGCTGGAGTTGCACGACGCTCCAGCCTCCTTCCACGGCGGTGTAGGCGCAATGGTGCGAATGCTGCTGCCGGCAGCACCCGATGAGCGGGGAAGCAGGGCAGGGGTGGGCGAGACTGCAGGTAGAACGGAAAAGATCGACAATGGCGTCTGACATTCTGGTCGTCGACGACGAGGAAGATATCCGGGAACTGGTCGCGGGAATTCTGAGCGACGAGGGCCACGAGGCGCGCACGGCTGGCAACAGCGATGCGGCCCTCGCGGCGATTGCCGAGCGGGTGCCGAGGCTTGTGCTGCTCGACATCTGGCTGCAGGGCTCGACGCTGGACGGAATGGCCCTGCTCGACAAGATCAAGGAAATGCACCCCGACCTGCCGGTGGTCATGATCTCCGGGCATGGCACCATCGAGACGGCCGTGGCGGCCATCAAGCGCGGCGCATATGACTTTATCGAAAAGCCGTTCAAGGCCGACCGGTTAATCCTGATCTGCGAGCGGGCGCTGGAGACGTCCAAGCTCCGCCGCGAGGTCTTGGACCTGAAGAAACGCAGCGGCGAAACCTTCGACCTCATTGGCAATTCGCCCGCCATCAACCAGCTGCGTCAGACCATTGAGCGTGTTGCGCCCACCAACAGCCGCATCATGCTGATCGGCCCTTCCGGTTCCGGCAAGGAACTGGCCGCCCGCGCCATCCACGCCCTCTCCGCGCGTGCCAACGGGCCGTTCGTCTCACTCAACGCCGCCTCGATCACGCCTGAGCGCATGGAGATCGAGCTTTTCGGCACCGAATCGAACGGCGGCGAGCGTAAGGTGGGGGCGCTCGAAGAGGCCCATCGCGGCACGCTCTATCTCGATGAGGTGGCCGACATGCCGCGCGAGACGCAGGGCAAGATCCTGCGCGTGCTGGTCGATCAGCAGTTCGAGCGCGTGGGCGGCACCAAGCGCGTCAAGGTGGACGTGCGCATCATCTCGTCGACGGCCCGGAACCTCGAATCCCTGATCGCGGAGGGGCGCTTCCGGGAAGATCTATATCATCGTCTGGCGGTGGTGCCGATCATGGTTCCGTCATTGGCGGAACGGCGCGAGGACATACCGCTGCTCGTGGAACATTTCATGCACCAGATCACCGCGCAGGCGGGCATCAAGCCTAGGCGGCTGGGCGAGGATGCTATGGCGGTGCTTCAGGCGCACAACTGGCCGGGCAACATCCGCCAGCTCCGCAACAATATTGAACGGCTGATGATCCTAACGCGCGGCGAGGACGAAGATAAGCCGATCACTGCCGATCTCCTGCCGGCGGAGATTGGCGATGTGATGCCGCGTGTGCCCACGCAGTCGGATCAGCATATCATGGCGCTGCCCTTGCGCGAGGCGCGCGAGCTGTTCGAGAAGGAATACCTGCTTGCCCAGATCAACCGCTTCGGCGGCAACATCTCACGCACGGCCGAATTCATCGGCATGGAACGCTCGGCGCTGCATAGGAAGTTGAAGTCGTTGGGAGTTTAAGGCCAGCGAGTAGTGAGTAGCGAATAGCGAGTAGGGACGGAGAATGAAGGTGAGGATTCGCGTGCACACGCAGGCGTCCGGTCAGCAGTTGCAAATCCCTATTCCCTATTCGCTATTCGCTCTTCGCTCTTCGTCATTCGCTGCCGGCGATCCGCATCAAGAGCAGGACGCATGAAAGTCATCATCTGCGGTGCCGGGCAGGTCGGATACGGTATTGCCGAGCGGCTGGCGGCGGAGAAGAACGACGTCTCTGTCATCGACACCTCCGCTGACCTGATTCGCGCCGTGCGCGATTCTCTGGACGTGCGCGGTCTGGTAGGCCATGGCGCGCATCCAGAGGTGCTGGCCAATGCCGGGGCGCAGCAGGCGGACATGATCATCGCCGTGACGCTTTACGACGAGGTCAATATGGTGGCCTGCCAGGTGGCGCATTCGCTTTTCAACGTGCCCACCAAGATCGCGCGCATCCGCTCGCAGTCCTATCTGCAGCCGCACTACATGGACCTGTTCTCGCGCGATCACTTGCCCATCGACGTGATCATCTCACCGGAGATCGAGGTCAGCGAGATGGTGCTGCGGCGCATCGCCCTGCCGGGGGCGACCGATGTGGTCTCCTTTGCCGACGGCCACGTGGTGATGGTCGCCATCGAATGCCTCGAGGAATGCCCCGTCATCAACACGCCGCTTGCGCAGCTCACCGAGCTCTTTCCGGACCTGCCTTCGACCGTAGTCGGGGTTTCACGCAATGGAAACCTGTTCATCCCCCATTCGGCCGACCAGCTCATGGCGGGCGATCTCGCCTATGTGGTCACCACCAAGGATCAGGTGCGGCGCACGCTGGGCCTATTCGGGCATGAGGAGCCGGAAGCCACGCGAATCGTGATCGCCGGCGGGGGCAATATCGGCCTCTATGTGGCGCGGGCCATGGAAAGCAAGGGCGGGCGGACGAAGGTCAAGCTCATAGAGAACAACCGCGATCGCGCCGTAGCCATTGCCGACCAGCTGCGCCGCACGGTCGTCCTTCACGGAAGCGCCCTAGACCAAAAGCTTCTTCTGGAAGCCGACATCGACCATGCCGATCTGATGGTCGCGCTCACGAATGACGATCAGGTTAATATCCTGACCAGCGTGATCGCCAAGAGACTCGGTTGCAAATCCAACCTCGTGCTCATCAACAACCCGACCTATCACGAATTCGCAAAGACGCTGGGGGTCGATGCTCATGTCAACCCGCGTGCGGTCACCATCTCGCGCGTGCTGCAGCATGTGCGCCGCGGCCGCATCCGCGCCGTCCACAACATTCAGTGGGGAGCAGCGGAAGTGATCGAGGCGGAGGCGCTGGAGACGTCGCCGCTCGTCGGCCCGCCGCTCAAGGAACTGGATTTGCCGGATGGCATGCGCATCGGCGCGGTTTATCGCGAGGGCGTTTTCGTCAAGCCCAGCGGCTCGCTGCGCATCAAGCCCAAAGATCGGGTCGTGATATTCGCCCTTGAAAAGGCGGTGCGGCATGTCGAGCAGCTGTTCCGCGTGAGCCTGGAATTTTTCTGATTCTTCGAACCACCCAAGGAGGGAACCTTGCCGCGAATTGCCTATGTGAACGGCCGTTATGTCCGTCACGCTCAAGCCGCCGTACATATCGAGGACCGGGGGTACCAGTTCGCCGATGGCGTCTATGAGGTGTGCGAGGTGGCGCGCGGCTTCATCATCGATATGACGCGGCATCTCGACCGACTCGACAGATCCTTGCGGGAGCTGCGTATCCGCTGGCCGCTGCGCCGCGCGGCTCTGGAGCTGATCATGCGCGAGGTGGTGCGTCGCAACGGCGTGAAGAACGGCCTCGTCTATGTGCAGGTGACGCGTGGCGTGGCGCCGCGCGATCATGTGTTTCCGGCGGAGAGTACCCGCCCCGCGCTCATCGTTACGGCGAAGCGGACCGATCCGCAGGCCAACGCCCGGCGCGCGGAGACCGGCGTGAAGGTGATCACGGTGCCCGAGAACCGGTGGGAGCGGGTGGACATCAAGACGATTGGCCTGCTGCCCAACGTGCTTGCGCGGCAAAAGGCGCGCGAGAGCGGTGCCTCCGAAGCCTGGTTCGTCGATTCCGAAGGACTTGTGAAGGAGGGCGCGGCCACGAACGCCTGGATCGTCACGCAGGACGGCAAGCTGGTGACCCGGCCCGCCGACTACGGCATTCTGCGCGGGATCACGCGCGCGACCGTTATGGATGTTGCTGCCCGGCTGGGCCTGGAGGTCGAGGAGCGGGCCTTCTCGGTGGAAGAAGCTCAATCGGCGCGCGAAGCCTTCATCACCGCCGCCTCCACCGTGGTCATGCCCGTGGTGGAAATCGACGGCCGCCCGGTGGCCAACGGACATCCGGGCACCGTAGCCCTGTCGCTCAGGCGCTCGTTTTTTGACGTTGCGGAAAAATGCCCTGCCTGTTAACCACTTGCCGGAGGCGGCTGGCTCGTAGGTATCGGCATGCCTCCCGCGCGGTGGAAGGGCAGTCATCGCGCTTGACAGGGCGGGGTAATGTTGCGCTACTGCCGGCGACGCAGGGGATGAAAAACAAAAATGGCGGAACGTTCCCAAAATTTGCAGGACCTCTTCCTCAACACTGTTCGTAAGAGCAAGAACCCGCTGACGATATTTCTGATCAACGGCGTGAAGCTGACGGGTGTCGTCACATCGTTTGATAATTTCTGTGTCCTTCTGCGCCGTGACGGCCATTCACAGCTCGTCTACAAGCACGCGATCTCGACCATCATGCCGAGTCAGCCCGTGCAGCTCTTCGACGCGGAGGAAAACAACCGGGAAGGTTGATTGGCCAGGAAAGAAGGCAGAAAGCCACAGGAGGAGGCTCCGACAAACGGTGATCGTACCAAGGCCGTCGTCGTAACGCCGGTTCTGCTTTCCCACGGCCGCGGCCAGCCTGCGGACCGCGATGGGCGGCCGCACATGTCGCTGTCGCCCGAGGCGCGGCTGGCGGAAGCGGTGGGACTGGCGGAAGCCATCGATCTCGACGTCGTCCACCGTGAGGTCTTCACCGTCACCCAGCCAAAGCCGGGCACATTGATCGGCACCGGCAAGGTGGAGCAGCTCGCGGGAATCGTGGCCGAAACCTCGGCAGAGCTTGTCATCGTCGATCATCAGCTTACGCCTGTGCAGCAGCGCAACCTCGAACGCGCGCTCAAGGCGAAGGTGCTCGACCGCACCGGACTGATTCTCGAAATCTTCGGCCGCCGCGCGCGCACCAAGGAAGGGCGCCTGCAGGTCGATCTTGCCCATCTCGAATATCAGCGGGGGCGGCTCGTCAGAAGCTGGACGCATCTTGAGCGCCAGCGCGGCGGCGGGGGCTTCATGGGCGGCCCGGGCGAAACGCAGATCGAGGCGGACCGGAGGCTCCTGCAGGAGCGGATCGTCCGCATCCGGCGGGAGCTTGAGACGGTGAGGCGCACCCGCGATCTGCACCGGGCCAAGCGGCGCAAGGTACCGTTCCCGGTGGTTTCGATCGTGGGTTACACCAACGCCGGCAAATCCACGCTGTTCAACCGGCTGACTGGGGCCGCTGTGCTTGCGGAAGACATGCTCTTCGCCACGCTGGATCCCACATTGCGGCGGGTCCGTTTTCCGCACGGTACCGTAGTCATCCTTTCCGATACGGTTGGCTTCATCTCGGACCTGCCGCCTCATCTCGTCGCCGCCTTCCGCGCCACGCTTGAGGAGGTGATCGAGGCCGATCTCATCCTCCACCTGCGCGATATTTCGGACCCGGATACCACGGCTCACGCGGCGGATGTGGAAGAAGTCCTATCGAGCCTGGGGATCGACCCTGCCGACACCAACCGCGTGCTGGAGGTCTGGAACAAGATCGATCTCCTGAGCGAGGAGGATCGCAGGCGGCTTTTGCGCGACGCGGTGAACAGGACGCCGCCGGTGGCCATATCCGCGGTGACTGGCGAGGGGATCGACGACCTGATGGCCATTATTGAGGAGCGCGTCTCAGGCGGGGTCGTGGAAGCCTCATTCACTTTATCGGCGGAACGGCTGGGATTAATCGACTGGATTTATCGCCACGGAGATGTGATCCGCCGTGAAGATCACGAGGATGGCAGCGTCACGCTGCATCTGCATACAACCCAAGCCGCGCGCGATGAAATCGCGCGAAAATTAAGAAATTAAAACAAGGGGTAGGGCGGATCACTTCATCTTCTTTGCGCGCTGCCAGAGTATTTCCATCTCATCAAGCGTGGCTGATCCGAGGTCCTTCTCATTCGCCTTAAGTTCGCGCTCGATCTGATGGAAACGGCGGCGGAATTTCTCGTTAGCCGATCGTAGCGCGCTTTCCGGATCTACATCGAGATGGCGGCCGAGATTGACCAGCGCGAAGAGCAGGTCTCCAAACTCCTCAGCTACCTCGTCGTGGCGGGACTGAACGATGGCCTGCCGTAGCTCCCCGATCTCCTCCTCGATTTTGTCGAGAACGGGTTCGGCAGCCTTCCAGTCGAAGCCGACCCTCGCCGCCTTCTGCTGCAGCTTCAAAGCTCGCATGAGCGCGGGCAGGGCGATGGCCACATCGTCCAGATAGCCATGTTCCTCGCGCTGGTCGGGAGTCCGGCGCGCCAGGCGCTCCTTTTTCTCCTCGGCCTTGATCTTCTCCCACATGACCTTGACGGCATCCGCCTGGCGCGCATCCGTTTCGCCGAAGACATGCGGATGGCGGCGGATCATCTTGGTCGTGATGGCTTCCACAACGTCGCCGAAGTCGAAATGTCCGGCTTCCTCGGCCATACGCGCATGAAAGACGACCTGGAGCAGCAGGTCGCCCAGCTCCTCGCGCAGATCATGCATGTCGCCGCGCTGGATGGCATCCAGCACCTCGTAGGCTTCTTCGATCGTATAGGGCGCGATGCTCGCGAAATCCTGCTTCACGTCCCAGGGGCAGCCGGTCTCGGGATCGCGCAGCGCAGCCATGATCTCGATCAGGCGCGAAATGTCTCTCGAAGGCTTCATTCGGGCTCCTCTGCGGTGCAGGAGCCGTAGCGCGGATCGACCTCCAGGGCAAGAAAGCGCGGCATCCAGCAAGCCCGCGTTCTATATCTATTTCCCTCCTTTGGCTGACTCGTGCAGGGAAGAGACAGCCTTGTTGACGACCGGTATTAGACTTACGCTCGCGGATGCACCAATCCAGCCAGCAGCTCCACCGGCTGCCATACCGACAGGTCCGGCTGGCATGCCAGTTACTGTCCCTAGCCCCAGTCCTGACAGATTACCTTTAAGACGGTTCAAATCCTGCCTTTGTATGGATTTTAGTTCTTCGTAATCCGCTCCTCTTTTGTAGGCCAAGATAGTGCGTGAGAAAGGAACAATATTTAATCCTACTTTCTTCATATCTGTAATAATGACATTTTCATTCTTCCTATCAATATCCGCACGAAGTACGGTCTTATAAATATTGCGCTCATTTTCAATCTGTTTTCTGTAGGTATCACGCAGGATGGAAACAACGGCATTGGCGGCGATTCTCGTGCCGCGCCCGGGCGTCGGGTTACTGCTCAAGTTGCTGGACAATATCATTGGCGCCCCAAGGGCTTGCGTGTTACTCTCACCCACTTCATCTGGCGAAAGAGTGATTATGTTGCCCTCATACGTGACAACCCACAGGCGCTCCTGATTGTCGGGTTCTTTGAAGAGGCATCCAACGAAAGAACCGCCAGACGACTCGTCTTTATATAAATATTGTAACTCAAACTCCTTGTATCTTAATATCTTACTCTCCGGATTTAATATAGATTCCTTGAATGTGTCGCCATCAGATAGATTCGTTGCTTCATTCCTTATTATGTCTAACCTGATATTTGCTATTGCGTTCCTATATTTCCTAAAGTTCATTCCATAATAGTTATTTGCGTCTCCGTACTTTTTATGAATCTTCTTTGGATCAAGTTTCAATTCCCTGGCAATTTCCATGAGGGTTGCTGGGCGCGACCGATCAAGGAAATCGTTCATCGCACGGTTCTGCCTGGCACTTGTGCTCAAGTTCGCATGGGCAGGCTGCAATCGGCCTTCATCAACATCCGTCCTAATCTCCGCGGCCAGGTTTTCCATGACCTCATCACGAAAGGTGTCCATCGCGGGATTTGAAGCGCCGTAAGGCCCGTTTGCGTACTGCAAAGCCTCCGCAAAAATCTCGCTTGCTGTAAGGTTTGGCGTTTCGCGAGCTGCGCGCGAAAGCGCATCCTGAAAATCAGCCGGCACTTTGCCATCGGATTTACGCGGCGCGTAGAAAACGTATTTGGAAAGGCCAGTGTCTTCCTGACGTGCCGGGTCAGAAGGCCGCTGCTTTGTCGGTTTTATTTTTTCACCCAATTCATGGGCAAGCGTACGAAGAGTGTGCTTTATATCTGATGAAACAGTAAGAGGAGACATCGTGCTTACCGCGAAAATTCACTACGAGTACCACTTTTCAATACGGTTTCCGCGTCCAACGACGCGACTGTTCAATAAATAAACCTCGATCCGGAGTACTGACAATTAAAGTCTCTTCACGAAACCGTGCCGGAGAGGAGATCAAGTCATGGATCGCATAAGATAGATTATGGAACCAACCCACGTCCGCGTTGTGAGAGCTTGGGATCCAGAGAGACAGTGGCAATGGCGCTACTGGGTGCCCGGATAGCCGCTCGGCGGCTTCCCGGATTACGGGTGGATGCGTCCCGCGGCTCCGAGATTTCCGGAACCGACTACCCGGCAATATCCGCCGTTTCCGCGCCCGCCGCTGCAATCAGCGCCTTCGGGTCGGCCGCGAAGACCGCATCATGCGCGCCAGCAGCCGCCCAGACCTGATCGAATTCGAGCAGAGTCTCGTCCGCGAAGCGGCGGACACCGTCGGGATGGCCAAGCGGCGAAACGCCGCCTATGGCAAATCCTGTCTCCTCGCGCACCTGCCGCGGATCGGCGCGCTCCAGAGCCTCGCCAGCGAGCCTTGAGGCTTTTTGCAGGTCGAGCTTCTTTCCGCCGGAGACCAGGAAAAGATAAAGTCGGCCGGAAGATTTGCCGGCAAACACCAGCGATTTGACGATCTGATTGACCTCACAGCCGCACTGGCGCGCCGCTTCCTCGGCCGTTCTGGTCGATTCCCCCATGCGCTTGACCTCGATGGCGAGCCCCGCCTGCGCAGCCGCCATCTCCACGCGCCTGATGCTCTTGGACATGCGTTCCCCCGAAACACCCCAGGTTCAAAGCTCGGTTTCGATCATCATCCCATCATAGGCCGGTTCGACGTGATCGGGCGTCTGGCGCCGCACGGTTTCATAATCCAGCGGCGTGTGCATATGGGTCAGCACCGCCCGCCGGGGCCTCAGACGCTCAATCCATTCCAGAGCCTCGGAAAGCGAAAAATGGCTTGGGTGCGGCTTGTATTGCAGAGCGTCGATGACAAGCACGTCGAGGCCCTGAAGCAGCGGTACGGTCTCAGGCGGAAAGTCGCTGACGTCCGAGCAGTAGGCAATGTTTCCTATCCGGAAGCCCAGCGAACGGATATCGCCATGGATCTGAGGCAGCGGCGTGAAGGTCAGCGGCCCGCCCTCGCCCGGCACGCTGAAATCGCGATCGTGCACTATCGGGTGCGGCATGACGATCGGAGGATAATTGCTGCCCTCCGGCGTTTCGAAACAGTAGCCGAAGGCCTGTTTCAGCCGGCCAAGTGTGACCTCGTCCGCATAAATATCCATGAGACGGCCCTGCGCCAGCACATAGCCGCGCAGATCGTCGATGCCGTGGATGTGGTCGGCGTGCGGATGGGTGTAGACCACGCCGTCCAAGCGGCTGACGCCGGCCGCGATCATCTGCGCGCGGAAATCCGGGCCGGTATCGATTGCAACGCGCGTAATAAGCCCGTCCGACCCAACGCACTCCACCAAGGCTGCCGCGCGCGTGCGCCGGTTCCGGGGATTGCTTGGATCGCAGGCGCCCCAGTCGCCGATGATGCGCGGCACGCCGGGCGAGGAGCCGCAGCCGAGGATGGTCAGTCGAAGTCGCTCCGGCAAGGCTCACGCGCTCCTCGTGGACGGGCGTTGCACCTTCTTGAACAGCCGGAAGAAATTTTCCGACGTGATCGCCGCTGTCTCTTCCGGGGAAAGCCCGATGGTCTCGGCCAGAACGGCGGCCGTATGCGCCACATAGGCCGGCTCGTTGCGCTTGCCGCGGAAGGGAACGGGCGCAAGGTACGGCGCATCCGTCTCCACCAGAAGGCGGTCGTGCGGAATGCCCTTGGCAATCTCCCGCAGCGCGTCCGATTTCTTGAAGGTCAGGATTCCCGAAAAGGAGATGTAGCCGCCCAGTTCCACGCCGGTGCGGGCAAGCGCCGGCCCGGAAGAGAAGCAGTGGAGAATGAAGGGAAAAGCTCCCCTTCCCGCTTCTTCACGCAGGATTGCAGCCACGTCGTCGTCGGCATCCCGCGCGTGGATGACAAGCGGCAGGCCGGTGCGCCGCGCGGCCTCGATATGCGTGCGGAAGCTCCTGGCCTGCAGGTCGCGCGGGGCCCTGTCGTAGAAATAGTCGAGGCCAGCCTCCCCGATGCCGACGACCTTGGGATGTTCGGAAAGGTTCACCAGCTCTTCAGCCGTGACATCAGATTCCTCGGCCGCATTGTGCGGATGCGTGCCGACGGTGCACCAGACATTGTCGTAGCGCTCGGCAATGGCGCACACGACGGGAAACTTCCTCACCCGTGTGGCAATGGTGACGAGCAGGCCCACGCCCGCTTCGCCCGCGCGCGCAACAACCTCGTCACGTTCGTTTTCAAAATCCGGGAAATCCAGGTGGCAGTGGCTGTCGACCAGCATTCAGGCCCCCTGCCCTTCTTCCGGTTCCATATAACGCGGAAATACGGGCTGAGGTGTGGGCAGCTCCGTCCCGGGCTGAAGCATGCCGGCAGCGCCGAGATCGGCAAAGCTGCGCCGGTCGGCAGGCACCGAAAGCAGATCCAGAAGCTTTCCGGCAGAGCCGGGAATGTAGGGCTGGCAGAGGATCGCGATGCGTCGCAGCACTTCCGCGGTCGTATAGAGCACCGTCTCCATGCGCGCCGGATCGGATTTGCGAAGTGCCCAAGGCTCCTGAGCGGCAAAATACCGGTTCGCCTCCGACACCACTTCGAAGATGGCTCCCAGCGCGGTATGGATCGCCTGGCGCGCCATCGCCTCACGGGCCGTCGCAAGCGCCGTTTCCGCGCGCTCGAGCAGGGCCGTATCGGCTTCCGCGAACGTCCTGCGCGCTGGCACCTTGCCGCCGCAATGCTTGGCGATCATGGACAGCGAGCGTTGTGCCAGATTGCCCAGATCGTTGGCCAGGTCGGCATTGGTGCGGTTGACGATGGCCTCGTGACTGTAGCTGCCGTCCTGCCCGAAGGGAACTTCTCGCAGGAAGAAGTAGCGTACCTGGTCCAGCCCGTAATGCTCCACCAGCGCGAAGGGATCGACCACATTGCCGACCGACTTCGACATCTTCTCCCCGCGGTTGAACAGAAAGCCGTGCCCGAACACGCGCTTCGGCAGCGGCAGGCCCGCCGACATCAGGAAGGCCGGCCAGTAAATGGCATGAAAGCGCACAATGTCCTTGCCGATGATGTGTGCATCGGCCGGCCAGTAGCGCCAGCGTTCCGCACCCGCATCCGGATAGCCCGCGGCGGTGATGTAGTTGGTGAGCGCGTCCACCCACACATACATGACGTGCCTTTCGTCGCCGGGCACGGGCACGCCCCAGTCGAAGGTGGTGCGTGAGATCGAAAGATCGCGCAGGCCCGCGCGCACGAAGCTTATCACCTCGTTGCGCCGCTCGGCCGGACCGATGAAGTCCGGGTTTTCCTCATAGTGCTTGAGCAGCCGGCTCTGATAGGCCGAGAGGCGGAAGAAGTAGCTTTCCTCCTCGACCCATTCCACCGGCGTGCCCTGCGGGCCGTAGCGCACACCGTCCTCGCCGACGGTAGTTTCCTCCTCGCCGTAATAGGCCTCATCGCGCACCGAGTACCATCCCGAGTAGCTGCCGAGATAGATGTCACCGTTCTCCGCCATGGCCTTCCAGATCGCCTGGCTCGCAATCTTGTGACGCTCCTCCGTGGTGCGGATGAAGTCGTCATTGGAAGCGCCGAGTACCTCCGCCATGCGCTTGAATTCGGGCGCGTTGCGGTCAGCCAGTTCGCGCGCGGAGATGCCTTCCTTGCGCGCCGTCTGCAGCATCTTGATCCCGTGCTCGTCCGTGCCGGTCAAAAACATGACGTCCTTGCCGTCGAGCCGCTGAAAGCGCGCCAAGGCGTCTGTCGCGATCAGCTCGTAAGCATGGCCGATGTGCGGCCTGCCGTTGGGGTAGGAAATGGCCGTGGTGATGTAAAACGTTTCGCGCGTCATGGAGATAATGCTCGGCGGTCAAGAATTGGCTTGAGCCCAGATAGCGCATCGCCGCGAGCGCTTCAATGCAGCGCGGCGAGCGGGAATCCAACCGGAAACGTCACGGCGGCCCCGAAAAGCCGATCTTACGCACTCTGCGCGGCCTGATGAAGCCGGGTCAGAAGCCCCAGGACATGCTGCCGTCGGTCGAGGTTGAAAATCTCGGTCTGCCGAATGGTCTCGGCCACTTCCTCCCACAATGAGGCAAGGCGCGCGGCGTTCGCGGCGGCACCCGAAGCTGCTGCGTTCGAGGCGGCTTCGGCTATGCGATCGAGCACCGTCCGATTGAAAAGCTCGAACTGCACCTGCCGGTCGCGCCCTGCTGCGGCGTC
>Ga0207864_1001064_pt1 | contig 32605 bp, 33 predicted proteins | sample HigsolmetaAR202D_FD_184834 | JGI IMG/M metagenome (GOLD analysis project Ga0207864, IMG submission 184834) | Ionic liquid and high solid enriched microbial communities from the Joint BioEnergy Institute, USA - AR20-2-D (SPAdes) (version 2) ... | reverse complement strand
GGTGCGTGAAATCGTCCTGGCAGAAGCGCTCGACCGAATCCGGGCCGTCGTGGGACCGGCCGGCTGGACCACTGATCCGGATGAAATGGCGCCGCATCTGGTCGAGGAGCGCGGCCTCTATCGCGGACGTGCGCTGATGGTCGTTCGCCCCGCCTCGACGCAGCAGGTGGCCGATATCGTCCGGATCTGTGCCGAGGCCGAGCTCCCGATCGTGCCGCAGGGCGGCAATACGGGCCTCGTCGGCGGCGGCGTGCCGCACGAGCAAGGTGACGAGATCGTCCTGAACCTGTCGCGGATGAACCGCGTCCGGGCCGTCGATCCGCTTAACCATACGATTACGGTCGAGGCGGGCTGCATCCTTGCCGACGTACAGCGGGCGGCCGAGCAGGCCGACCGGCTGTTTCCCTTGAGCCTCGGCGCCGAGGGCACGTGCCAGATCGGCGGCAATCTGTCGACCAACGCGGGCGGAATCGGGGTCCTGCGCTACGGCGTGGCCCGTGACCTCGTCCTCGGTCTGGAGGTCGTCCTGCCCGACGGACGGATCTGGGACGGACTCACAGGCCTGCGCAAGGACAATACCGGCTACGACCTGAAGCATCTCTTCATCGGTGCGGAGGGAACGCTCGGCATCATCACGGCCACCGTCCTCAAGCTGTTCCCGCGGCCGCGCAGCGTCGAAACCGCTTTCATCGGCGTTCCCGACCCGGCAGCCGCGATCGAGCTGCTCGCCCGGATGCGCGCCGGAACGGGCGACTGCGTCACGGCCTTCGAATTGATCTCGCGGACCGGGCTTGAGATGGTGTTGCGGCATATTCCCGGGACGACCGATCCGCTCGCCGACCGGCATCCCTGGTACGTTCTCATGGAAGCGTCGTCCGGAGAGGCGACCGGCGGCCTGCGCACCAACGTCGAAACCGTTCTGGCCGAGGCTGCCGAGGCCGGTCTGGTGCGCGATGCGACCATCGCCGCCTCCGGCGAGCAGGCACGGGCGCTCTGGCGGCTGCGCGAGACACTGCCGGAGGCACAGAAGCCGGAAGGCGGCAGCATCAAGCACGACGTGTCGGTACCGGTATCGAAAGTGCCGGAGTTCATCGCGCGCGCCACCAGCGCCTGCGAGGCGGCCCTGCCCGGCATCCGGGTGGTTGCCTTCGGGCACGTCGGCGACGGCAACATCCACTTCAACCTGAGCCAACCCATCGGCGCCGACCGAGATGCCTATCTGGCCCGCTGGGCGGAGTTCAACCGGATCGTCCACGATATCGTCGCGGATCTCGGCGGCAGCATTTCGGCCGAGCACGGAATCGGTCGACTCAAGCGCGACGAGCTCGTCCGCTACAAGTCGCCAGTCGCCATCGAGGTGATGCGAACGCTCAAGCGCGCACTCGATCCGAAAGGCATCATGAATCCGGGCAAGGTAATCGAATGACCTACGTTGCGCCGCTCAAGGACATGCAGTTCGTCCTGCGCGAGGTCGCCGGACTTGATCGCATCGCCGCACTGCCGGGAGGTGAAGTGGCGGAGCCTGAGCTCGTCGCCCAGGTGCTCGAACAGGCCGCCAAACTGGCGGAGGAAGAGCTGGCGCCGCTGAATGCGCCGGGCGACCGTAGCGGTTCGGTGCTCGAGAACGGCGTGGTCCGCACGCCGCCGGGCTGGCGCGACGCCTACCGCAAATATGTCGATGGCGGTTGGAACAGCGTCCCCTTCGATCCCGAGTATGGCGGACAAGGCTTTCCATGGGTGATCGCCGCGGCCATCCAGGAAATGTGGCAGTCCGCCAACATGTCGTTCGGCCTCTGTCCACTCCTTAACCAGGGTGCCGTGGAACTGCTGCAGGCACATGGTTCGCCGGAGCAGAAGCGCCTGTTCCTGCCGAAGATGGTTTCCGGCGAATGGACCGGAACGATGAATCTGACCGAGCCGCAGGCGGGCTCCGACGTCGGCGCGCTGCGCACGCGGGCCGTGCCGGCCGACGGCCATTACCGGATAACCGGTCAGAAAATCTTCATCACCTACGGCGATCACGATCTCGCCGACAACATCATCCATATGGTTCTCGCCCGAACCCCGGGCGCTCCGGCCGGAACGCGCGGCATCTCGCTGTTCATCGTGCCGAAGATCCTGGTCGGACCGGACGGCCGGCTGCAGGGCCGCAATGACCTCCGGTGCGTCTCGCTGGAACACAAGCTTGGGATCAAGGCCTCGCCCACCGCCGTCATGGCTTACGGCGACACTGAAGGCGCCATCGGGTTTCTCGTCGGCGAGGAGAACCGCGGCCTCGAGTACATGTTCACGATGATGAACAATGCCCGCCTCAACGTCGGGCTTCAGGGGGTCGCGATTGCCGAGCGCGCGTACCAGCAGGCGCGCGACTATGCCAAGACCCGGATTCAGGGGCGGGGCCTCGGCGGCCGTACCTCCGACGCCGTCGCCATCATCAATCATCCAGACGTCCGCCGCATGCTGCTGACCATGCGGGCGGCGACGGAAGCGGCGCGTGCCCTCACCTATTACGCGTTCGCCGCTCTCGACCTCGCCAAGCGTCACCCGGATGCCGGGGAACGCGCCCGTCAGCAGGCGCTCGCCGACCTGCTGACCCCGGTGGCGAAGGCGTGGTGCACGGATCTCGGCGTCGAAGTCGCGTCGACCGGCATTCAGGTGCATGGCGGCGTCGGCTTCATCGAGGAGACCGGCGCCGCCCAGCATCTGCGGGATGCGCGAATCGCCCCGATCTACGAGGGTACCAACGGCATCCAGGCAAACGACCTCGTCTTTCGAAAGATCGGCCGTGACGAAGGCGCCGCCGCGAAAGCCTTCCTCGACGAGGTGGGGGCCCTCGAGGCGAAACTGGCCAGCGCCCCGGGCGAGGATCTCGCCAGGATCGGCGCTCAGCTCGTCGCCGGCGTGTCGACGCTCCGCGACGCAACCGACTGGATCGTCGCGACCCAGCGGCAAGAGCCGCGCGCGGTCGCGGCGGGGGCGGTGCCGTATCTGCGGCTGTTCGGCACCGTCGCCGGCGGCTACCTGATGGCAAAGGCGGCGTTCGCGGCCCAGCGGGCCATTGCGGACGGCAACGCGAGCGACCGGGCGTTCTGCGAAACCAAGATCGCCACGGCGCGTTTCTACGCCGACCATTTCCTCAGCCAGGCGCCCATGCTGCTTCATCCTGTCACGCGCGGCGCCGACAGCATCCTCCGAGTCGCTGAAGATCAGTTCTGACGCGACCGTTCGTTCCGGAACGCGCCGCCGCCGAGAATCCCCGGAAAGAGCCCGCACCGAGCGTGATACTGCCTGCCGGCGGGGAAAAATTTACGGTCGGCGCTTAGTTTTTTCTTGCATCAGGGGGGGTTTGGTCCCAAATAGCGATCCTTGTAATCCTTATCTCTTTCGGGACAGGAGGATGATGGAAAGAGATGGCGAAGGCGTCGGTCCATAAGTTGGGAGTGGTGACGGGTGGGCGGCGTGGCAGCGCCGCAGCGATGAAGGCGCAGGCGAATGTTTCGTCGGCGCAGCCACTGGCGGTTGCTCAGACTCCGGCGCAGGCCGAGCCGAGTCCCGCGAAGGATTACTTTGTCGAGCGCAACGGTGTGAAGTTCGCCGGCACCCACCTGCTCGTGGAGCTCTGGGGTGCCAAGAATCTTGGCGATCTCGCAACCACCGATGCCATGCTGCGCGAATCGACGAGCGCTGCCGGTGCGACTCTGCTGCACGTCCACCTCCACCACTTCGGCCCGAATGCCGGCCTGTCGGGCGTGGCCGTGCTGGCGGAGAGCCACATCTCAATCCACACCTGGCCGGAGCGCGGCTACGCGGCGATCGACATCTTCATGTGTGGCGCCTGCGATCCGTACAAGGCGATCCCGGTGATCCGCCGCGCGTTCGAGCCGGCTTCCGTCCAGATCTCCGAACAGAAGCGCGGAGTGATCGCGTGAACCAGCCGAACGGTGACGGTGCCGGCGGCTGGTTCCAGGAAAAGCTGTTCCCGCACGTACGGCAGACGTTCCAGATCACGCAGATCATTTACCGCGAGCGGACCGAGCACCAGGATCTGGTGATCTTCGAGACGCCGGCTTATGGTCGGGTGCTGGCACTGGATGACGTCATCCAGGTCACGGAAAAGGACGAGTTCGTCTATCACGAGATGATGACGCACGTGCCGATCCTTGCCCACGGCAAGGCGCGCAGGGTGCTCATCATCGGCGGCGGCGACGGCGGCATTCTGCGCGAAACGCTGCGCCACAAGAGTATCCAGAAGGTCACGATGGTCGAGATCGACCGCAGCGTCGTCGACATGTGCCTTCGGTACATGCCGTCGATCCCGCAGAAGGCCTTCGACGACAAGCGGACCGACCTCGTCATCGCCGATGGGGCGAAATTCGTCGCGGAGACGAAGGACCGGTACGACGTCATCATCGTCGACTCGACCGATCCCATCGGTCCGGGTGAAGTCCTGTTCACCGAGGAGTTCTACCGGAACTGCCGTCGCTGCCTGACAGACGGCGGCATTCTGGTGAACCAGAATGGTGTCCCGTTCATGCAGCCGGACGAGGTGGCGATGACGTACTGGCGGCGCAAGAAGTCGTTCAAGGATGTCGGCTTCTACCTCGCTGCCGTGCCGAGCTACTATGGCGGGTTCATGACCCTTGGCTGGGCGACCAACAACAAAAAGCTGCGCGAGACGACGCTCGCCACACTGACGAAGCGCTTCAAGGCGGCCCGGCTCAAGACCAAGTACTACACGCCGGAAGTCCATCGTGGCGCCTTCGCCCTGCCGCAGTTCATTCAGGGTTATATCAAGCAGCGCTGAAGGGAGGCCGCATTCGCGGCCCCCTCCCCTGGCGCCGATGCATTCCAGGCATCGGCGTTACAGTGGCTGGCCGGGGATCGGCTAGTACGATTTCGGCACCCCCAGCACCTTCTTTGCGATATAGCAGAGGATCAGGTGCGGGCTGACGGGCGCCAACCGCGGAATCCACGCCTCGCGAAGGAATCGCTCCACGTGATACTCCTTCGCGTAGCCCATGCCGCCAAGTGTCAAAATGGCGGTTTCGCAGGCTCGGAAACACGCCTCCGCCGCCAGATACTTCGCGGCGTTTGCCTCGGCCCCGCAGGGCTGACCGCGGTCGTAGAGCGTCGCCGCCTTGAAGACCATCAGATCCGCGGCCTCGAGCTCCATCCAGCAGCGGGCCAACGGATGCTGAATCGCCTGATTCTGACCGATCGGCCGGTCGAAGACGATCCGTTCGCCGGCATATTGCGCGGCGCGTTCGAACGCAGCCCGGCCGCGGCCGACCGCTTCGGCAGCGATGAGAATGCGCTTGGGATTGAGGCCGTGAAGAATGTAGGTAAATCCCTTGCCCTCGCCCCCGATACGATCGGCGACCGGCACGCGCAACCCGTCGAAGAACACCTGATTCGAATCGACCGCCTTGCGGCCCATCTTCTCGATTTCTCGGATCTCCACGAAGCGCCGATCGAGATCCGTGTAGAACAGGCTCAGCCCGCCCGTCGGCTCGGTCACATACTCGATCGGCGTGGTCCGCGCCAGAAGAAGAACCTTGTTTGCCACCTGGGCTGTCGAGATCCAGATCTTTTGACCATGGACCACATAATGATCGCCGTCGCGCTCGGCGCATGTCTTTATCCGGAGCGTATTGAGACCGGCATCCGGTTCTTGAGACCGGCATCCGGTTCCGTCACCGCAAAGCAGGCACGGTCCTCGCCGCGAATGAGAGGCGACAGCATCCGCGCCTGCTGTTCAGGCGTACCGAACTTCACCACGGGCTGCAGCCCGAAGATGTTCATGTGGACGGCAGAGGCCCCTGAAAATCCCGCGCCTGACTGGCTGATCGTCTGCATGAGGATGGCCGCCTCGGTTATGCCGAGTCCGGCGCCCCCGCAGTGATCCGGCATGGCAATGCCAAGCCATCCGTCCCGCGCCAGCGCAGCATGGAACTCCTCTGGAAAGCCACCGTGCAGTCGCGTTGCAGCCAATAGTCAAGCCCGAACGCCGCACAGAGCTTCTGCACGGCGGCGCGAATGTCCTTCTGGTCTTGGCTCAGCTCAAAGTCCATGGAGCCGGTTTCCCGCAGGAAATCACCTGCTGACCACCAATGATTGCCCTTGACCAAGCCAGCGCGAACCTCTTAACCACGACCTAGCTCGTCGGTGGTCCATCCGATCTTGCGGGATCTCATACGACCTGACTAGCCCAATTGAGGGATAGGCCTCCGAGCTGCTTGGCATCATTGTCCGGCCGAGTTCTAATGTCGGCGGAGGGGGATATTATGGCTCCACGGGCGACCGGGGCCGAACTCCCAGTCGGCAGAGCTGGCCATAGCACCGACGAACTCGCGCAATTCCTGCACTTAGCGCTCGAGTACGCCAGAGCCGTGACGTGGCAGTGGAATATTGCCACGGATGAATGTTTCTAGTCGGTCGAATTCAGCGAACTGCTTGGGCTGGAGAGATCGACACCGCGTTCGTACGAGAACTGGCTCGCTTCGATCGTGCCGGAAGATCGCGCGGACGTGGCACGCACCCTTCATGATCATATCCAGTCCGGCCACGATTTCCGCATCGAATTCCGGATCAACTACCGTCATCGCGGTAGACGCTGGTTCGCATTGTCGGGCCGCGTGCTTCGGGACGGAAACGGCAAGCCGTATCGCCTGATCGGCGTCACGTCCGACATCACGGACAGCAAGCGGACGGAAATGGCGCTGCGCGACAGCGACCGATTGTTCCACCGCATTGCTGAAGCCACGCCGGACATCGTCTACATCTACGACCTCGTCGAGCATCGCAACGTCTACACCAACGGCTGGATCAAGACGGTCCTCGGCTACTCCGAGGTCGAAATTCGTCAACTGCGTGGCCAGGCGATAAGGGCGCTCATTCACCGTGACGACCTGCACCAGCTCCTCGGCAAGCGGCTCGTGTTCGCCAGGGTCTCGGACGATGAGACGATCGAACGCGAGTTAAGGCTGCGGCATGCCGATGGCCGTTGGCGCTGGTTCCACAACCGCGAGGTCGTTTTTGCGCGACATGGCGACGGTCGCGTCCGGCAGATACTCGGACTCCTCACCGATGTGAGTGACCACCGTCGTGCCGAGCACGCCTTGCGCGAAAGCGAGCAGCGCTTCCGGCAATTCTCCGATAGCTCCCAGGACGTGTCGTGGATCTTCAATATCGATGAAAATCGTCTCGAGTACGTCAGTGCGAGCTACGAGCGAATCTGGGGGCAAAGCCGCGAAGCAATCATGCGAAACGCCGTGAACTGGCTCGATTCGATCCACATCGAGGATCGCGATGCGGTCCGCGCCGTACTGCCGGGAATCCTTGCAGGTGAAAAACGTGACTTTGAATACCGGATCGTGCGACCGGACGGAGCCGTTCGTTGGATTCGCGACAGCGCCTTCCCGATCACGGATGCGACCGGAAAGGTGCAACGCGTCGGCGGAATTGCCCAGGACATCACCGAACGCAAGCAGACCGAGGAAGAACTTAGTCTCGCCCTTTCACGGGCCAAGCTGCTGCTGAGCGAGGTCCACCATCGCGTCAAGAACAGCGTGCAGGCAATTACCGCGGTGCTTCGCATGGAGAGGCGCACGGCGGCTTCGCCCGAGGCGCAGCGGCGCATCGATGCCATGATCCGGCGCGTCATGGCCATCGGTCGCGTCCACGATCAGCTGTACCGGACGAAGGAATTCGACGTCATCGAGTTCGGCAGCTACCTGCGAGCGTTGTGCGACGAACTGGCAAAGTCGATCCTGCCGGCGGGGCGCCGGCTCGACGTGCGCACGCAACGGGCGAAGATCCCGATTCGCGTCGCGACGTCGCTCGGCCTGATCGCGACTGAACTCGTCACCAATGCGATCAAACATGGCCTGGGTCCCATACGGGTCGACTTTGCTGCCGGCGATGGAATCCTGCGCCTGTCGGTCGTAGATCAGGGTCCGGGCCTGCCGCCCGACTTCGATCCAAGTCGAAGCGGTGGGCTGGGCGCCCGGTTTTCGCAAACGCTGTCGCGGATGATGGGCGGTCAGTTCCGATGGAACGGCTCCGAGTGCATCGTAACGGTTCCGTACGGGCGGCAGCGACACTGAAGCGGCGACCCTGCCGGCGCTACGCTGCCGTTCCGGTAGCGACGCCTGCGCCAAGGCGGCGACTTGCCGCAGCCGCGATTTCCTTCAGCGTCGTCGCGACGACTCCATCCCATCGGCAGTCGAACACGCCGTGATGACCGAGCGCCGTGAGTACCAGGCTGAGCCGCCCGGCGTGGTCGAAGATAGGCGCCGCAAGTGCGCTGATGCCGGGCAGCAGATCGCCGTCGACCCGGCCCAACCCGTAGCGCCGCACGTCGGCGGCAAGGCGGTCCGGCGTTAGTGCGTCGAGGTCGTCGGGCCGGCGTGCACGAAGATCCGCGAGCTCGGCCTCGACGAGCGCCCGCGTATGCTCAGCGGGCGCATACGCCAGAAAAACCCGGCCGGTGGCCGATGACAGCACGGGCATTACCGAACCGACCCTGACGTTCACCGTGACGGGCTTGCTGCTCTCTTCCCAGCCGACGACGGTCGGTCCGCGATTGCCCCAAACGGCGATCAGCACCGTCTCGTCAACACGCGTCCGAAATGCCGCTGCGGCCCATCTGCCGACCTTTACGGGGTCGAGCCGTCCGAGCGCCGCGAGACCGACCGTGAGCGCAAGCACGCCGAGATCGTAGCGTCCGGTCATCGCGTCCTGCTCGACCAGACCGACCCTGATGAGGCTGACGAGATACCGGTGCGCTTTGCTCGCCGACATGCCGGCGCGACCTGCCACGTCCTTCAATCCCAACGCAGCCGGTGCCTCGGCCAGCGCTCGCAACAACCGCGCGCCGAACTCCACCGACTGGATACCTTGCCGTTCCGGTGGAACGCCGGTGCCGCGGCGGCTGCGTTTCGTGCCCATCTCCGACCCCCGTGCACCCTTGACTCGGAATACGTGATTCAAGAATATGAAATTAATTTACTATTTAGCAACAGGGAGGACAACGATGACGGCACCCCCGCACGTCAGCACACCTCAGGAAGGGGCGACGGGACATTCAGGCGAAATGCGCCTGTCGATCTTCTCGGTGCAGGACCACTATCCGACCCGAGAGCGGTCCCTGCCGCAGCTCTATCGCGAGGTGATTGCGCAGGCGGAACTTGCCGATCGTCTCGGGTACGACACGTTCTTCGTGGCCGAGCACCATTTCCATGAGTACGGGGCGGTTCCGAACCCGGCCGTCATGCTCTCGACCCTCGCGCAGCGCACGACGCGTCTGCGCCTGGGCTCGGCGATCTCCATCTTGACGTTCCATCATCCGCTGACGGTCGCGGAGAGTTACGCGATGGTCGACGTGCTCTCCGGCGGGCGCATGGTGCTCGGCGTCGGCTCCGGTTATCTCAAGCACGAATTCGAGGGCTATCACATCGATCCCGCCGAAAAGCGCGAGCGCTTCGACGAGAACCTCGCGATCCTCAAGCGCGCCCTGGCCGGCGAGCGGATAACCTACAAGGGGAAGTTCAATACGCTCGAGGCGGTGCAGATCAACGTTCTGCCCGTTCAGCCGTCGATCCCGATCTATGTCGCCATCCTGAAGAAGGAGGGCGCGTATCACGTCGGGCGCCAGGGCAACAACATCATGTGCGTGCCGTATGCATCGGTCGACCGCTTCGAAGAAATCGGCCCGATGCTCGCCGAGTTCCGGCGCGGCCGCGCTGAGGCCGGCCTCCCGCCCAGCGACGATGACAACGTGTTCGCCTTCCATACCCACGTCGCCGAGAGCGACGAGGCTTGCCGCCGCGAAGCCGCCGACGCTTTCGACCTGTATGTCGCCACCCGGCTCTACGCGAAGCGGCAGGTCTACGACGACATCATGCGTTCCGGTCTCGGCCTGTTCGGCTCGGTCGACACGGTCGTCGACAAGATGGTGCGTCTCTACGAGATGGGGATCCGGCACGTCATGGCGTTGCAGAACTTCGGCATGATGCCGGAGAAATTGGTGCACAACTCCATGCGCCTGATGGCCGAAGAGGTCATGCCGCGCGTCCGCCAGCGCCTGGCGCAAAAGGCGGCCGCATAAGCGGCCAGTCGGGCGCAACCGTAACATCGTGTCGCGATCGGAGCGCTGCAATGTTCGGTCGGTGACCTGCGGTTGACATCGGTTTCAGGTGAAACTAGTAAACCCGGGTCGCGATACTGCATGCCGTTCGAACAGCCTGACTGTGTCAGGCCGTTGCGTTCAGGCAAGAACGGGCCATTTCGGGCCTTTACCTGTGTAGGGAGGACAGATGCGTTGGTTCAAGATTTTGTCCGCCTCGTTGATTGCCGTTGGCGCGATGCTGGTCGGCCACCAGGCTGACGCGCAACAGACGATCGAACTCAAGGTCAGTCATTACCTGCCGGCGGTCCATGGCATCCATACCGACTTCATCGAACCGTGGGCGCGGGAGCTGGAACGCCGGACGAACAACAAGGTAAAGGTCACTATTTTCCCGGGCGGATCGTCCTTCGGCGACGTCGCGCGGCAGTACGATCAGGTCACGGCCGGCGTGATCGACATTGCCCACGGCCTGCATGGAATCCCGCGCGGGCGTTTTCCGCGCACGTCGGTCATCGATCTTCCCTTTCTGACCGAGAACGCCGACGTCGCGACCCGCACGTTGTGGGCGCTTTATCCAAAGTACCTCAAGGATGAATATCGGGGTGTGAAGGTGCTGGCGCTGCATGCGCACAACGGCGGCCTGATCCATACCCGCGAAAAACAGATCACCCAACTCGCCGACCTCAAGGGGCTTCGCATCCGGGCACCGTCGCCGGCCGTGCAGATGATGCTCGAGTATCTCGGCGCGACACCGGTCGGCCTGCCGCCGGGTCAGGTCTACGAGAATCTGCAGAAGGGTGCGATCGATGGCGCCGTGTTCCCGTGGGATCCGGTCTCGTCCTTCAAGCTTGCCGAGGTTCTCAAGTATCACCTCGACGCGCGCACCTACACGGTGTCGTTCTTCTTCGTCATGAACCAGCGCAAATACGATGGTCTTCCGCCCGACGTGAAGCAGGCCATCGATGACATCTCGGGCGACGCGCTGATTCCGAAGTTCGGTCCGTGGTGGAACAAGTGGGACCAGGCCGGCCTGGATCAGGCCAAGGCCCGGGGGAACGTGATCGTCCGCCTGTCCGATGAGGAGCGCCAGCGCTGGCGCGAGGCGCTGACGCCGATGACCGAGTCGTACCTCAAGTCGATCGAGGACCAGGGCGTGAAGAACGTGCGCGAGATCTACGACGAGGCGCTCCGCCTCGTCGCGCAGTTCGAAAAGAAGTCCTGACGCCGACCGCCGGGCGGCTGCCGTCGTGCAGCCGCCCGGCGATTATCCCTGAGTCGGCCTGATGTTTCAGACCATATATCGTGGCCTTGCCATCATGACCCGAGGGTTCGCCTCCCTCGGTGTCTTCATGTTGATCGTGACCATGCTCGCGACCGTCGTCGACGTCGCACTGCGGCGGACGGTAAACGTCGCGATCATCGGCATGGTCGACATTACCCAGTTACTTGTGATGGGCGCGGTGTTTATGGCCATCCCCTTCGCCTTCTTCACCGAGAGCCACATCGTCATCGAGCTGGTCACGGACCGTCTGCCGCGGCGTAGCATCGCCGCGCTGAAGTTCGCTGCGGCGTTGATCACGATCGCGTTCATGGCTGCGGTCCTGCGCTACGGATGGGTCCAGGCCATTCAACAGCACGGCTACGGCGATCGCTCGCAAACCATCGGCATCCCGATCCTGCTCTACTGGATCCCGCTTCTGGCCGGCTCGGCCCTTTCGATCGCCGCCGCGGGCCTGATCGCCCTGCGCCAGGCGATCATTGCCGTAAGCGGCGAGGATCCTGTCAGGTAATCGTCCTTATGGATGCTTCAACCATCGGCCTCCTCGGCATCGTCGCCCTTCTCGTACTGATCGCGCTCCGGGTTCCCGTTGCCATCGCGATGGGCAGCGTCGGCGCGATCGGCTTCGGGCTTATCAACGGATTCGATGCGCTGGGCTTCGTCATGGGCTCGGCGCCGTTCCAGGCGGTCTTCCCGTATACGCTGTCGGTCATTCCGCTCTTCGTCCTGATGGGCGTTTTCGCAACGCATGCCGGCCTGTCGCGCAATCTGTACGAAGGCTTCTATGCATTCTTCGGTCACCTGCGGGGCGGGCTTGCCATGGCGACGGTCGGCGCCTGCGCCGGGTTTGGCGCGATCTGCGGTTCATCGATCGCCACGGCCGCGACCATGTGTCGGGTGGCGCTGCCAGAGATGCGCCGGCGCGGCTATGCCGATTCGCTCGCGACCGGCGCGATCGCAGCCGGCGGCACGCTCGGCATCATGATCCCGCCGAGCATCATCATGGTGATCTATGGGCTGCTGACGGAAACGTCGATCGGCAAGCTGTTCATCGCCGGCGTCCTGCCGGGCCTTCTTGCCACGGCCCTTTATATGTCGGCGATCGCCTTCGTGACGTGGCGCGATCCGAAGCTGGGTCCCGCCGGGCCGCGCTATGACTGGCGACAAACGCTTGCCGCTCTGCGTCGGATCTGGGACGTCATCCTGCTGTTCGCCGTCGTGATCGGCGGCATCTATTTCGGCTGGTTCGCGCCGACGGAAGCTGGCGCCGTCGGCGCGTTCGGCGCCTTCGTGTTCGCGTTTGCCCGCAAACGCCTGAACAAGACGGTGGTGCGGGACTGCATCGCCGAAACAGCGTCGACGACCGGGATGATCTTCCTCATCCTGATCGGCGCGAACGTCTTCAACTACTTCATGGACGTTTCGAACCTGCCGCAGCTTCTGGTCGCCACGGTCGACGAGTCGGGCCTTCATCCCTACGTCGTGCTTATCATCATTCTTGCCTTCTACGTGGTCCTCGGCACCTTCTTCGAAGAGCTGTCGATGATCCTCCTTACCATCCCGTTCGTGTTTCCGCTGATCAAGTCGCTGGGTTTCGATCCGATCTGGTTCGGTGTCCTGATCGTCACCATCGTCGAGATCGGCCTGATCAGCCCACCGGTCGGCATGAACCTGTTCGTCGTCCAGAGCGTCGCACGTGACGTGCCGCAGATCACCGTGATGCGCGGCGTCATACCGTTCGTCGTGGCCGACATCATCCGGCTCGCCATTCTCGTCACCTTCCCGTGGATCACGCTGGTCCTGCCGTCGATGATGGATTGACGTCGGCCTGCACGGACCAGCGATCGTGCACGGCCAGCGATCGAGCGACGATCAGCGGTCTTTCAACGCCGCCAGAGCGGCGCAGAACCTTTCCGCGGCGACCCGGGCAGGCCAGGGCTCCCACGGCGTCCCGCCATAGCGTCGTACAAGCGGATCTGTCTTTGGTGCCCGGCTGGTTATGCCGAGCGCTTGACGAATCTCCTTCGGGGTCCAGCCGGCGACGTGCCGTGCTTCGGCCGCCGCAGCGGCGCGGTCGGCGTTCTTGATCAAGGCGGTCCAGTCCGCCGGAAGCTGCGCCGGCAATCCATAACGCAGATGGACGATGGTCTGCAGCCGGGTATCGAGGAACCTGTAACCGTCGCCGAGGAAAGGCTTGACCGGCGAGATCGGGTCGAAGGCCATCAGGCCCTCCGAGGCATCGTGAAGCAATGCTGCAAGCTGCAGCCTTTCCGAAAGCCCCTGCCGGTGTTCCGCCTTGGCGATCTCCAGCACCAGCAGCGAATGCTGAGCCACCGACATCGGCCATTCCCAGACCGAATGCCCGCCCCAGCGCGGCGTGCGCGACAAGCCGATGGCGAGATCCTCGTCCTCGAAATCCAGCGGCGACGGATTGAGAAGATCGATACGACGCCCCGACGCCAGCCGGACCCAGGCACGCTGCGATGGCCCCTTCATCCCGAGAGCCGCGGCAGCAGCAAGACGAGCCCCGGCACCGCGACGACGAGGACAAGCCGGAGGATATCGGCGAGAACGAAGGGCGTGATCCAGCGATACAGCGTGCCAATCGGAATCTTGAGGATCGATTGCACCACGAACAGGTTCATGCCGACCGGCGGGCTGATCAGGCCCATCTCGACGACCATCACGATGAGGACGCCGAACCAGATCGGATCGAAGCCAAGCCCCGTGACCAGCGGGAAGAAGATCGGTACCGTGAGGAGGATCATCGACAGCTCCTCGAAGAAGGTACCGAGCACGATATACAGTACGCAGATCGCGACGATCACAAGATACGGCTCGACACCGAAACCCGTTACGAAGTCCTGCAGGGCACGCGGCAAACTGCCGAAGTTCATCAGTTGCGAGAACAGCAGCGCGCCGATCAGGATCGCGAACAGCGCCGCGGTGATGCGTGCCGTTTCGACGGCACAGTCCAGGAAATCGCGCGCCGACAGCGTACGACGCCATGCCGCAAAGCAGAATGCGCCGAAAGCGCCCACGCCAGCCGCTTCGGTCGCCGTGAACGCACCGAAATAGAGCCCACCCATGATCAAGGCAAAGAGCGCCACCACAGGTCCGACACGGCCGAGCAGCCGCCAGCGCTCGGGCCACGCGACCCGCTCGCCCCGCGGCCCGGCGGCAGGATTGCGCCAGACCAGATACTGCACGGTGACGGCATAAAAACCGATCGCGATCAACCCCGGCACGATACCGGCGATGAACAGCTTCGCAATGTCCGTCCCCGTCATGATGCCGTAGATCACCATGATCACCGAGGGCGGAATCAAGATGCCGAGCGTGCCGCCGGCACAGATGGCCGCACTGGCCAGCCCCTCGTGATAGCCGTATCGCCGCATCGAGGGATACGAGACCTTCGAGAAGGTCGCCGCGGTCGCGATGGCCGACCCGCAGACCGCGGCGAACGCGCCGCAGGCCAGGATCGTCGCGATCGCAAGGCCGCCGCGCCGGTGCCCGACGAAAGCGTTGCACGCGGCATAGAGGTCCGCCGAGATTCCCGACCGCGCGATGAACGTCCCCATCAGGATGAACATCGGCACGACCGAGAGCTCGTAGCTCATCGTGTTCGATACCGGGATCTGGCCGAGCAGTGCCAGCGCAGGGGTCCAGCCGATGAGCGAGACGATGCCACCGACGCCGACGAGAGTCATGGCGAAGGCGATCGGCACGCCGGCCAGCAGAAGAAGGGTCAGCGCCCCGAACGCGTAGAGCGCAAGTTCCCAGGCGCCGATCATGTCCGCGCCGCTCGCAGCGCCAGGACCGCCGCGTAGAGGAAGACGAGCGTCGTCACGCCCAGCAGCACCGCCATGGCGATCGCGATATAGCCCCTGCCGACCCCGAGCAGCAGCGTCGTCTCGCCGACCTCGATCAGGCCCTGTCCGCGGACGAAGATCCGCCACGTCATGATCCCGGTGACAACGGCCGAGACGGCGTCGCCGATCGCGGCCTGGATCAACCGGACCCGCGCCGACAGGACGTTCTCGAGGAAGTTGACGACGATGTGTTCACGCGCGGCCGTGGTGAGCGGCATGCCGGCGAACACCACCAGACCCATGAGGATTTCCGTCATTTCGAACGCGCCGAACAGCGGCGCGTTGAGGAAGTAGCGCCCGGCCACGTCGATCGCCGTCAAGACCATCATGACCAGGATCATGCCGCCGACAGTCACGGAAAGGATCCGCCCCGGCCGACCGAGTTCGGCGGCCGGGGCGGCGGCGACCGTGCCCCCTTCCCTGACGTCCTGCAAGCCCGTCACGGGACGTTGACGCGCTTCTCGGCGCGATAGACGTCGACCATGGCGCGGGCGTAGGCGATGATCTCCTCGCCCGGCAGGTTCCGCTTCTTGGCCTCGACGAGCCACTCTTCCTCGAGTTCCTTGAGGGCCGCCTTCGCCTTCTCGACCTCGGCCGGCGGCAGTGTGACGAAGTTGACGTTGTTCTTCCTCAAGGCTGCGCGCCCGACCTCGTCGCCGTTGGTCCAGGCCCAGCCCGCGTTCATCGCCACGGCCATCCCGGAATGCTTCTCGATCGCGGCCTTGTGCTCCGGCGTCAGCGAATTCCACCGGGCTTCGTTAATGCCCAGCCAGAACGTGTCGGTATAGAGACCGCCCGGAATCTCGGTCGTCGCCTTGATCACCGGCGTGATCTTGAAGAACTCGATCGACTCGATCGGGAACGTGATTCCGTCGGCGACGCCGGACTGCATTGCCTGCTGCGCCTCGGTTGGCGGAAGCTGCACGGGCGTGCCCCCGAGCGCGGCCATGATCCGTCCCGTCACGTTGCCGCCGACACGGATCTTCTTGCCCTTGAGATCCTCGATCGTCCGGATCGGCTCGCCACGCATGTGAATACCCGGCGTCGAGTGGACCCAGAGCCCGACGATCTTGACGCCGGCATGTTCCTTGTAGCGCTCGCCATAGCGCTGGTACGTCGCCCACGCCGCGGCCGCGCCGGACCACGGATCCGGCGACATGAAAGGCAGATCCATGACCTGGGTCATCGTGAAGCGTCCGGGATTGTGTCCGGACACCCCGTAGCCGACATCGATGACGCCGTTCTTCACAAAGTCGAAGAACTCCGGCGGCCGGCCGATGGACGATGTCATGACGTCGAACTTGAGCGTGCCGTTCGTCTCGCGCTCGATGGCGCGCGCCCAAGGCACGATGATGCCCCGGACGATCAGATGGTGGTTGGGCAGCCAGTTGCCGACACGCAGCGTCGTCGTCTGCTGCGCCGCAGACGGCGCCGACCACGCGACGCCGAGGAGCGAAAGCGCGGCCACGACGCCTGTAACGAACATTCGGCTTTTCATTGTCTCTCTCCCCTTTTTCGCGGAATCAATAACCTGCACATCTCATGCCGGTGACTCGACCGGCCAGTCGACGTTGCCGGAATGCGTCACGGCGCCAAGATTTGCAGGGCCGACGGTCGCGGCGTATTTCTCCAGCAATCCGCTGAGCGCCTTCGGGCGCGGTTGCCATTGGCGGCGCCGCTCGGCAAGTTCCGCGTCGGACAGCGCAACGGTGATCGAGCGTTGCGTCGCGTCGATGCGAACGCGATCGCCGTCGCGAAGAAGCGCGATCGGCCCGCCGACCGCCGCCTCGGGACTCGCGTAGCCGATGCACATGCCGCGTGTCGCACCGGAAAAACGACCGTCGGTCAGCAGCGCGACCTGCTCGCCCATCCCCTGCCCGTAGATGAGCGCGGTGACGCCGAGCATCTCGCGCATCCCGGGCCCTCCTTTCGGCCCCTCGTTGCGGATCACGAGGACGCTGCCCGGCGCGTAGCTGCGCGCGCGCACGACGGCCATGCACTCCTCCTCGTTTTCGAAGACGCGGACCGGTCCTTCGAACACGAGTTGCCGCAGCCCGGCGACCTTGAGGAGCGCGCCGTCCGGGCAAAGATTGCCCTTGAGCACAACCACGCCCCCTGTCGGCGAAATCGCCTCGGACGTCGGCCGGACGACGCGGCCGTCGGGCGGAGGTGCGGCGCTGGCCAGCTCCGCGATCGTCCGCCCGGTGACCGTCAGGCAGTCGCCATGGATGTATCCGCCTTCGAGCAGGGCGCGCAGGATCACCTGGGTTCCGCCGATCTCGTGCACGTCCTTGGCAACGAACTTGCCGCCGGGACGCAGGTCGCCGATGAGCGGGATGCGGTCGAACACCGCGGCGACGTCGTCGAGCGTGAATCGAATTCCGGCCTCATGTGCGATCGCCGGCAGATGAAGCGCCGCATTGGTGGAGCCGCCCGTCGCGGCAACCACGGCCGCGGCATTCTCGAGGCTCTTGCGGGTGATCAGATCACGCGGCAACGGCCCTCCATCCTTCAGGATGCGCATGACGGTCTCGCCGGCCTGGCGGGCAAGGGCCATGCGCTCGGCATAGACGCCGGGCATCATCGCCGAACCGGGCAGCGCCAGGCCGAGCGCTTCGGACACCATTGCCATCGTATTCGCCGTGAACTGGCCGGCGCAGGAGCCGATCGTCGGCAGGCATGCGTGCTCGAGTTCGTCGAGTTCGGCCGCCGTCATCTGCCCGGTCATGACCGCCCCGACGGCCTCGTAGGCATCGAGGACGGTTACGTCCCTGCCCCGCCAGCGGCCGGGCAGAGCGCTGCCGCCATACATGAAGACCGACGGCACGTTGCAGCGGACGATCCCCATCATGACGCCGGGCAGCGTCTTGTCGCATCCGCCGAAGCCGACCAGGCCGTCATAGGCATGCGCGCGGACGACGGCCTCGATCGAGTCGGCGATGATTTCGCGCGAGACCAGACTGAACCGCATGCCGAGATGGTTCATCGACAGGCCGTCGGATACGGATATCGTCGTGAACTCGCGCGGAACGCCGCCCGCGGCGCGGATTCCGATCTTGGCCTCCTGCGCCTGCGGGCCAAGCGTCATCGAGCATGGGGTGACCTCGCCATGCGTGCTCACCACGCCGATGAATGGCCTGCCGATATCCTCATCCGACAGCCCCATGCCGCGAAGAAAGGCGCGATGCGGCGCACGATCGAGCCCGCGGGTCGTGATCGGTGATCGTAGGGGGCGCCGGCCGCGACCGTTGCTTTCCGTTCCGTCCATCAGAATCTGTTCTCCCGGAGAATTTTCTCAATCTAGTCCGAGGGTTACCATAGGGGCAAGCGGTCGCGCGCCGGCCTCGTACCAGGCGCCGGCGGCGCCACACGCTTAGGGTGCGATTGCCTCTTTCTGTGCTACCGCGGATGATCCGGCCCGTAGGCGCGGCCCGACGAGGACGATCGTCAGCAACGGGACGACGAGGCCGATCGCGGTGGCCGTGATCATCAGATGCCCAAGCTCGCCGTAGGCGCCGCGCTCGACGACGAAGATCTGGTTCAGGTACTTGGTCCCGAGCGTGCCCGCCTGAAGCGCCAGATTCATCAGGGACGCCATCAGCGCAAACCATGTGGCGCGCCGGCCCGGCGGCGCGTGAACGGCGATGAGTGTCAGCATCGGCACCATCGACAGCTGCGCGAAGGGCGAGGCGAGCGACGTATCGACGAGCGCGATTCCGCGGGCGCCGAAACCGAAGACCCGTTCCGTCCATTCGTGCAGGCCGTAATACATGCCGATCGTCGGCAGTGACAGCAAAGCCCCCAGGACCGTCAGCCAGGCCAGGACGACCGTCACGGGCCGTTCCGTCACGGTCCGGCTGAACAGCCATGTTGCGACGATGGCGATCCCCGCACCGATCTGGCCGAGCGTGCCGAAGAAACCGGGATCGAAGCCAAGGACGTCGATCTGCCACCATTGCGCGCCGGGACCGAACGTCGGCATGGCGCGAAAGACGAAGATCACGACCGCCGCATAGATGATCGAACGCCGCGCCTCCGCGTCGATGTCGGCGATCGTCAGCCACAGCAGGATCGTCATCGTGACCATCGACACGGCGAAGATCAGCTCCTGCCCGAGGGGAACCGTGCCGATGCCGATCGCGATCGTGACGAGTCCGAAGACGGATCCGCCGCCGAGGATTCGCCAGTCGAGCGGCTTGTGTTCGACCGTCTCGAGCCGAACCAGCAGCGAGCCAGCCACCGATATGGCGGGCACGGCCAGAGCCAGAAGGAATATGTCCTCGTACGGCAGTATGTCGGCGAGCCAGCCGCCGAGGCCGGCGACGGCGAACACGCCGAGCATCAACGCGATTCGGCCGAGCACCTGGACCATGCCGAGATCCGCGTTGACCTCGTGTTCGGGGCGCGGCCGGCCATGCGCATCGTTGCGGTCGACGACCTCGGTCGACATCGCGTCCGCGACCACGTCCTGGATGACGAGCCCGAGGACGGCGATCAGCGCGGCCGCGACATAGACCGCCTCGGGGCGCAACGGCCCGATCCATCCGCCGGCGGCGCCGGCGAGCATCAGATTGGCGCCCGCCATCAGTCCGGCGCCGAGAAAGATGTAGGCGCGCCGACGCGAGCCGAACAACGGTACGCTGTCCACCAGTTGCCCGAAGACGACCTTGATCGTCCAGGGTACCGTCAGCCACACGCTCAGCGCCACCAACGCCTCGGCCGAAAGCGCGAGCTTCTCCTTCACCCAGAAGGATTCCGCGACGGCCGAGAATCCGCTCGCGCCATAGGCGAAGTAGACCATCAGCAGCGGCAGATAGCGCAGGCGCATCGCGCGCACCGGCGCGACGACCGCCTCGACCAGATTGCGGTAGAGGGTCCTCATTCTTACGGCGCTTTCGTCGGCCGTGTCATCGGTCAGCGAATCATCGGTCGGCGGGCGGATGCGTTCCCGCCGTACGGCGTCTGTCGCCGCTTGGCCCCGTTGAGGCCCGCCCTTACCCGAGCGCTGCGAGGAATAGGGCTTCGGTGTCCTCCGCCGTCATCTTGCGCGGATTCGTTGCCGCGCAATGGTCCGCCAATGCCGCCGTGACCAGATCCGGAATATGCTCGCGCCTGACCCCCATTGCGCCGAGGTTCGGCGGCAGGCCGAGGCGGTGGTTGAATTCTTCGATGAACGCGGCGAGATCGGTCCCCGGCTTCAGGCCGAGGGCGGCGCGCAGCCGATCGTATTTGTCGCCGACATGATGCTCGTTGAAGCGAAGCACGGTCGGCATGACGACCGCATTGAGCGTGCCGTGATGCAGGTTAAGCCCGGGAATCGCTCCCAGCGGGTGCGACATCGCGTGAACGGCGCCGAGTCCCTTCTGGAACGCCATCGCCCCTTCCATCGCCGCCATCATCATGTTCCAGCGGGCCTCGCGGTCGCCGCCATTTGCAACCGCCCGCTCGAGATATCGAACGACCCGCGCTCCGCCGTCGAGTGCGATGGCGTCCGCCGGGGGGTTGATCGCCGGCGACAGGAACGTCTCGATGCAATGGGCGAGCGCATCCAGCCCGGTCGCCGCCGTGATGCCGGGCGGAAGACCCAGCGTGAGCTCCGGATCGCAGATCGCCACCCGTGGAATCAGATAGGGCGAGATGACGCCGAGCTTGCGATGATCCTTGAATACGATGATCGCGCCGCGCCCGACCTCGCTGCCCGTGCCCGCCGTGGTGGGGATCGCCACCAATGGCGCCACGTTCGGCTTGATGCGCGCCACACCTCCTTCGACCATCGCGTACTGGCGCAAGGGTGGCGCATGGGTTGCCAGCAGCGCGAGTGCCTTGGCCAGGTCCATCGATGAGCCGCCCCCGACGGCGACGATGCCGTCCGCCCCGCTCTCGCGATAGAGAACGAGTGCCGCTTCGGCTGCCGCCTCGGTCGGGTTCGCCGGAGTTTCGTCGTAAATCGCCGCGGCCGGCATTCGCATCGCCTCCCGTACACGGTCGACGAGGCCCGCGCGGACGACGCCTTTGTCCGTGACGATCAGCGGGCGCCGCACGCCGAGGAGACCGAGTTCCTCGGGAAGCAGGCTGACCGCTCCGAAGTCGAACTGGATGCGCGTGAGATACGTGATGAGGGCCATGGGGCCGGGCGTCCTCCGGATGTTCTGGCGAAGACCGCTATAGCCCCAACCATCCCGTGCCGCAACGGCGATACGGGACCGGTGAACTGCCGTCCGGTCAGTCCCGACCGGCGTCACCTCGCATGATCGACAGATATCGTGACCGCGCCTGGATCAGCTCGCCAGGCGGCGTTTGAGGTCGATGATCTGGCGAATCACCCTTTCGCTGCTGCGCGTGCGGATCTGCCAATGCATCGCAATCTGCACGAGCCACAATATCAGCTCGCGCATTCGCTCGGGCCCGCACGTCTCGAGGCGGGTACGAATGGTCGTAAGCGCCCGAAGGTCGATCTCCGCGTAGGTCTTCAACTGTGCGTCGTTGCTGGCCCGTTTCAGAAGCGGCTCCAGCAACTCGATGGCGCCGATGATCTCTTTCCTGAGAAATTTGTGTAGTTCCTCGTTCGCCTGGGCGCGGGCCCGCACCCTGCCGACCTCGCCTGACCTCATCTGCATGATGCCAAGTGCGACGTAAGCGTGATGTACTGACCGTCAACCCGAATGCCTGTGCGCGCTCCTTTTTCAGGATCGCGAACGGCACGGGAATCTGTGTGCGGAAATCCGGGTTAACGTTCCGTGAACGCCGGCCGGCCGTCACGAATCCCGGTCATGAACGCGGCATCGTCGCCCGGTCCAGGATCGCGCCGTCGAGCTTGGCGTTGTCAAGAATGGCGTCGAGCAGAATCGCCTTCGTGAGATTGGCGTCGGTCAGATTGGCGTGACGCAGATGGGCGCCGGACAGATCGGTGCCGGTGAGGTTGCAGTTCGACAGGTTCGCCGGCCACAGCCGGCCGGTCGACTTCCCATCCGGTCCCTTCATGTCCACGGCGTTCAGGCTGGCCGCGCGCAGCACCGCCCCCGTCAGGTCAGCATTCGACAGATTGACCCCGTCGAGATTGGCATTCGACAGATCGGCCCCGCGCAGATCGGCCCCCGAGAGGTCGGCCATGATCAGCCAGGTGCCGGTCAGTCGTGCGCCCGTCAGCTTCGCGCCGCGCAGACTCGCGCCGCTGAGGTTGACGTTGCTGAGGTCGATGTGATCGAGGTCGGCATTGGTCGCATCGGCGCGGGCGCCCGACCGCCCATCGGTACGGATCCATTCCTGATGATCCCGCAGCAGCTTCTGGATGGAGGTCGAGAAACTCTCGGCCGGACGTGCGATATTCGCCCCCGTGACGTCGGCCTTGCCGAAATCGACGCCGTCCAGAGTCGCCCCCAGAAGATCGGCGCCCTGCAGATTCGCGCCGTCGACGACTGCCCCGGTCAGGTTGGCGCTGCGGAGATTCGCGCCCGACAGGTCGGCACCGGTCAGATTGACGCCCTTTAGATCGGCATTGCACAGATTCGCCTTGGCGAGGCTTGCCCCGCTCAGGTTGCAGCCGATCATGTGCGCGCCGAAACAGTCGGCCTCGTTCAGGATTGCGTTGGAAAGATCGGCGCCGGAGACGTTGGCCTTGGCCAGGACCGCGCCCTCCATCTCGGCCTCCTGCAGATCGGAGGCGACGACCCGCATTCCGTCCTGCCCGTGCGCGTTGAGCAGGGTTCCGCCGCGCAGATCCGCCTCGCGCAGGTTGACGCCCTTCAGCTTCGCGCCACGCAGATACGCCCCGCGCAGATCAGCGCGGGCGACGTTCGCGTTGGTCAGATCGGCGCGATCCAGATTGGCGGCGAACAGGTCCGCCTCGGCCAGATCGGTGCCGACCAGGATGGCCCGCGACAGATTGGCGCCGGACAGCTTTGCCGCCCGAAGATTGGCGCGTGAAAGGTTCACGCCCTGAAGGTCGAGAAGCGTCAGGTTGGCCCGTACGCCGCCCGGCTTCTGCGCCAACCAGCGTTCGTGATTGGCCAGGACCGTGAGAATCTCCTGGGGTGTCATTTGGGTCATGCAGGGGATCAGCAAATGCGCTGGCGGAACGGACGGCCCCTGACGGTCGACGCTGGCGAAGAGGTTTGACCGACGATACGCAATCGGATGGCGTGGGGCAAGGCAGGCTCGATGGCGGGGCAAGGTGCCTAGGTCCGGTCCCGCCCGCGCGGCGGCGGGCCGCCCGTGGTCGCCGGCCGCCGGGACACCGCCCTGGTCAACCCCCGCCCCTTGCCGATGGCCTCGCGGCCGAACTTCGCCCGTATGCGGTCGATGGTGCGCTCCACCCGTTCGATCCGCGCCGTATCGTCGCCGAACAGCTCGAGGGTCGACGGGCCGGCCGCGACGAGCCCGGTCACGCCGACGCCCAACAGCCGAAACCGCCGGTTGCCGATCGTTGCTTCGAGCATCGGCACGGCGGCGCGCCAGATCGTCTCCGCGAGCTGCGTCGGCGACGAGAGCGTGGTCCGGCGAGTAATCAGCCGGAAATCGGCCGTCTTCAGCTTCAGGACGACGGTCGGACCGCTGAGCCCGGCGGCCTTCAGGCGATCGGCGACGCGCTCGCAGAGAGGCCAGAGTTCCTTCTTCAGCGCGGCAGCGCCGGCGAGGTCCATCTCGAACGTGGTCTCGGCCGAAATCCCCTTGGCGTCGCGGTCGGGAACGACCTCGCGCGCGTCGCGCCCTTCCGACAGCTCGGCAAGCCGTCGGCCGATCTCGCCGTAGCGCCGTTCGAGCTCGACGGCTCCGAGCGCCTGCAGATCGGCGATGCGCTCGATGCCGTCGGCGCTCAGTCGCGCCGCCGTCTTCGGCCCCACCCCTGGAATGACGCGCACGGACCGGCTTGCGAGGAAGCCGCGCGCCTCCGCGCGTCCGATCACGCCGAAGCCGCGGGGCTTGTCGATCTCGGAGGCGAGTTTGGCAAGAAACTTGGTATGGCTGAGGCCGATGGAAACGGTGATGCCGATCTCGTGCTCGACCCGCCGGGCGATATCGGCGAGCGTCGCGGCCGCCGGGCGGCGGTGAACCTGTTCCGTGCCCGTGAGATCGAGAAAGGCCTCGTCGAGCGCGATCGGCTCGACCAGCGGCGTGGCGGCAAGGAAAATCGCCCGCACCTGGCGGCTGACGGCCGCATACTTCGCCATGTCGGGCGGGATGACGACCGCGTCGGGACAGAGCTGAAGCGCCTTGAACATCGGCATCGCCGAATGGACGCCGTATCGGCGCGCGATGTAGCAGGCCGCGCTGACCACGCCGCGCCGGCCGCCGCCGACGATCACCGGGCGATCCCTGATCGTCGGATCGTCGCGCTTCTCGACGGTCGCGTAGAACGCGTCGCAATCGATATGCGCCAGCGTCAGCGACCCGAGTTCGGGATGGGCCACGATCCGCCGCGAACGGCAGGCCGGGCAGCGATCGACCGTTGTCGCGTCATCGAGCCAGACGAGACAGTCGCGGCACAATCCCGGCGTCATTGCCCTTTTCCGCCCCGGACGGCGGACGGGCCCGCATCAGCCCACGGACCGCCGGCGTGCCTGATCGGCACCGGTGCTGCCGAACGCCGCAAGCTTGCGCTCGAGCCGGGCGAGCAGGCCGTCCAGTTCCTTGTGATCATCCGCGTCGAGCACCGCACCCGGCGCGCGCAGATGCGCCGACTTGATGATGCCGCGCCGGCGCAGGATCTCCTTGCGGATCGCAAGCCCGATGCCCGGTTGCTGCTCGTGGCGGATGATGGGAAGATAGATGTCGTAAAGGTCCTCGGCGCCTTCGGCATCGCCGGCGAAGAAACGGCGGCATACCTCGACGAGCATCTCGGGATAGGCGACGCCGGTGTTGGCCCCATCGGCGCCGCGGCGAAGTTCCTGCGGCAGATGCATCGCGCTGTTGCCGACGAGAATGCTGATCCGGCGGCGCGCCCCTTTCGCCTCGCTCGCCCGCAGCCTGGAAATCTTGCGCAGGCCGGGGCTCTCTTCGTGCTTGAGCACCTTGAGGCTCGGCCACTGCGCGAACATCCGGTCGATGAGCGACGCGGACATGTAGACGTTGGTGAGCTGAGGATAGTCCTGCAGGACGATCGGCACGTCGTCGCCCAGTTCGCGCACGACGCCGGCCATGTAGCCTTCGATCTGCTCTTCGGTCTTCAGCCCGGCGACCGGCGCGACCATGACCCCGGCGGCCCCCAGGTCCATGACCTTGCCGACGAAGCTCTTGAGGTTTCGGTTGCCCGGATTGCTGGCGCCGACGATGACCGGGACGCGGCCCCGGACCCGCTTCAGCACGCGTTCGGCGAACGTGAGCGATTCCTGGGCGGACAGCTTCGGCGCCTCGCCCATCACGCCCAGGATGGTGATCCCGTCGACCCCGTGCTCCAGGTAGAAATCGATCAGGCGATCGGTGCTGTCGAGATCGAGCTCGCCCGTGTCGGTGAACGGCGTCGCCGAGATGATGTAGACGCCGCGCGCAGCTTCATCGAGCAGCCTGGTCATGATGGCGCATCCCCCTGATCGGACGGTCTGCCCATCTACCTAGCAGTTTTGCGCCGACGCAACAATTGACACGACCGGCTCACTTGGTCCCGAACAGGCGGTCGCCGGCGTCGCCGAGACCGGGAACGATATAGCCATGGTCGTCGAGATGGGCGTCGACGGCCGCGGTGAACACCGTGACGTCGGGATGGCTCGCGTAGACGGCATCGAGCCCCTCGGGCGCCGCAAGCAGACAGACGAAGCGTATCGCCCCGACTCCCGCCGCCTTCAGGCGCGCGATCGCCGCGACGGCCGAATGCCCGGTGGCGAGCATCGGGTCCAGCAGATAGACCTCGCGCGTCGCGATGTCCTGCGGCAGCTTGCAATAGTATTCGACGGCGGCGAGCGTTTGGGGATCGCGATAGATGCCGATATGTCCGACGCCGGCATCGGGCACGACGTCGAGCATGCCGTCGAGCAGCCCGTTACCCGCGCGCAGGATCGAGACGAAACAGAGTCGTCCGGCGAGCACGGGGGCCTGCATGGACGTGAGCGGCGTGGCGATCTCGACCGTGTGCAGCGGCTGTTCGCGCGTGATCTCGTAGGCCATCAGCATCGCGATTTCGCGCAGCAGCCGCCGGAAATCCGCTGGCGGCGTCTCCTTGCGCCGCATGTGCGTCAGCTTGTGCTGGATCAGCGGATGGTCGATCAGTCGCGTCCGGCCGCTCATGGGCACCTCCCGCCCAACGACCATATCAAGCGCGCAGATCGGCGGAAACTCGATCGGGCGGGACCGACATTCCGGCATCGGTGCGGAGGATCGGCCCGCCGACCACGTCCGGGAGCTAGTTCCTCCATCCGGCCGTCCTGATATCATCGGCACCCGTTGGCGGACGGAATCGATGCGGACCCAACGAAGGGATCGGAACCGATGATCGAGGTCATCATCGAGCGTTGGAGCGGACCGGATGGAGTGACGTTCCGGTGGTCCGTCTGGCGCGACGGCCGTCGGGTCGAAATGGGCGGTCCCTACGGCACGGCCGAGGCCAGCGAGCAGGACGCGATCGCTTTCTGCCGCGGTGCGCTCGGCCGTGAGCCTGACCGGATCACCCGTCTCTAGCCAACAGGCGCGGTTGGGCCGGCCGGGTCGAGTTGATCGGATCCCTCGTCCTGGGGCGAAAAATCGGCATGCGCTCAGCGCACCGCGTTCTTGATCTTCTCGATCGAACGCAGCGCGCCCAGGCCCAGCATGCCGAAGATCAGCTCCCACAGATGCTCGTCGAGCGACGGCGGTTTCGGCAGCGGATAGCCCACCAGGAATCCGACCCACAGGGCGATCGGCGACAGCACGAACTGATAGGCGAGCGCCGCGGCGCAGATCCAGCCCACGGCCGGACGCCAGCCGGCGACGAAGACCGACGCGTGCTGCGCCTCCGCCCGGTTGACGTCGATCTGGCTCCGGTCGGCCTCCTGAATCAGGGCCAGGATCGCCTGCACCGCCCGGTCGCGCGCGCCGGGGTCGGGAATGAGCGGCGTCAGAACGTCGATCAGCTTCGGCAGAAGTGGAATCAGCCACGCCGGCATCTAGCTCTCCATTGCGGAATCGACGGCGCGCTCGATCGTCGCGTCGTCGTACCAGGGCGTGCCATCGGCGCGCAGCCCGTTCTCGTGCCGCACGATGGCCTTGACGAGCCGTGCGAGCACGGCCGGATCCTCGAGCGCCAGGGGCGTGTCGGGCCGAACCCCCATCGCGCCGGCGACATGGCGGATGTACGCCTGGGTGTCGTTCTCGCGCGGCGGCGCAAACCGCGACACGATGGCGCCCACCGTGCGCAGGCCCAGGCGCCGCCAATAGGTCAGCAGCAGCCGCGCCAGTGCCCGTAGCCCGTCCTCCGGTGTGGCGAAGACCTCGAAGGCTGGATCGGCCCCCACCCGTTCGCCGCGCCATGCCGTAGGCGTTGCGCGGATGTTGCCGGGATTGTTGTTGCGGATGCCGCGCGGCAGGCGCGGCTCGTCCGGTGTAAACGTCATGGATCACCCCCGATGGTCATGGCCGCGACCCGAGCCGCGCCTCGATACGGCGCAGCGTGTCGAGCTGCGCCCCCGCCTTTTCCTCGAGCCGGGCCAGACGCTCGACGATCTGCTGCTGCATCTCGGTCATGCGCGTGTCGGCGGTCTCGAGCCGGTCGAGTCGACGCGCCTGCCCGTCCAGCCGCGTGCGCGTCTCCGTCGAAAAGGCCGACGCCCACCAGACCGATGCGGCGATCTGCATGAGCACCGTCGCGATCAGGGCGATCGGGACACGGCGGACGATGTCGTGCGGTTCCTTGGGGATGTCCGTCATGCCAACCTTCCCCCCGCACGGCGCGGCACAAACAAGAAAGCCCCCTGGCGGGGGCGGTAGGACTTCGTCATTCGAGACTCCTTCTCTCTTCGTCGAACACGAATCGACAGCATCAGGGCGGCCACGACCGGGCGTGACGGCGCCGGTCGGAGCGCACTCTTAAAAGACACGCAGCTGCGAGCGTCAGAATGCTGGGACAGGTCGGTTGGTGAACACGGCGTCGTGTGATCGACAGCCAGCGCCCATAGCGGCGATCAAGTCTCGAATGGCTCTGGCCCTTGGTTCCATCCTTACGTCAGAAGGACGAGCCTGTGCGCACTCACAGCCGAGCGATGGCGCGAGATGCGTTGCCGGATTTCGAGCAGGCCGACATCTTCACGACCAACGCCACCGTCCTACCACGCAGCTTTTGGAAGTATCTGCTGCCGTTTCAACGGGTGATCAGGATCATCAACGACCGTGGCGCACATCACGACCTCACTCGCGCACTGTTTGCGCGCGAGTTCGAGGCTGTTGCCCTGAAGGCCGCAGCATCTGCCTGATGAAAGGCCTCGGAAAACGGAGATGGGATCATCCCGGCTTGCGGAATGCTCCGACCAGAAGAACGCTGCCGATGACCGCGACTGCCAACTCGATGATCTTCTGGGCGATCAGCAGGACCTTCTGTGCCACCCTCATGAAGGCCAGCAGGTCCGCGCCCCAAAGCCTGTGCGACTCGATGGCAAGATATCGGTCCGCCATGACGTCCGGCTCAAGGCGCTCGATGCCGACCAGCAGCGGATTGTCGCGATATGCCTCGACCAACGTCGCCCTCGCCGCCCCAGCATCGCGGAAATCGACCTGTATCGGCCCCACGCCATAGAGCGGGTCTGCGTACCAGAATTCGCCGTCGATCGAAACGCGCAGAACAACGTGATTGCGAAGGGTGAGAAGATCGCTGTGAATTCCCGCTTTGGCCAGCACCTCCCGCAGCAGCGCATCATGCTGATGGCACAAGCCACAATCGAAAAAGCCGATGAGGTCCGCGGAAATCAGCCCGAAGTTAAACGGAACCTGACGCAAAGAGCGGGGTAAAGACAGGGAAGTCAGAATGCTCTTCGGGGTGATTCGGGCGATCGACATCGCGCCCGTGTAAAGCCACATATAGCGCGTGCTCACCTGACCGGGGCAGTAGCCGAACGCACGATGCACCGTCTGAGTTGCCCGCTCCACGAATGCCAGATCGCCCTCACCCGGCCTCCGCTCGACGGACAGCAGATCTCGCACTGGCACAGAAGGAGGGCGGACATACTCGCCCTGGAACACGGGGATGTTCCACAGGATGCCGTGACCGACCATCGCGATACCGGAAGCGAGCAGCACCAAGCCGAAGACGGCGCGTAGAATCGACGAGCGCCAAACTGCTGAAATCCGCCAGGCGTGACGGGCGCGGTGGTTTGCCGACTCGGTAGTGCGAATGCTATGCGCGGTGCCGTCGGGCATGTCCAAGTCATTGGAAAACCGACAGAGTTGCCCCCGAAAACTATCAGGGGTTGTCTTACCATGCAACAACCCTAGATAAATTGCGGGATGGCGTCCCTCTCCTTAGATTGCTAGACGGCAACCAAGACAAAGCTACGAGGCGCGATGTCCTCAACCACAGGCATCAAACGCGCAACGCTTCGGGATCAGGTGCGGACCTGTGCCCCCCTACATGAGGCAAGCTTAGTCAGAGATTGCTTGCCCCCTCTACCGGGTTGCCCTGACCAGTTCCAGCGTGCGAGACGCCATGATCGACCAAAGCGCGGACCGGTCGCCCTTCCTTTCTTCCGCCGGGTCGTCGAATCTCGCGTTCAGCGTGTCTTCGACCGATGCCCAAAAGACCGCAAACTCGTCACGCCGATTGGGCGGAATCAGCTTCGACAGCGCTTTGAATATCTCAAGGTTTTCGTATCGCTCAGAGACGATGCGAAACCCGGCCCGCGTCGCGAGATCGTCGGCTTCCTGCTGGGTCACGCGGCCAAGATACTGCCCTTCATCTCCGAGCCTGTATCGGATCGGAGCGGCAAGACGGATGAGTGCGTGCGTAATTCCTCGCTTCCACGTGCGTGGGTTCAGCAGGTCTATCGGTGCGCGAAAGTGCCCGTCGTCGTAGTTGAGATAGAACCGCCCGTGTGGCGCCAAGAGCCGCGCCGCATTTGCCATGTAGGCCGGCCGATCCGCGACGTGCTCGAGAACCGAAAAACTGACGATGTAATCGGCCTGGATGTTCAGGTCCGCAATATTGCCTTCGTAAACCGTCGCCCGTCCGCGCAGCCGGTTTGCCAAAATCGCGGCGGATTTCCGGTGTGGCTCGTAACAAACCAGCCGTATGTTCGGATGTTTCGCCAGAATGTCCGGCCAACTCCCGCCCGTGCCGGCGCCGTAGTCGAATACGAGCGGTGACTGACCCTCAGGCGACTGATTCGCACGAGCGACAATCTCGCCAATGATCCGATTCTTTGCCGCGTTTCCGTACCAGAGCGCCATGTGCGGCTTATATTCGACGTAGCACCTTTCATGGAAGGCCCTAAGGCACGTGGGACGAAAGCTCACGTTGTAATGGAATTTCGGAGTGCCGCGCGCCGTCTGACGTTGGAGCCGGGAAAATCACAATCTGCGAGACTCCAGTTCCGGACAGGCCTTTCCCGACACCCCCATTTGATTACCTGGGATGGCGGCTACCGCCAGGATCGGCGAGGCACTTCCCAAACGTCCAGTTCCCTTCCTGATCGCCCACACAGACGCTGTCACGGGCTCAGTTCAGTCTGGCTGAGGCGGACATCAAGCATTCGACCATTTGTTAATGCCATTACCATTAGGACCACAGCGGCTAAGAGTCGTGACGCTATGATCTCACCCCACTATCAAGGTGGGGCTATCGGAAGTACCCTTGACCTCGGTTCCACAGGGGATTGGGACGCTCTCGTGTTGTGGGATTGCGATGCACGTCGTTCAGCTCGGATACGATGACAGCGTGTTTCGGATCGGTGCGCCGTCCGACACGCTCAAGAGGCAGCTCGACTACGGCCGCGTGCTCGCGGAGCTGCGTCCGGGCGCGCAAATGACGTTCCTCGCGTTCTCGCGGAACCGGGGCGCCAGGGCATTTCAGCGCGAGAACGTCCGCTTCGTCCCTGTGCCCGGCGGCCGGGTCGCGCAGCCGATTGCGTTGATCCGCGCGCTTGCCGCGATCCATCGCCGGCAACCGATCAACGTCGTGTCGTCCCAGTCCCCGTTCGAGGACGGATGGGCGACGCTCGCCTTCGGCAAGGCGAATCGCATACCGACCGTCGCCCAGATCCACTTCGACATCTTCTCCCCGTTCGCCGCGCGCGGCGGAAGCTTCCCGCTTCTGAGCCGCGCCCGAACCGCGCTCGGCATCCGGTCGCTCAGGCACTTCACCGCGATCCGCTGCGTCGGCAATGGCATCAAGCGCGCGATCCTGGATCGAGGCCTGCACCATGCCGTCAGCGTGATCCCGGTCCCCGTGACCATGACACCGAAGGAACGGGACGCGAACCCCTCGCGTGTTCTTTACGTCGGAAGACTGGACTCAGAGAAGCGGATGCGCGACTGGCTGCACGTGGCCGCCGCCGTCCTCGAGCGGCGGCCGGAAACCGCGTTCGACATCGTGGGCAACGGCGCCGACCGTGCCGATCTGGAGGATCTTGCCCGCTCGCTCGGCATCGCCGACCGCGTCCGGTTTCACGGCTTCGTACCCTACGAACGTTTACCCGATTTCTACCGCCGCGCCGCCGTATTTCTCTTGACCTCCAGTTATGAGGGTTTCGGCCGCGTTCTCGTTGAAGCGCAACTTCATGGCATCCCGTGCGTTTCGACACGCACCCTTGGCGCGCAAGATGTGATCGAGCACGACCGGACCGGCTTTCTTCATGACGTCGGAGACATCCGTGGCATGGCCGAAAGCGTTGCCCGATTGCTCGACGACCGCGACACCAACACGCACATGGGCCGCGAGGGGGCCGCGCTGGTGCGCGAGAAATTCGATCCCGCCGCACTCGCGCGGCAATGGATGGAGCTTCTCGCCAACGTGGCCGATCATCCCTGAATCGTGGCGTGGACTTGGTAATGGAACGTGCCGGTGCCGCCGCTCACTCGGCCAATCGGCGTGGCGAAGTGATAGCCCTCGGACAGCAAGGCAGTATGCCTCGGGTTTTGTGGCATAGGAGCGTTGTTGGTGGCTACGTTACCTACCGACTCAGTTCCGACGACGCCGCCATCCAAGCCAACCAGAGCATACACGGCGTTCAGGCCGTTGCTATTTCTGGCATACCCGGCTATGCCGATCGACACGGCCTCGTCGCCCCAGGTCAGGAACTCGGCGCGTGCCGCCGTCGTCAGCTCGACTGCGCCGGTTGATGTGCTCGTCACGCCGTTCGTGTTCGCGCCGACGACCGGCAGGGTACGGCGGTTGTAGTAACTCAACACGAATCGCTGCGCGTCGCTGTCGGCCCA
>Ga0207864_1001063_pt1 | contig 32606 bp, 23 predicted proteins | sample HigsolmetaAR202D_FD_184834 | JGI IMG/M metagenome (GOLD analysis project Ga0207864, IMG submission 184834) | Ionic liquid and high solid enriched microbial communities from the Joint BioEnergy Institute, USA - AR20-2-D (SPAdes) (version 2) ... | reverse complement strand
TGACCGGGCGGGGTGCAGGGCGGGTGACCGGGCGGAGTGCACGGCGGGTGACCGGGCGGAGTGCACGGCGGGCGCCAGCGCGGGCGCGCGGTGGGTGGCCGGCCGGGTGCACGGCAGGTGTCCGAACGGATGCACGCGGGCGTCGGGTCGGGCGCGGGGCGCTCGGCCGGAACCGTGGCGCCCCCCGGCACCCGGGTTGATCCGCCACCGCCGGCCTCCCATATTCCCGCCCCTTTGTTCCACCCGACCGGGAAGCATCCGATCGCATGACGACCGAGGCGAAATCCGCCCCGTACCTTTACGATCTCAATCCGGAACAGCGTGCGGCCGTGCTGCACACGGAGGGCCCGCTCCTGATCCTCGCGGGGGCGGGCTCGGGGAAGACGAAGACGCTCGTGCACCGAATCGTCCACCTGATCCGCGGCAAGGAGGTCGACCCGTCGCGGATCGTGGCGGTCACCTTCACGAACCGCGCGGCGGACGAGATGCGCGAGCGGGTGCAGGCGTACGCGGGCGCGGAGGCGCGCGCGGTCACGGTGAGCACGTTCCATTCGCTGGGCGTGCGGATCCTGCGCGCGCACGGGCATCGGCTGGGGCTGCCGGATCGCTTCGCGATCTACAGCGGCCCGGACCAGCTCGCGGCGCTGCGTACGGCGTGCGAGGAGATCTCGATCGACGACGACCGCTTCGACCTGAAGCGGATCATGCGACGGATCTCGGACTGGAAGTCGCGCCGCGTATCGCCGGAGGTCGCCGCGCGCGAGGTGGCCGAGGCGAAGACGCGCGGCACCCGCGCCGACGACTACGCGATCCTCGCCGCTCACGCCTACGGGCGCTACGAGGAGGTGCTGCGCGCGGCCGGCGCCGTCGACTTCGACGACCTGCTCCTCCTCCCGGTCGAGCTGCTCGAGAAGGACGAGGAGGTGCGGCGCGATCTCTGGCGGCGCTGGCACTACCTCATGATCGACGAGTACCAGGACACCAACGCCGTCCAACTCGAGATGGCGCGGCTCCTGGCGGGGCAGCGCCGCAACCTATGCGTCGTGGGAGACGACGACCAGTCGATCTACGCGTTCCGCGGCGCCGACGTCGGCAACATCCTCGAGTTCGAGCGCCACTTCCCGGGCGCGCGCGTGATCAAGCTGGAGCAGAACTACCGCTCGACGAAGCGGATCCTGGCCGCGGCGAACGCGGTCATCGCGGGGAACCGGCACCGGCACGAGAAGCAGCTCCGCACCGAGAACCCGATCGGCGCGCCGATCGACTATTACGAGCACCCGGACGAGGAGGCGGAAGCCGAGACCATCGCGAAGGAGATCTCCGTGCGCCGCTTCACGCAGAAGCGGAAGTGGGGCGACTTCGCGGTGCTCTATCGCACGAACACGCAGGCGCGGCCGCTCGAGGAAGCGCTGCGCGGGCAGAACATCCCGTACCGGGTGATCGGCGGGACGTCGTTCTTCGACCGGAAGGAGGTCGCGGACGCGGTGGCGTACCTGCGCGCCGTCGCCTTCCCGGACGACGAGATCGCGATTCGCCGGATCATCAACTACCCGACGCGGGGGATCGGGCGGACGACGGTGCTGAAGATCGCCGAGGCGGCGCAGCTCGCGAAGGTGGGGTTCGCGAAGGCGCTCGCGGCGGCGGACGAGGAGCTGGTGGGCGGCGCCGCGGCCCGCGCGATCCGGGAGTTCCTGCAGCTCCTGGCGGACGCGCGCGAAAAACTCGCGGCCGCCGAGGCGGAAGCGGCCGCGGCGCCGCCCCCCGAGGGGCTCCCGCCGATCGCACGCTGGGCGCGCGACTTCTTCGACCGCATCGGCCTCGAGGAGGCGATCCGCGCCGACAAGCGGAACGCGCGCACCGCGGACGCCCGCGTCGACAACCTGCGCGACGTGGTCGGCTCGATCGCCCGCTTCGAGCGGCGTCGCTGGGCGGAACTCCTCGACCGGGCGGCCGATCCCGCCGCGCCCGCGGAACCGATCCCGGCCGCCGCGCCCGACGACGAGGACTGGAGCCCGCCCACGCTGGCCGACGCCCTCGCGCGGATCGCGCTCGTCGACCTCGACGACCGCAAGGACGACGAACGGGAGGACGACGCGACCGTCGCCCTCATGACGCTCCACTCCGCCAAGGGGCTCGAGTTCCCCGAGGTCTTCATCGTCGGGCTCGAGGAGGAGATCCTCCCGCACGCACGCTCGCTCGACGACGCGGCCGACCCCGAGGCGCCCGGATACGCCGACCCGCTCGCCGAGGAGCGGCGACTGTTCTACGTGGGGATCACGCGCGCCCAACAGCGCCTGACCCTCTCGCTCTGCCGCGCCCGGCGCCGCAACGGCGAGCTGGTGCCGAGGCAGCCGTCGCGCTACCTCCAGGAGATCCCTGTCGACCTGCTCAACGTGAAGTCCACAGGCACGGTGCTGACCGAGGAGGAGTCGGCGGCGCTGCGGCAGAATTTCTTCGCGCAGATGCGGGCGATGTTGGCGGGCGGGGAGGAGTAGGGGAGCGGGGGGCAGCTGGGGCTCGGGGCTCAGGGCTCGGGGCTCAGGGCTCAGGGCTCAGGGCTCAGGGCTCGACCGAACTGCACCCAAAACGCTGTCAGGCGGGAAATGGGATCGGTTGGGTCGAAAAAATCGCCCCAAGCGAACCCGGAATGCCGGTGCGGGTGTCCAGGGTGCGATTGCGTGGAAATAATCGACCGAATCGCACCCGGAAGCGCCGCCGGAAGACTTCGGGTGCGGTTTGGTACACTCGCCGGCGGGCACGCCGGTCGGGTTCGACGTCCGCCGTGCACCCCGCAATATCGCCCGGCGCGCGCCCCGCACTATCGTTCGCCGTACGCCCCGGACTATCGCTTGCCGCGCACCCGGGACTATCGCCCGCAGCGTGCCCCGCTGTTTCGCCGGTCCACACCCCGAGGGAGTCGCGCCCGTCCGCAGCTCCGCAATCCGCGTCAGTCCGCGATTGCGTCCACCTGATACGCGATCCCCCACGCGCCGGGGCCGAGGTGAGTGGCGAGGGCCGGTGAGGCCGGCGCCGTGATGATCTCGGCGTCGGGGTAGTGCTCGAGGAGCGCGGCGCGGATTCCGGGCACGATCTCCGGGCAGCCGACGTGGACGATCCCGAAGCGGACGGTCGCGCGGCCGGGCGTCGCCCGGTCCCGGATCAGCTCGATCATCCTGGGGAGCACGTTCTTCGGACCCAGCACCTTGGCGAACGGCACGATCCTGCCGTCGGTGGTCAGTCCGAGGATCGGGCGGATGCGGAGCCGGCCGGCGAGCCAGGCCTGGCCGCGGGAGACGCGGCCCGAGGCGAGGAGGTTGTCGAACGTCTCGACGGTGAAGAGGATCCCTGAGCGGGCGCGGACGCGGTCCAGCTCGGCGACGATCTCGTCGACCGGCGTCCCGAGCTCGGCGAGTTCCGCGGCGCGCAGCACGAGCAGCCCTTCGGTGAGCGACGCGCCTCTGGAGTCGAAGACCGTGACGGGCGTGTCGCCTAGCATCCGGGCCGCGGCCTGGCCGGAGGCGAGGGTCCCCGAGAGCGTGGAGGACAGGAGGACGGCGAGGACGTGTTCGCCATCCTCGGCCGCGCGCCGGTAGGCTTCGAGGAACGCGGCCGGCGGCGGTTGCGACGTCGTCGGGCGCTCGCCGCGGCGGAGCCGCTCGACGAACGTCTCGGAATCGATGTCGACGCGGTCGCGCAGCGACTCGTTGCCGTAGACCAGCGACACGGGGACGACGTGGATCCCGTGCGCGCGGACGACCTCGTCCGGCAGGTCCGCGACGCTGTCCGTGACGATCGCGACCGGGCGACGGGCGAGGTGGACGTGGGCGTCGGCCGAGCGGGCGATCGCGGCGTGCTGCGCGTGCATGTCCTCCGCCTTGTGCGCGGCCAGCTCGCCGAACTCCCGCAGGCGCGCGAACACCGCGTCCGGGTCGTCGGTGTGGACGTGGACCTTGAGCACGCCGGCGCCGCGGATCACGATCAGCGAGTCGCCGAGCCCGGCGAGCGCCGCGCGCACGACGTCGGCCTCGGGGAGCGCGTCGCCGCGCACGAGCGCCTCGGTGCAGAACCGGTACTGGTCGGACACGTCGACGGTCGCGGCGGCCGCGATCCCGGCGGCAGGTTCACCGAGCGACGGGGACGCCGCCGGGACGCCGTCGGCGGCGACGTCGTGGTGCGGCTCGTCGAGCGAAGGGGACGCCGGGACGCCGGCGGTGGCGCCGGCGCCAATGTCGCTTCCCGTCCCGCCATCGTTCCCGACCCCGCCGTCGCTTCCGGCCCCGATGCCGCCCGCGGCCGCTCCCTCCGGCACGCCGCGGATCAGCTTCGCGATCCCCTCGAGCAGGTGGACGAAGCCCTTGGCGCCCGCGTCCACGACGCCGGCGGAGCGCAATACGGGGAGCAGGTCGGGCGTCCGGGCGAGGGCGTCGCGGGCGCGGGCGATGAGACGGTCGAGCAGCTCGACGAAGTCCGAGGTCTGTGACCGCTCCGCCTCCTCCGTCGTCTCTCGGATCACCGTGACGATCGTCCCCTCGACCGGCCTCTCGAGCGACGCATACACGTGGTCTGCCGCGCGGCGCAGCGCGACGACGAACTCCTCCACGCTGAGCCGCTGGCGCCCTTCCACGGCCGCCGAGAAGCCGAGGAGGAAGTGCGAGAGGATCATCCCGCAGTTGCCCCGGGCGCCGAGGACGCCGGCATCCGCCGCGCACCGGGCGACGGCTCCCACGTCGCGCTCCCGCGTCGCCCGGAGCCCGTCCGCTATGCTGCGGACCGTCAGGGCGAGGTTGGTCCCGGTGTCACCATCCGGCACCGGATAGACGTTGATACGATTGAGTTCCGCGCGGCAGTGCTCGGTGTGGTCGCACGCCGCGATGAGAGCCCGCCGGAGCCTGGACCCATCTAGATAGACGATCGGCATGCAACGAAGATAGACGACGGTCGCGGAGAAACAAGTGATCCCGGGCAGAGAGCGTCCTGTCTCGAGACGTCGCCGGGATTACCCCACTCCTCGCACGCCGTGGCGCGGGACACGGACGGATCGACAGTTGCAGGGACCTGCGGTCCGGCGAGACTTGCGGAGGTCCCGGATGATTCGTAGAATTGTGCGTTTAGCGACAGGGACGAATAGACCCGGCGCATGGACCGCTTCGCTCCCGGGCCGGCCGAGCCGGCGCCGGGGAGCGAACTTTTCGTGGTTTGCCGGTTTAGAGAAATTCGGAGCATCATTCCAGGCCGCCGCCGCGGCCGTGTCAACGTTTCCCGCAACCGTGGAGATCCCGGAGATGGTGCACATCCGCGACTTTCGTCGACTCACACTGATCCTGTCGCTCGGATTGGTGACCGGCGGCGGACTGGTGCTCGCGTCGCCCGCTGCGGCGCAGGATCGGTTCCGCGTGCTCGTGCCGAAGTCGCTGGCCCGCGAGGGCGAGATCAAGAAGAACTTCGGCGAGGACGTGTCGAAGGAACTGCGGAAGCTGATCGACGAGCTTCCGACGCACCGGCCGGTGGAGAAGGACGACCTCAAGGACGCGCTCAAGACGTACAAGCTGAAGGAGGACGACCTCATCAACTGCGTCACGGCGCGTCAGCTCGCGGCGCAGCGCGGTTTCGAGCTGGTCATGTGCGGGTCGTACGCGGCGGCCGGCTCGGGCTTCGAGGTCAAGGCGCAGTTCATCAGCCCGCGCGAGAACTACGAGTTCACGGTGCCGACCTTCACGGCGACGGACCCGAAGGAGGCCGCGCGGACCATCTTCCAGTCGTTCCGCAACTACGTCGACCTGCTGGCGTACACGGCGTACTGCATGGAGCACAACAACAGCCGGCAGTGGAGCGAGGCGCTGCAGCGGTGCGACGCCGCGCTGGCGATCGATCCGAACGCCGAGACGGCGCTGTACGGCCGTGGGTACGCGCTCATGCAGCTGGACCAGGACGAGGCGGCGCTGACGGCGCTGACCAAGGTGCTCGAGCGGAACCCGATCCATCAGGAGGCGCTGCAGGCCGCGGGGTACGTGACGGCGAAGCTCGGGCGCCTCGAGGAGTCGCGCGAGTACTACAACCGGTACCTGGAGCTGAACCCGGGCGACGCGCGTGTGCGCCTCACGATCGCGAACGACGCGGCCAAGGCGGGCGACCCGGAGGGCGCGCTGCAGATCGCCGAGGTCGGGCTGCAGGGCGACGACGCCGATCTGACGCTCGTCGAGTACGCCGGCTATTACGCCATGGCTGCGGCGGCGAAGGCGCAGGCGAGCGCCGCGGAGGGCGAGAGCGGCAACGGTGATGTGGCTCCGGCCGCGGCCGCGTTCTACGAGAAGGCGCTCGGCTACTTCGACCGCGTCCTCGCGGCGAACCCGGATTCGCTCCAGCCGAACTTCCCGGTCCAGTACGTCAACGCGCTGGTCCAGCTCGGCCGGCCGCAGGAGGCGACCCAGCGTGGCGCCGAGTTCGTGCGGATGCAGCCGGACAACGTGCCGCTGTGGACGGTCTACGCCTCGGCGCTGAACGACGCCGGCCGGTTGGCCGACGCCCTGGCGGCGCTCGACTCGGTCCTCGCGAAGGATCCGAACGCGCCGAACGTCCGGGCGCGCAAGGCGCAGTGGCTGCTCCAGAGCGGGCAGCTCGACGCGGCCAAGGCCGCGTTCCAGGACGCGGTCGCGGCGGGCGAGATCAACGCAGACCAGGCCGCGCGCGCATTCCTGGCGATCGGCGTGAACGACAAGTACCAGAAGAAGGACTACAACGGCGCGCTGCCGTACCTGCGCGCGGCGCACGAGCTGGCGCAGGACGCGGTGAACCAGGGGATGGCGCACTTCTACATTGGCTACATCCTCTACGTCCAGGGTGAGGAGATCCAGGCGCCGAGCACGGCCGCGTCGGCGCAGCGGGCTCTGCCGATCTTCCAGCAGTCGCGCGAGCACCTGCAGAAGGCGAAGCCGTTCGCGGACACGAACCCGTCGATCGCGAACAGCCTGCAGCAGCTCCTTGCCAACGTCGATCAGTACATCGAGATCCAGGAGCTGCTGATCAAGCGCGGCCGTTGAGCGGCGACGCGATCGGGGCCCGCTGAGCCATTAGCGGGCGGACCGGGCCGGGGGCGTGAACTCACGCCCCCGGCTTTTTTTGCGCCCGGCGGTCCCGTCCAGAGGCCGCGTCCCGAATCCGCGTAGCGCGGCCGCGAAGTAGGGCCGGGTCCCCAGGCCCCATTCCTCGGCCGCGGCGGGCGGCACGGTCGCGGGGAAGCGTCGGGGGATCAGGGCGCCATGACCACGAGCCGCAGCGGCCACAACGTGTAGTGATACCGCCGCGCCCTCACCGGCTCGCCGTCCGCGTTCACCGCGAGCGGCGCCCGGGGAGCGACCACGATCGACGTCGCCCGGGTGTAGCGCACGCCAGGGCTCTCGAGGTGCGTCCCGGCGCGAAGGTCCGGGAGGAGCGCCAGGAAGTCGAGGCGCGGCATCGCCTCCACGACGACCAGGTCCAGCAGCCCATCCCCGACATCCGCGCGCGGCGTGAGGAGGCTGCCGCCTCCCGTCCTCCGCCCGTTCCCGACGGCGAAGAGCAGGAACTCGCCGTCGAAGAATCTGCGCCCATCGACGTGGAATCGCCCCCGCACCGGGTGCAGCACCACCAGCTCCCGCGCCCCGGCCACGACATACGCCAGAGCCCCCAACACTCGCTTCGCCTCGCCCGGCGTGTGCTCCGTCGCCTCGGCGCCGAAGCCGCCCGACGACACGTTCACGAAGAGGCGGTCGTTGACCCGCGCCACGTCGATGGCGCGCGGCCGCCCGCTCACCGCGACGCGTGCCGCTTCCACGAGCTCCTGCGGTATCCCCAGCCCCAGGGCGAAGTCGTTCCCCGTCCCGATCGGCAGGATCCCCAGCCGCGGCGGACGACGCAGTCGGCCGATCCCGTTCACGACCTCGTTCACCGTGCCGTCGCCGCCCGCGGCGATCACGAGATCCGCGCCCGCACGCGCCGCCAGCCGGGCAAGCCGCACGGCGTCCCCCGGTTCGAACGTCAGGTGAGGCCAGACGATGTGGCCGTCGGCCCGGAGCCGCGCGACGACCGAACGCAGCTCCTCGAGCCGCTGCGCATCGCCTCGGGGGTGCATGATGAGCCCAATGGTCAGCGGCACATCGATCCTCCTGGATTCGACCGGCTCCGGCCGCGGTCGTGGGGCGCCGTGGGGGCGTCGAAGGTCGGCCCGTACGGCCGGAAACCGGGCGATTCGGGCAGGCGAAGCGGCGGCCGTGTCGTGCGGGACGAATTGCAAATTCTTGGCCTACAGCGACTTGCAAAAAAGCCTTGACCGAGTGGGGCGTGGTGCGTACTATGGGGGCCGCAGTGGGGAGAAGTGGGGAAGAGTGGGGAACCACCCCGGCACCCCGAGCACCGGGAGGCCCGACGGCGCGGACTCCGACCCCGAGGGAGGGGGAGTGACCTTTCTGGGGAGCTACACCTACCAGCTCGACGACAAAGGTCGGGTGAGCCTGCCGGCTGCGTTCCGCCGGGAGGCGGGTGATCAGCGCTTCATCATGGTGCAAGCCTACCGGCCGTCGCTGGCGCTGTACCCGGAGTCGGAATGGTTGGGCGTGCAGGACCGGCTGAAGGAGCTCGTGCGCCATCAGCCGGATGCGCGCATGTGGGTGCTGTCGGTGGTCGCGAACGCGGTGGAGGTGGTTCCGGACAGCCAGGGCCGGATCCTGATCCCGGCACGATTGCAGGAGGCCGCGGAGCTGGACGGCCAGGTCCTGCTGGTGGGCGCGCTGGACAAGATCGAGCTGTGGAACCCGGACCGGTTCGAGGAGGCGATGAAGGCGGGGGCGGAGAAGTTCGAGCGGTTCGCGCCACAGATCTTCCGGTGATCGGCATGGACGGGGACATCCGTCATGTGCCGGTGATGTTGCAGGAGGTGCTCGAGTATCTACGTCCCGAAAGGGGCGGGTTGTATTTCGACGGCACGCTGGGCGACGGCGGACACAGCGAAGCGATCCTCGACGCGGGCGCGGACGTCCGCGTGATCGGAGTGGATCAGGATCCGGAGGCCCTGGAAGTGGCGAGAAGGCGGCTGGCACGATTCGGCGCGCGGGTGGAGCTGCGTCGCTCGAACTTTGCCGATGCGGCGGAGTCGTTGCGGGAGCCGCTCGCGGGTGCGCTGCTGGATCTGGGGCTGTCGTCGCGGCACCTGGACGAAACGGGGCGCGGTTTCTCCTTCCGCCCCGGCACTCCCCTGGACATGCGAATGGCCGGCCCGGCCGCGGAGGGCATACCGACGGCCGCGGATCTGTTGAACGAGCTGCCGGAACGGGATCTCGCGGATCTGTTCTGGCGGTACGGCGAGGAGCGTCGTTCGCGGCGGCTCGCGGCGGAGGTCGTGAGGCGACGCGCGGAGGCGCCGTTCCGGACGAGCGACGACCTCGTGGAGGTGCTCGAGCGGGTGTACGGCGGCCGGCTCACGGCGCAGGACAAGGCGCGGATCTTCCAGGCGCTGCGGATCGCGGTGAACGACGAGCTGGGCGCGCTGGAGCGCGCGCTCCCGGCGCTGCGGGATGCGTTGGAGCCGGGCGGCGTGCTCGTGGTGTTGTCGTATCACTCGTTGGAGGACCGGCGGGTGAAGGACGCGTTCCGCGATTGGAGCCGGGCTTGCATCTGCCCTCCGGAGCTTCCGGTGTGCCGTTGTCGCGGTCGACCGCTGGGCGAGACGCTGACGCGGAAGCCGGTCGCGCCGACGGCGGCGGAGGTGGAATCGAATCCGCGGTCGCGCAGTGCGCGGCTGCGTGCGTGGCGGAAGGCGGCGTGATGCGGGGGCAGCCGGGCGTGATTCGGGTGGCCCTGGGCTTCGCGGCGCTGCTCGCGTCGTTGAGCCTCGTGATCTGGCGGCAGAGTCGCGCGCTGGAGGTGCTGCGCGCGCTCGACGGAGTGCGGCGGGAGCGGGCGGTCCTGGAAGCGGAGCGGGCGACGGAGCTGCAGCGGATACGTCGTCTGGAGAGTCGTAGTCGCGTGGTGGCCGAGGCGGGGAAGACGCTGGGAATGTACGTGCCGACGGGTGCGGAGATCGTGATCCTACCGATGGGTGCGTCGCTGCCGGGCGCGGAGGTGTCGCGGTGAAGGTGACGGCGCGCTCTCATGCGTGGCGGCGGCGGGCGCTGCTGCTCGGGATCCTGATGGTCGGGCTCGTGGTGCTGGGCCGTGCCTTCCAGCTGCAGGTGCTGGAGGGCGAGTCCTGGCGTGCGCGCGCGGTCGGCCAGCAGCGGCAGCGGGTCGAGCTGCCGGCGCCGCGGGGGACGATCTACGACCGGAACGGCGTACCGCTCGCGGCGAGCCGGGAGGCGTACCGGGTCGCCGTCGCGCCGCGCGAGGTCCGGGACGCGGATGGGCTGGCGGCCCGCCTGCGGGAGGTGCTGGGCGTGACGGCGGCGCAGGCGCGGCGGGCGGTGGACCCGTCGCGGGCGTGGGTGGTGCTGCCCGGCCGGTACGACGAGGTGGTGCGCCAGCAGCTGGCGGGCGAGCCGGGCGTACACTTCGAGCGGGTGATCGAGCGGCTGTACCCGCACGGCGAGCTGGCGCTGGAGCTGATCGGTCGCGTGGGCGCGGACGGCCGCGCGCAGGGCGGGCTGGAGCTGGAATTCGATTCGCTGCTGGCGGGCCGGCCGGGCGAGGCGGTGGCGCGGCGGGACGTGCTGGGGCGGGTCATCCCCGGCTCGATGTTCACGGTGCAGGAGCCGGTGCCCGGCCACGACGTGGTGCTCACGATCGACTACGCGCTGCAGGAGATCGCGGACGACGCGCTGCGACGGGCGGTCGAGGAGACGGAGGCGGCGGGCGGCGACCTGGTCCTGGCGGACCCGCAGACCGGGGAGATCCTGGCCGCCGCGACGGTTCGGCGGGAAGGGGCGCGGAGCTGGCTGGCGGTGACCGAGCCGTACGAGCCGGGCTCGACGATCAAGCCGTTCGTGGCCGCGGCCCTCCTGAACGAGGGTCGGCTGACGATGTCGGACAGCGTGTACGCGGAGAACGGCCGGTACGTGAGCGGGGGCCGGACCATCACGGACGTGCACGGGTACGGGTGGCTGACCCTCCGCGACGCGCTGCGCTACTCCTCGAACATCGCGATGGCGAAGGTGGCCGGGCGTCTCGAGCCGGCGGAGCAGTACGCCTACCTGCGGGACTTCGGGTTCGGCACGCCGACGGGCGTGCTCTACCCGTCGGAGGCGTCGGGGCTGCTGCGCCGGCCGGAGCGGTGGTCCCGGTATTCGCAGAGCAGTCTTGCGATGGGTTACGAGGTCTCGGTCACTCCGCTGCAGATGGTGCTGGCGTACGGCGCGCTCGCGAACGGCGGCGTGCTGATGGAGCCGCGCCTGGTCCGCGAGGTCCGCACGCGCGGCGGCCGGACGGTCGTGCGCTTCGCGCCGCAGCCGGTGCGCCGGGTGGTGCGCGAGGAGGTGGCGCGGGAGATCAGCGAGGCGCTGGTCGACGTCGTCGAGGCGGGGACCGGGCGCGCGGCGGGGCTGGGACCGTTCCAGGTCGCGGGGAAGACGGGCACGGCGCGTCAGGTTCGGGATGGCCGCTACGAGTCTGGGAGCTACACGGCGTCGTTCGCGGGGTTCTTCCCGGCGGACGATCCGCAGTTCTCGTTCCTGGTCCGGCTGGACCGGCCGAAGGGCACGTACTACGGCGGACTCGCGGCGGCGCCGGTGATGCGTGCGACGCTGGCGGCGGCGCTCGCGGCGCGCGAGACGGCGCTGGACCGGCGGGCGGTGGCGGCGGCGGTGGTGCGGGGCGACGCCGCGGAGGAGAAGTCGACGTCGCCGCGTCGCGGGCGGCCGGACGGCGTGGCGGACGCGACACCGGCCACGCGCGCGGCGCCGCCGCCCACCGGCCCGTTCATCTTCGCGCTGAACGCGGCGCCGCCGCGGCGCCTGGACGGGATGATCGCGGCGGCAACGCGGGAAGTGCCGAAAGTGGCAGGGTTGGCGCTGCGGGATGCAGTGCTTCGGCTGCACGAGGCCGGCTTCCGGGTGGTGGTCGAAGGGAGCGGCCCCGCGGCGGAGACGGTCCCGAAGGCTGGCGAGAAGGTCGCGCCGGGCGCCGTTGTCCGGCTGAGGGGGAAGGAGGCGCGGCCGTGAGGCCCGGCGGGATCGCGTTGGCGGAGATCGTCCGGCGACTGGAGGCGGACGGTCGCGTCGTTTCGGCGCCGGGCGACTCGCCGGTGATCACCGGGGTCGCGGACGACAGCCGCCAGGTCCGGGAAGGCGACCTGTTCTGCGCCTGGGCCGGAACCGCAATGGATGGCCACCGCTTCGTCCCGGCCGCGGAAACGGCGGGTGCGGTGGCGGCGCTGGTCGAGAGGCCGGTCCCGGAGAGCACCCTCCCGCAGGTGGTCGTGCGGGACGGACGTCGGGCGGCGGCGCTGGCGGCGGCGACATTCTACGGAGATCCCGCCGCCTCTCTGCATCTGGTGGGGGTCACGGGGACGAACGGGAAGACGACGACGACGTGGCTGCTTCGCCATCTCCTGGGCGCGCGGTGGGGCGCGGCGTCGCTCGGCACGCTCGGCGTCATCCTCGACGACGGCTCGCCGCTCCCGGGCGGCGAATCGCTGACGACGCCCGGCCCCGTCGACCTCGCCCGGCTGCTGCGCGAGCTGGTCGACCGCGGCGTGGGCGCGGTCGCGATGGAGGTCTCTTCGCACGCGCTCGACCAGGGGCGGGTCCACGCGCTGCGCTTCGATGCGGCGGTCTTCACGAATCTGACGCGGGACCACCTGGACTACCACGGGACCGAGGAGGCGTACCTGGCGGCGAAGCGGGCGCTGGTCGGCCTGCTCCGTGAGGACGGCGCCGCGGTGATCAACGCGGACGACGCCGCGTGGGCCGGGCTCGAGGCGGCATCGCCCCGCGCGCTGAGCTACGCGATCGATCGCGGCGATGCCGAGGTCCGCGCCGAGCGGCTGGAGCTCGGGCCGTTCGGCGCGCGGTTCCGGCTGGTCGCGCCGGGCGGCGCGGCGGACGTGGCGCTCCCTCTGCTCGGCCGGTTCAACGTGTACAACGCTCTGGGCGCGGCGGGCGCCGCGCTGGCGCTGGGGATCGAGGTGGAAGAGGTCGCGGCCCGGCTCGGGTCGGCGCCGCAGGTGCCCGGTCGGCTGGAACGGGTGGCCGACGTGCCGTGCCCCGTGCTGCGCGACTACGCGCACACGCCGGACGCGCTGGAGCGGGTTCTCACGGCGCTGCGGCCGTTGGTGCCGGGTCGCCTGATCGTGGTCTTCGGCGCGGGCGGCGACCGGGACCGCGGGAAGCGGCCGCTCATGGGAGCGGTCGTCGAGAGGTGGGCGGACGTTCCGATCGTGACGTCGGACAACCCCCGGACCGAAGATCCGGAACTGATCATCGAGGAGATCTTGGCCGGGATGCCGGCGGGCCGGCACCTGCGGGTCACGGACCGGCGCGCGGCGATCGCGCGTGCGCTGGAGATCGCGCGGCCGGAGGACCTGGTGCTCCTGGCCGGGAAGGGACACGAGACGTACCAGATCGTGGGGCAGGAGAAGTTGCCGTTCGACGAGCGCGAGGTCGTGGCCGAGCTGGTCGCCGCGCGGGCGCCGGAGGTGGGCGCGTGAGCGTGTTCTGGACCGATCGGGAGGTCCGGCGCGCGCTCGGCCTGGCCGGCGGCGCGGCGGTCGAGTACGCGGCCGTCTCGACCGACACGCGCACGCTCCCCGAGGGCGCGCTCTTCGTCGCGCTGCGGGGCGAGCGCTTCGACGCCCACGGGTTCCTGGCGCAGGCCGCGGAGCGCGGCGCACGCGGCGCGGTGGTCGAACGCGTGCCCGAGGGCGCGCCGGCGTCGCTGGTCTACTATCAGGTGCCCGACACGCTGGAGGCCCTCGGGCTGCTCGCGCGGCACTACCGCCGCTCGCTCGGTGCCCGGGTCTGCGCGGTGGTCGGGAGCAACGGCAAGACGACGACGAAGGACCTCACGCGCGCGGTGCTCGAGACGCGCTACCGCGTGCACGCGACGCAGGGGAACCTGAACAACCTGGTCGGCGTGCCGCTGACGCTGCTCGCGGCGCCGGCGGATGCGGAGGCGCTGGTCGTCGAAGTGGGGACGAACTCGCCGGGCGAGGTCGGGCGGCTGGCGCGGATCGTGGAGCCGGAGGCGGTGATCGTGACGACGATCGCCGAGGAGCACCTCGAGGGGCTGGGCGACCTCGAGGGCGTGCTCAGAGAGGAGACCGCGATCCTCGAGGTGCTGCCGCCGCACGGCGTCGCCCTGGTCGGAGAAGAGCCGCCGGAGCTGGCCGAACGTGCGCGCACGATCGCGCCGCGCGTCCGGGTCGCCGGCTGGACCGATTTCGCGGACGCGGAGTTGCGAGCCGAACGGGTGGAGCTGGATGAACAAGGGCGGACCAGCTTCCACTGGCAGGATCGAACCGTTCGGCTCGCATTCCGCGGCCGGCCCAACGCCCGCAACGCGCTCCTCGCCCTCGGTCTGGGGATCGAGTGGGGCGTGGACGTGGATGCGGCCGTCGAGGCGCTGGCCAACGTCCGCCCGCCCAAGATGCGGGGGGAGCTGCACCGCTACGGCGATCTGACGGTGATCGCCGACTGCTACAACGCGAACCCCGCGAGCGTGGAGGCGGCGGTGGACCTGCTGGTCTCGCTGCCGAAGAACGGGGCGCGGGTCGCGGTGCTCGGCACGATGCGCGAGCTGGGCGCCGCGAGCGAGGCGCTGCACCGCCGGACGGCGGAGGCGGTCGCGGCCGCGGACGTGGATCTGATCGTGGCGACGGGGGAGTTCGCCGTCGCCTTCCAGCCGCTGGCCGACCAGCTCGGCGACCGGCTCATCGCCGTCGACGACCCGCTGGATGCGTACGCGCCGCTCGCGCGTCGTCTGAGCGGTAGGGAGATCGTGCTGTTGAAGGGTTCGCGGGGCGTCGCGCTGGAGCGGCTGCTCCCGCGGTTCGAGGAGGACTGGGGCCGAACGGCCGAAGCCCAGCGCCTCGAGGACGGGGCGCGACCCGGGAAGGAGGCGGCGACCGCCGCCGAGGGAGAGTGACGTGTGCTCTACCACCTGCTGACGCCACTGGCCGAGTATCACATCGTCTTCAACCTGTTCCGCTACATCACGTTCCGGGCGGCCGGAGCGATGGTGACGGCGCTGGTTCTGTCGTTCCTGCTGGGGCCGTCGGTCATCCGCTGGCTGCGCACGCTGCGCGTCGGGCAGGTGGTGCGGCAGGACGGGCCGGAGACGCACCTCGGGAAGGCCGGCACGCCCACCATGGGCGGCGTGCTGATCCTGATCGCGACCGTCACCGCGACGGTGCTGTGGGCGGAGCTGACGAACCCGTACACGATCATCGCGCTGATCGTCCTGGTGTGGATGGGCGTGCTCGGGTTCATCGACGACTACTTGAAGGTCGTGCGTCGGCGGACGGAGGGGCTGGTTGGGCGCTACAAGCTGATCGGGCAGGGGCTGCTCGGGCTGATCCTCGGGATCTACCTGTGGCACTGGCCGATCAGCCCGATCCCGTTCAACTGGACGGGGCTGCCTTTCTTCGCGGACCACTACCTGGTCCTGGCGCCGATCGTCTTCGTGCCGTGGGTCATGGTGGTGCTGGCCGGCAGCTCGAACGCGGTGAACCTGACGGACGGGCTGGACGGCCTCGCGGCCGGGCTTTCGGCGATCGCGGCGGCGACGTTCGCGGTCTTCGCGTACCTGATCGGCCGCGTCGACACGGCGGATTACCTGGGCTTCTTCTACCTGCCGGGCGCGGGCGAACTTGCGATCTTCGCGGTCGCGCTGACCGGCGCGGCGCTCGGGTTCCTGTGGTTCAACGCGCACCCGGCGGAAGTCTTCATGGGCGACACCGGGTCGCTGGCGATCGGCGGCGCGATCGGCGCGGTCGCGATCCTGCTGAAGCTGGAGTTCCTGCTGGTCATCGTGGGCGGCGTCTTCGTGCTGGAGGCGCTCTCGGTGATCCTGCAGGTGGGCTACTTCAAGTACACGGCCCGGCGGTACGGGCAGGGCAGACGGATCCTGAGGATGGCGCCGCTGCACCACCACTTCGAGAAATCGGGGTGGGTCGAGAGCAAGGTGATCATCCGGTTCTGGATCCTGGGGATCCTCTTCACGCTGCTGGCGTTCAGCACGCTCAAGATCAGGTGACGACGGCGCGGAAGGCCGGCGCGGCCGGCGGGACGGTGGCGATTCTCGGGCTCGCGCGGAGCGGGCGCGCGGCTGCGGAGCTCGCGCTCCGGGCCGGGTACCGCGTCTACGCGTCGGACGCGGGGGACTCGCCCGCGCTTCGGGCAGCGGCGGAGGCGGTGCGCCGGGCGGGGGGCGAGGCGGAGGTGGGGGGGCACTCGGCGGAGAAGATCGCCGCGTGCGACTTGATCGTGGTGAGCCCCGGGATCCCGCCGACGGCGCGGATCCTCAACGACCCGGCGGTCGCCGCGGTGCCGCGCGTCTCCGAGCTGGAGTTCGCGTTCCGGTTCCTGGACGCGCCGGTCGCGGCGGTGACGGGGACGAACGGGAAGACGACGACGACGGCGCTCGCGTCGCACCTGCTGCGGACCGCGGGGCTGGACGCGCCCGCTGCCGGGAACATCGGCCTCGCGCTCTCGGAGGTCGCGAGGCGGGACGAGGCGCCGGACTGGGTCGTGGTTGAGGCCAGCTCGTTCCAGCTCGCGGACATCGAGACGTTCGCGCCACGAATCGGCGTCGTGACGAACCTGGCGCCGGACCACCTGGACCGATACGCGACGGTCGAGGCGTACTACGCGGACAAGGCGCGGCTCTTCGAGAACGCCACGGATTCGAGCGCCTGGGTGCTGAACGGCGAGTCGCCGGAAGTGCTTGCGCTGCCGGGCGACGCGCCGGGGCGGCGCTACCTGTTCCGCGTGCGGAGCGCGCCGGAGCCGGGCGAGCTGGGCGGCTTCGTCACGGACGACGGGGTGCTGACGCTCCGGACCGAGTCGGGCGCGGAGCCGCTGGTGCACGCGTCGGAGCTGCGGATCCTGGGCGAACACAACCGGGCGAACGCGCTCGCGGCGGCGCTGGTCGCGGTGCTCGCGGGCGCGGAGGCGGAAGCGGTGCGGGAAGGGCTGCGGAGCTTCCGCGCGCTCGAGCATCGGCTCGAGCCGATCGTCGAGCGCGGCGGCGTGCTGTGGATCAACGACTCGAAGGCGACGAACGTCGAGTCGACGCGCGTCGCGCTTCGGAGCGTGACGCGCCCGACGGTGCTCCTGCTCGGCGGGCGGCACAAGGGCGAGCCGTACACCTCGCTGCTGCCGGAGCTGAAGGGCCGGGTCAAGGCGGTCGTGGCGTACGGCGAGGCGGCGGGGCTGGTCGAGAGGGACCTGGCGGGCGCGGTGCGGGTCGAGCGCGTGGACGGCCCGTTCGAGGACGTGGTCGAGCGCGCGGCGTCGCTCGCGGTTCCCGGGGACGTGATCCTGCTGTCTCCGGCGTGCGCGAGCTTCGACATGTTCCGGGATTACGAAGAGCGGGGCCGGCGTTTCGCGGCCCTGGCCCGAGGAGAAGGCGAAGGAGATGCGTAGAGGCGCCGGCGTCGCGACGGCGACGTGGGAGGACCTGTCCGTAACGGAGCGGACCCGCCTCGGCACGGGGTGGGAGGGAGCGGTGTTGCTGCTGCTCACTCTGGTCCTCCTCTCCTTCGGGCTCGTGATGCTGTACAGCGCGAGCGCCGCGAACGCGCAGATGAACGGCCTCGCGGACTACTACTACGTGGCGCGTCAGGCCGTCGGCGGCGCGGTCGGGCTGGTCGGCCTCGCCGTGCTGGCGCGGATCGACTACCGGCATCTGCGGCGTCTGTCGTGGCCGATCCTCGGCGCCGTGATCCTGTTGCTGCTCGTGGTCGTGATGCCGGGGACGCAGCCGATCGCGCCGGAGATCAACGGCGCTCGCCGTTGGCTGGTCGTGGGCGGAATGACGCTGCAGCCATCGGAGTTCGCGAAGCTTGCGCTGGTGATCTGGACGGCGGCGCTCGCGGTGAAGAAGCAGGACAAGCTCCCGAGCCTGAGCCGGGGGCTGCTGCCGTTCCTGGTCGTTTGGGGCGTCGTCGCCGGACTGATCGCGCTGGAGCCGAGCCTCTCGGCGGCGGCGATGGTGGTGCTGATGGCGTCGCTGGTCGTCTTCGCGGCGGGCGCGCGGATCGGGCACTTCCTGGTGCTCGGGCTCGTCGGGCTGCCGCTGCTCTGGGGGCAGGTCGAGGCGGCGGCGTACCGGATGCGCCGCGTGATCGCGTTCCTGGACCCGTCGCACGACCCGGCGGGGGTGAGCTACCAGATCCGGCAGTCGCTGATCGCGGTGGGGAGCGGCGGCCCGCTCGGTCGCGGCTTCGGTCGCGGCGAGCAGAAGTTCGGCTTCCTGCCGGAGGCGCACAACGACTTCCTCTTCGCCATGATCGGCGAGGAGTGGGGGTTCGTGGGGGTGTTCGCCGTCGTCGCGCTCTTCGTCGGCTTCGCGATGGTCGGGTACCGAGTGGCGCGGCAGGCGCCGGAGCTGTTCGGCTCGCTGCTGGCGATCGGCGCCACGAACCTGATCGTGGTGCAGGCGCTCCTGCACATCGCGGTCAACCTGGCGCTGGTCCCGACCACGGGCGTGACGCTGCCGTTCTTCTCGTACGGCCGGTCGAGCCTGCTGGTCTGCCTGGCGGCGGTCGGCGTGCTGATCTCGATCGCGCGGGCGGGGAGCCGGGACGAGCCGGCCGTGGATCCGATGGGAGGGGTGGCGTGACGGCGGGCTCGGCGCGCGCCGCGGGTGCCGCGGGTGCCGCGGGTGCCGCGGGTGCCGCGGGTGCCGCGGGTGCCGGCGCCCCGGCGCGTGAGGGCGCGCCGGCCGGCTCGGGCGGCACGGGCGCGCCGGCGTCGGTCCGGGTCCTCTTCGCGGGCGGCGGCACGGGCGGGCACCTGTACCCGGCGCTGGCGCTGGCCTCGGCGATGCGGGCGGTGCGGCCGGGGGTGGAGGCGCACTTCGTGGGCGCGCAACGGGGCGTCGAGGCGCGGGTGCTGCCGGCGCAGGGCGTCCCGTACACGCTGCTGCCGTTCGAGCCGATCCGGCGGGACCGGGTCTGGCGCAACTGGCGGCTGGTGCCGTCGCTGATCGGGAGTGCGGTGGGGCTGGCGCGGCTGTTCCGGCGGGTGCGGCCGCAGCTGGTGGTGGGGACGGGCGGTTACGCGAGTGGGCCCGCGTGCGCGTGGGCGCTGCTGCGGGGCGTCCCGGTCGCGGTACAGGAGCAGAACTCCTACCCCGGCCTGGTGACGCGGTGGCTGTCGCGCTGGGCGCGGCAGGTCCACCTCGGCTTCCCCGAGGCGGAGCGGTACCTGAGGCCAGGGCGGCGGACGCGGGTGTTCGCGCTCGGCAACCCGATCCGCCCGCCGGACCCGGGGCTGGACCGGGCGGAGTGCCGCAAGGAGTTCGGCCTCACGCCGGAGGGGGTGGTCGGGCTGGTGGTCGGCGGGAGCCAGGGCGCCCGCGCGGTGAACGAGGCGCTGTGCCGCACGCTCGAGGCGGTCGCGGCGGGCGCGCTCGAGGCGCCGCCTGCAGGTTTCCAGCTCCTCTGGGCGACGGGCCCGGCGCACCTGGACACGGTGCGGTCGCGGCTGGAGCCGCTCGGCGTCGATGGTTGGGTCCGCGTCGTCGGCTACATCGAGGAGATGCCGAAGGCGCTCGCGGCGGCGGACTTCGCGCTCTCTCGCGCGGGCGCGATGGCGACGGCGGAGCTGATGGCGTGGGGGATCCCGGCGATCCTGGTCCCGCTGCCCACGGCGGCGGCGGACCATCAGACGCACAACGCGCGGGCGCTCGAGGAAGCGGGCGCGGCGGTGTGCGTGTCGGAGTCGGAGCTGTCGCCCGAGCGGCTGTGGTCGGAGTTGCGGCGACTCGCGGGTGACTCGGTGCTCCGCGAGGCGATGGCCGGGCGGGCGCGGGAGCGGGCGCGGCCGGATGCGGCGCGCGAGATCGCGGAACGGATGCTGTCCCTGGTGGCGTGATGGAGAAGCGAGATCCTGGCACGAACGATCGGGCCCGCGCGGTCGCGGGGCTGGACCTGCGCGAGCTCGCGCGGTCCGGGCCGGTCCATTTCGTCGGGATCTCGGGCGCCGGGGTCTCGGCGTTGGCGGAGTTGGTGCTGCGGAGCGGCGGCCGCGCGACGGGCTGCGACCTCCGCTCCGGGCCGGCGGCGGACGCGCTGCGCGCGCTGGGCGCGGAGATCGTCGAAGGGCACGACCCGTCGCACGTGTCGAACGCGGTCGCGGTGGTCACGACGGCGGCGGTCCCGGCCGATCACCCCGAGCTGGCCGCGGCGCGCGCCCGCGGGATCCCGGTGCTGAAGCGGGCCGAGGCGTTGGGCGCGCTGGTCAACCGCGGGACGGTCGTCGCCATCGCCGGGACACACGGGAAGACGACGACGACGGCGATGACGACGGCGATCCTTGCGGATGCCGGGCTGGACCCGACGGGGTTCGTCGGCGGACGGGTCCCGGAGTGGGGTGGCGGGCTGCGTCCCGGCTCGGACCGGCTCTTCGTGGTCGAGGCCGACGAGTACGACCGGTCGTTCCTCACGCTGCGGCCCGACGTTGCGGTCGTGACGACGATCGAGGCCGACCACCTGGACGTCTACGGCACGTTCGAGGCCGTCGAGGCGGCGTTCCGCGAGTTCGTCGCGCCGGTGCCGGACCAGGGGCTGATCGCCGCGTGCGTCGACGACGCGGGCGCGAAGCGGCTCCTCGAGGAGGCGGCCGGGGCGCGCGGCGTCGGCTACGGGCTCTCGCCCGAGGCCGAGCTGCGGGCGGTCGACGTGGAGGCGCGGGGGCGCGGGAGCCGGTTCATGCTGGTCGAGCACGGCACGCCGCTGGGCGAGGTGGTGCTGGGGGTGCCTGGCGTGCACAACGTGCGGAACGCGCTGGGCGCGATCGCGGCGGCGCGGCACGTGGGCGCGGACCTGGCGGCGATCCGGCGGGCGCTCGCGGAGTTCCGCGGCGTCGGCCGGCGGTTCGAGGCGCTGGGCGAGGCGGGCGGCGTGCTCTTCGTCGACGACTACGCGCACCACCCGACGGAGATCGAGGCGACGCTCGCCGCTGCGCGGAGCGCGTACCCGGAGCGTCGGCTCGTGGCCGTGTTCCAGCCGCACCTCTACTCGAGGACGCGGGACTTCGCGGCGGAGTTCGGCCGGGCGCTCGCGGGCGCCGACGCGGTGTGGGTCGCGGACATCTATCCCGCGCGGGAGGCGCCGATCCCCGGGGTTACGGGCGCGCTGGTCGCGGACGCGGCCCGCGCGGCGGGCGCGGCGGACGTCCACTACCACGCGGACGTGGCCGAGCTGCGCGACGCGCTCGCGGCGTCGCTGCGGTCGGGCGACCTGTGCCTCACGCTCGGCGCGGGCGACATCGACGAGACGGGCCGCGTCGTGCGGGCGCGGCTGGAGGGCGGGGCGTGAGCCGCACGGTCCCCGGCTGGGGCTGGGGGCTCCTGGGGCTCGCCGTATTCGTGGCGCTCGCGGCGCAGGCGCCGCTCCTGCTGCGTCGCATCGACTCGTTCCGGGTGGAAAGGGTCGAGGTGCTCGGGACGCGGTACCTGGCGCCGCACGAGGCGCTTGCCGCGAGCGGGATCGCGGACACGTCGAGCGTGTTCGACGACCCGACGCCGTGGCGCGAGGCGCTGCTCCGCCACCCTCTGGTCGCGGACGCGACGATCGCGCGCAAGCTGCCGCGGACGCTGATCGTGACGATCGTCGAGGTCGAGCCGGTCGCGCTGGTGAGGACGCCGGAGCTACGTGCGGTGGACGCGGCGGGCCGGGTCCTCCCGATCGACCCGGCCGGGGCGGTGCTCGACGTGCCGATCGTGGGCGGCGTGGTGAGCGTGGGGGAGGACGGCGTCGTCGAGGGCGAGACGACGGCCGCGCTGATCGAAGCGGCCGCGCGGATCGCGCGAATCGCGCCGGGCTTCGCCGAGCGGGTGTCGGAGGTCGTCCCCGCGGAGGGCGAGGCGGTCCGGATCCTCCTGCGCGAGCCGCCGAGCGCGGAAGTGCTGCTCCCTATGGCGTTCGACGCCGTGCGCCTGGAGCAGCTCAGACTGACGATCCAGGACCTCGAACGCCGGCGAGAGATGCCGGTCGTTCGCAGGATCGACGTACGATTCCGGGACCAGGTCGTGGTCTCGTTGAACCCTAGCGCGAATGGCTGATATGCGAGCCAACGTCTTTGCCGGGCTGGACATCGGGACGACGAAGACCTGTGCGGTCATCGTCGAGGTCGGCGGTGAACTGCCGCGTCGTCCCGCGATCAAGGTTTTGGGCGTGGGCCAGGCCCGGACCTCCGGGATGCGCCGAGAAGTCGTGACCGACCTGGAGGAGACGACGGAGTCGGTGCGCGCGGCGATGAAGGAGGCCGAGCTGATGGCCGGCGTCTCACTCGACCGCGTGTTCGTGGGCGTGGCGGGCGAGCACATCCACGCGAAGACGTCGACGGGCGTGGTCGCCGTGGGGCGGGAGGAGATCGACGCGAGCGACGTGCGCCGCGTGCACGAGGTCGCGCGCGCCGTCGTCGTCCCCGCCGACCGCGAGGTGCTGCACGTGCTGCCGCAGGAGTACCTGGTCGACCACAGGGCCGGGATCCGCGATCCGATCGGGATGATCGGCACCCGCCTCGAGGCGGAGGTCTACATCATCACCAGCTCGGCCACGGCCACGCAGAACCTGCGAAAGGCGATCAACCGCGCGGGCTACAAGATCGACGCGCTTGTGCACGAGTCGCTCGCGACGTCGCTCTCGGTGCTCGTCGAGGACGAGAAGGATGTCGGCGTGGCGCTGGTGGACCTGGGCGGCGCGACGACGGAGCTGGCGATCTTCCGCGATGGCAAGATGCGCCACATCGCGACGATCCCGTGGGGCGGCGTGACGGTCACGAACGACCTGGCGAAGGGGCTGTCGATCACGTACGCCGAGGCCGAGAAGGCGAAGGAGAAGTACGGCGTCGCCTCGGCGCAGCTGGTCGACCCGCGGGAGATGGTCGAGGTGCCCGGCCCCGGCCCGGGGAGCCAGCGGCAGGTCCCGCGGGAGCTGATCGCGCACATCATCGAGCAGCGGCTGGACGAGATCCTGGGTCTCGTCGCTCGTGAGATCGAGAACGCGGGCGAGAAGGGGAACCTTGGCGCCGGCGTCGTGCTGACCGGCGGCGGCGCGTCCCTGGCCGGGACCACGGAGGTCGCGCAGCACGTGTTCGGCATGCCGGTCCGGGTCGGCACACCGGGCGAGCAGCTGGTCGGGCTGGTCGACTCGGTGCGTCGTCCCAAGTTCGCGACCGCGACGGGGCTCGCGATGTACGGCGCGCACCGCGGCATCGAGTCGGGGGTCAGCACCGGCTTCGGCGAAGGCGCGGTGGGCCGGCTGGTCGCCTGGTTGAAGGAGTTCTTCTAGTCGGTTGGTCCGTTCCGTTTCCGTTTCACTGCCTGTGGAGATCACCGGTCGGTCTCCCGGGCCACCCAAAGGAGGGTGACATGATGATCTTCGAATTCGAAGAAGCAGCGGTCCAGAACGCGCGGATGAAGGTCGTCGGCGTGGGCGGTGGCGGCGGCAACGCCGTCAACCGCATGATCGACGAGGAGCTGGAGGGCGTCGAGTTCATCAGCGTCAACACGGATGCGCAGGCGCTGAAGAACTCGCGGTCGCAGATCAAGATCCAGATCGGGAAGAAGCTGACGCGCGGGCTGGGCGCGGGCGCGCGCCCCGAGATCGGCCGCCAGGCGATCGAGGAGAACAAGGACGAAGTCGCGCGTGCGATCGAGGGTGCGGACCTGGTCTTCATCACGGCCGGCATGGGCGGCGGGACGGGGACGGGCGCCGCGCCGGTCATCGCCGAGATGGCGCGCCAGATGGGTGCGCTGAGCATCGGCATCGTGACGAAGCCGTTCCTCTTCGAGGGGAAGAAGCGGATGCGTCAGGCCGAGCAGGGGCTGGCCGAGCTGAAGCGCGCGGCGGACACGGTCATCGTGGTGCCGAACGAGCGGCTCCTCTCGGTGGTCGGCAAGGGCGTGAGCTTCCGCGATGCCTTGAAGAAGGCGGACGAGGTCCTGCTGCACGCGACGCAGGGGATCAGCGACCTGATCAACGTGACGGGCGAGGTCAACGTCGACTTCGCGGACGTGCGGACGGTCATGCAGAACCGCGGCCCGGCGCTGATGGGCACGGGCTTCGGCCGTGGCGAGAACCGTGCGGTCGAGGCGGCCCAGGAGGCGATCTCGAGCCCCCTGCTCGACAACCTGTCGATTGCGGGCGCGGCCGGCGTGCTGATCAACATCACCGGCGGGATGGATCTCACCATTGACGAAGTCACGACTATCGCGTCAATCATCCAGGAAGCCGCTGGCGACGACGCGGAGATCATCTTCGGCGCGGTGCACGACGCGGCGCTGGAGGGCGAGGTCCGGGTCACGGTGATCGCGACGGGCCTGGAATCGCCGGACGACGCGGCGGCGCGGGACAACGTGATCCGCGGCAACTTCCAGCCGCGGCCGATGGTCGCGCCCGTGGCGGCGGGTGTGGCGGCCGCGCCGCGCACGCCGGTCGTGGCGGAGGCGATGCCGTTCCCGCGGCAGCCGGAGCGCGCGATCGTGCGCCAGCAGCTCGTCGATCTGGACATCCCGACGTTCATTCGGCGGCAGATGGACTAGGCGGAGCCGCAGGGCGTTCGCCGGAGAGGGGGATCGATGTCGAACCCGCTGCGAGTGACGGTGCTCGTGCTGCTCGCCACGGTCGTGTGGGGGATCAGCGCGTTTTGGGAGACCGGGAGTCGTGTGCCCGGGAGCGACGCCGCGCCCATACTGGGCGCGCTCTACGCGGCGCCGCTGGAACGCGTGGAGACGCACGTGCTACGGGCGGGCGAGACGCTCGACCGCGTGCTCGGCCGGGCGGAGATCCCGGGCACGGAGCAGCACGAGCTGATCCGCGCGCTGCGCGACTTCAAGAACCCCAGGCACCTGCGCCCGGGCGTGCAGGTCACGGTGCGCAAGTGGGAGGACAGCGGTCGGGCGCGGGCCGTCGAGCTGCAGATCAACGCGGACAGCACGATCCGCTTCGACCGGAACGGGTCGGGCTGGGCCGGGCGGGTCCAGATCACGCCGACGACGATCGACACGACCTACGCCTCCGGCGTCATCGTCGCGGGCGGCTCCGTCTACAAGTCGATCATGGGGGACGAGTCGTTGGGGCTGCCGCCGGCGGAGCGCGAGGCGCTCGTCGCCGAGCTGGCGGAGATCTACGCCTACCGGCTCGACTTCTCGCACGACATGCGGCCGGGTGACCGGTACCGGTTGGTGTACGAGCGGGAGGCGCGGCCGGACGGCACGTCGCGGCGGCGTCGCATCCTGGTGGCCGAGGTGATGAGCCAGGGGCGTGAGTACCCGGCGATCTACTTCCAGCCCGACGACGGCGCGCGCGGCGAGTACTACGACCGCGACGGCCGATCGCTCCAGACGATGTTCCGCCGCTACCCGGTGGACTATGTGCGGATCACGTCGTCGTTCGCGTGGCGGCGTTACCATCCGGTGCTCGGCCGCTACCGCGCCCACCTGGGCACGGACTTCGGCGCCGCGCCGGGCACGCCCGTCCGGGCGACGGCCGACGGCACGGTCACCTTCGCCGGCCGCGACGGCGGCTACGGCAACCTGATCAAGATCCGCCACGCGCTCGGCTACGAGACGCGCTACGCGCACCTGCGCGGCTTCGCGAGCGGGATCAAGGCCGGCGCCAAGGTGGTGCAGGGCCAGATCATCGGCTACGTCGGCTCGACCGGCCTGGCGACGGGGCCGCACCTGCACTACGAGCTGCGCAAGAACGGCGAGGCGCTCAACGCGAGCCGGGTCCAGCTCCCCGGCAAGCCGGGCGTGCCCGAGGCGCGCATGGCCGACTTCCGCGCGCTCGTCGCAGATCGGATCGCGCTTCTGGACGCGCACCTCCCCGCGGGCCCGCACCTTGCGGAGACCGCGGACGAAACGGAACGGACAATGGGCGGAGATAGCTGATCCGGCGCGGATCCCTCCGCCCACACCGGCGTACAAGACGAAGCCTGCCGGCCGGCCGCCGGCAGGCTTCGTTCGCAAGACGGAAGTGGTGGATGGATCTGCTGAGCTGGGCACTCTTCGCGCTGGCGGCGACGGTCGCGCTCGCCGTCGTGCTGCATCTCTACCGCCGTCGGGAGGCGCCGGGTCACGGGCGCACGCTCCTGGCGGGTCTGCGCTGGCTCGCGCTCACGCTCCTCATCCTGCTCCTCTTCGACCCGCACATCCCGGTGCCGGGCTTCGCCTCGAGCGGAGATCGGACTCGGGTCCTGATCGACGAATCGCTCAGCATGACGCTCCCCCGCGCGCCGGGTGACACGACGTCCCGGTGGAGCGCGGCCGTGCGCGAGGCGTCGCGCGTCGGGGGCGAGGAAGTATTGCTGTTCGGCGACGTCGCCTCGACGGTCCGCAAGGATTCGCTCGGCTCGATGAAGCCGTACGCGACGTCGAGCCGGCTGCTCCCCGCGCTCCAGGCCGCGTCCGAGGCGGGGGCTCGCCGCGTCGTCGTGTTCACGGACGGCGGGATCGAGGACGCCGCGGAGGTGCGGCGCGTGCTCCCCGGGCTCGGGCTCGAAGTCGAGATTCGCCGGCTCGCGGACGCTCCGCTCCCGAACCGCGCCGTCGCCGAGGTCGAGGCGCCGGCGTGGGCGGAAGCCGGGAAGCCGCTGCGCATCCGCGCCGGGATCGCGGCGGCGGGCGCCGCGGGTGAGAGCAGGGCTGGTAGCGCCGATGGCGCGGGTCGCACGGGCGACGCGGGCGACAGCGTGACCGTAGAGGTGCGACAGGGCGAGCGCGTCGTCGCGTCGGCGCGCGTGCCACTCCCGGATTCCGCACGCCTCGCCGAGGCCGCGCTCGAGTTCGTGCCCGAGGCGCCCGAGGGCGGCGGGATCGTTCGGTACGACGTGGCGATCGCGGGGAGCGACGCCGCGCCCGACGACGACGTGCGCAGCGTCTACGTCCAGGTCGGCGAGCGGCCGGCGGGCGTGGCGCTCGTCTCGCTCCGCCCCGACTGGGAGCCGCGGTTCCTCATGCCGGTCCTTGAGCAAGCGCTCGGGTTGCCGGTCCGCGGATTCCTGCGCGTGGCGGACGGCCGCTACGTCGAGATGGGCGCCGGCGAGGTCGCGGGCCGCCCGGCCGACGAGGCGGCCGTGCGGCGCGTGGTCGGTGGCGCCGATCTCGTGGTGCTCCACGGCCTGGGCGACGCCGCGCCGGCGTGGGCGCTTGAAGCGGCGCGTCGGGCCCGACGGGCGCTGATCTTCCCGGCAACGTCCGCACGGGACGCCGGGGTGCCTCTCGCGCTCCCGCCGGCTATGGCGGGCGAGTGGTACCCGACGAGCGACATCCCGGCCTCGCCTGTCGCATCATTGCTCGCGGCCATGCCGACGGTCTCCCTCCCCCCGCTCACTGGTGTCCGGCCGGTCGTCGGCTTGGACGGTGCATGGGCGCCGCTCACGGTCAGCCGCGGCGGGCGCGGGTCGGGCGCACCGGTCGTCGTGGCGGGCGAGAAGGATGGGCGGCGCTGGGCCGTCGCCACCGCCGAAGGGTTCTGGCGCTGGGCGTTCCGCGGCGGCGAGGCGCGGCAGGCGTACCGCCGTCTGTGGGGCGCGATCGGCGGGTGGCTCGCCGAGCAGAACTTCGCCCCGGGCGATTCCGCAGTCCGGCCGGTCCGAATCGTCGCCCGGCGCGGCGAGCCGATCGGATGGGTCGCCGGCGCGGCCGAGGCCGACTCGGTGGCGGTGCGGATCACGGACGCGACCGGCGCCGTCGTCGTCGACACGGTCGTGAGCGAACTGCGCGGCGACACCGCGTATACCGCGCCCCTGGCGCCGGGGCACTACGGCTACGCCGCGCGGGCGTTCGTCGGCGGGGCCGAGGTCGGCGCCGCGGAGGGGCCGATCAGCGTCGAGAGCTTCTCACCGGAGTTCTTGCGGGCCGGCGCTGAGATCGGGGCGTTCGACGGGGCCGGCGGCGCCGGCGCGCCGGATCCCGCGATCCGGAACATCGTGCGCGAAGGCGAGCCGCTGCATACCTTGCCCTGGGTCTACCTCATGATCGTCGGGCTCGTGTGCACCGAGTGGGTGCTGCGCCGGCGGTGGGGACTCAGGTAAGTTAGCGGTGAGTGGCGGAGGCACATCAGGGGATGGCAAGACTCTTCAAGCGCAAGGAAGAGCGCAAATCGTTGTGGCAGAGGATCAAGGACGTGGCGTTCACGGACGTCAACGTCCTGATCCGGGGCGGTGTTGACGAGGGTTCACTCGAGCGGCTCGAGGAGCTGCTGCTCGCGAGCGACTTCGGCGTGCCGGTCACGATGCGGCTCGTCGACCGGGTAGAGGATCTGTCGCGGCAGGGGAAGGCGCGGACGGAGCAGGACTTCCTGGACGCGGTCGAGCGCGAGCTGCTGGCGGTGCTGCGCGGGGACGGGAAGGAGACGTCGCTGCGGTTCGCGGCCGGCGAGGGGCCGACGGTATTCCTCGTGGTCGGCGTGAACGGGGTGGGGAAGACGACGACGATCGGAAAACTCGCGCACTGGCTGAAGCATCAGGGGCATCGCGTGCTTCTGGCGGCGGGCGACACGTTTCGCGCGGGCGCGATCGATCAGCTTCGGGTCTGGGCGGAGCGTGCGGGCGCCGAGTTCGTTGGCGCGCAGCCCGGCGCGGACCCGGCCGCGGTGGCGTTCGACGCGATCGATGCTGCGCGGGCGCGCGGCGCGGACGTCGTGATCATCGACACGGCCGGCCGGCTGCACACGCAGGGCGACCTCATGGCCGAGCTGGCGAAGGTGCACCGCGTCGTGGCGAAGAAGGTCGAGGGCGCGCCGCACGAGACGCTGCTGGTCCTGGACGCGACGACGGGCCAGAACGCGGTGTCGCAGGTGCGCATCTTCTCGGAGATGCTGCAGGTCACGGGGCTGGTCCTCTCGAAGCTGGACAGCACGGCGAAGGGCGGGATCGTGGTGGCGCTGAAGGAGCAGTTCGGGATCCCGGTAAAGCTTGTCGGCACGGGAGAGGGGATCGAGGAGCTGGCGCCGTTCGACGCGGAGCAGTTCGCGAAGGAAGTCCTGACCGCCTGACGGGGCGGAAATCATGACGACGACATCCGCATCGCCGCTGGATCGGCCGGTCCAGTACCTGAAGGGCGTGGGTCCGAAGCGCGCGGAGATCTTCGCGCGCGTCGGGGTCCACACCGCGCGGGACCTGCTCTACCACGTCCCGCGGAGGTACGAGGACGCGAGCACGGTGACGCCGATCCGGTCGCTCGAGGTCGGGATGGACGCCACGGTGATCGGCGAGGTCACCAACAAGGGCGTGATCCCGACGCGGGTCGGGCTGCGGATCTTCCAGGCGGTCATCCGGGACGGGACCGGGCTGATCGAGTGCTCATGGCCCGGCCAGCCGTTCCTGGACCGTGTGATCCGGAAGGGCGACCAGCTCCTGGTCACCGGCCCGGTCAAGTTCTTTCACGGTCGGCAGATCCAGCCGCGGGAGTACGTCATCCTCGGCCGCGCGGGTGAGGAAGGCGACGCGGCCGGCAAGGTGCTCCCGATCTACCCTGCCACCGAGGGGCTCACCCAACGGCTCCTCCGTTCGATCATCGAGCAGAATCTGGACGCGCTCCTCGCCGCGCTCGACGAGGAGGAGATCTTCCCGCCGGAGCAGCTCCGGCGCGTCGGCGCGGCGCCGCTGCGGGAGGCGATCGAGCTGCTGCACCGGCCGCCGTCGGTCGCCGAGGCGGAGCGCGGGCGACGTCGTCTGGCGTACGAGGAGGCGTTCTTCCTGCAGCTCCTGCACGCGCGTGCGCATCATCGCGCGACGGCGGAACGGCGCGGGATCGCGTTCCGACGCACGGACGCGCTGATCGGCGCCGCGTTCCGCTCCCTCCCGTTTCGGCTCACCGACGCGCAGACGCGCGTGATCCGCGAGATCTACGCGGACATGACGTCGCCGCGGCGGATGAATCGCCTGGTCCAGGGCGACGTCGGCTCGGGGAAAACGGTCGTCGCGCTCTTCGCGATGCTGCTCGCGGTCGAGAGCGGGTACCAGGCCGCGCTCATGGCGCCGACGGAAATATTGGCGGAGCAGCACGCGCGCACGCTGCGGAAGCTCCTGGGCGAACTGCCGGTGCAGGTCGCGCTCCTGACCGGCAGGCTGAGCACCGCCGAGCGCCGCGCCGCGCTCGAGGCGATCGCGACCGGCGCTGCCGGGATCGTCGTCGGCACGCACGCGCTGATCCAGGATGGCGTCGCATTCCACCGCCTCGGACTCGCCGTGATCGACGAGCAGCATCGCTTCGGCGTGCGCCAGCGGCAGGCGTTGGCGGAGATGGCGCGGCGGGGCGGGGGCGACGGCGGCGCCGGCGAGGCGGCCGGCGGCTCGGGCAGGGCAGGCCGCCGTGGCGGGGCGCCCGGCGTGGCGGAGGAGGTGCCCGACGTCCTCGTCATGTCGGCCACCCCGATCCCCCGCTCGCTCGCGCTCACCGTCTACGGCGACCTGGACCTGAGCATCCTGGATGAGCTCCCGCCGGGCAGGCAGAAGGTGCGGACGGGCGTGCGCCCGGAGCGCGACCGCGGCAAGGTCTACGACTTCATCCGCCAGCAGGTCCGGGAGGGGCGGCAGGCATACATCGTCTACCCGCTGGTCGAAGAGTCCGAGAAGCTGGAGCTGCGGGCCGCGACCGCGGAGTTCGAGCGCCTCCGGGGCGAGGTCTTCCCGGAGCTGCGGCTCGGGCTGATCCACGGGCAGATGCCGGGCGATGAGAAGGATGCGACGATGCGCGCCTTCGTCGCCGGCGAGCTCGACATCCTCGTCTCGACCACCGTCATCGAGGTCGGGATCGACGTCCCGAACGCGACGGTCATGGTCATCGAGCACGCCGAGCGCTTCGGCCTCTCCCAGCTCCACCAGCTCCGCGGACGCGTGGGTCGCGGTGCGGCCGAGAGCTATTGCATCCTGATCGCGACCGGCGACGCCGTCGCCGCCGAGCGCCTCCGCATCTTCGCGCGCACGCACGACGGCTTCGAGATCGCCCGCGAGGACCTGCGCCTGCGGGGGATGGGCGACTTCTTCGGCGCCCGCCAGCACGGCGTCCCCGCGTTTCGTTACTTCGACCCGCTCCGGGACGAGAAGCTGCTCGCCGCCGCGCGCGAGGAGGCGCGGCGACTCGTGGCGGTGGATCCGGAGCTGGGGTCGGAGGATAACGCGCGTTATCGCGCGGTGCTGGAGAGGCGGTACGGGGAGCGGGAGAGGTTGTATGAGGTGGGGTAGGGGGCAGGTGTCAGGGCTCAGGGCTCAGGGCTCGGGGCTCAGGGCTCAGCAACTGTATTCCGGGATGGCCGGGTTCCAGGGCGTCTGGGTGCGAGCGATGGCGTTGAGGATCGTGAGCAGCTTCCGCATGCAGGCGGTCAGCGCCACCTTGCGCGGCTTGCCGGCTGCAACGAGGCGCAGATAGAACGCACGAATGACGGGGTTTCGCCGGCTGGCCACGAGCGCGCTCATGTAGAGGGCTGAGCGCACCGCACCTCGCCCGCCCCAGACGACCCTTCTGCCCCGAAGCGTGCCGCTGTCTCTGGCCAGAGGGGCTACGCCCACGAGCGCAGCGATCTCCTTTCGGCTGAGCGTGCCGAGCTCGGGAAGCTGCGCAATCAGGGTGCGGCTGACCACAGGCCCTATGCCCGGCACGCTCTGGAGCAGATCGTCCTTGGTGCGCCAGAGCGGGCTTTCTTTGATCATGCGCTCGATGTCGTGGTCGACCTCATCGAGCTGGCGAGTGAGGTAGTGGATGTGTTGACGGATCCGCTTCTGGACGGGCCCGGGGGCCAAGGGCAGGCGGTTCTTCTCGGCCGTGAGCATGTCTTGGATCTGCCTCCTGCGGGTGAGCAGCGCATCGAGCAGTGCGGCCTTCTCATCGGGCAGCGGTCTTGGCTCGGGCCGGACCCGCTCGGCAAAGAGGGCAAGCACAGCGGCATTGATGCGGTCGGTCTTGGCGAGTTGGCCCGTGGCGCGTGCAAAGTGGCGCACCTGGCGGGGATTGGCGACGACCACCGCATGGCCGGCATGGGCCAGAGAAGCGGCCACAGGCGCCTCATAGCCTGCCGTGGCCTCGAGCACGATGAGCGTGGGCGAGACGTCCCCGAGCTTGCCAAGGAGGAGCTGGATGCCTGCGGCATCATTGGCCACGCTCCAGCTCTCGCCGCTGGGCAGGAGGGCGATGTCGAGGTGGTCCTTGGAGACGTCGATGCCGCAGAAGACAGGGGATGCGCCGCTCATGCGAAGACCTCCTCCTCTGGGGGAGTGATGAAGAACGGGATCGGCTCGGCCCCGCCTTGCGGGATACGGACTTCAGGGGTCCGGGCAACTGTACGGGCTCAGAGCACGACCAAAGCATGGGTGCGGCGCCCAAGCTAAGCCACGGCTTCCGTTCAACCACAGGGCTGACGAGCTGCCGCACCCTCCATGCAATGTCAATTTACATCCGATTCGAGATACAAGGGCTCAGGGCTCAGGGCTCAGGGCTCGGGGCTCGGGGCTCGGGGCTGGGGCTCGGGGGCA
>Ga0207864_1001056_pt1 | contig 32706 bp, 33 predicted proteins | sample HigsolmetaAR202D_FD_184834 | JGI IMG/M metagenome (GOLD analysis project Ga0207864, IMG submission 184834) | Ionic liquid and high solid enriched microbial communities from the Joint BioEnergy Institute, USA - AR20-2-D (SPAdes) (version 2) ... | reverse complement strand
GCCTCGCTGGCCCTGCTGGCGGCCTCGCTGGGGGCCTTCGGGCCCGCCGGCGCCGCCACGGGGCCGCGGCCCGCGCTCGAGCCGCTGCCCCTGCCGCGCCCCGCCGCGGCGCCGCGCCTGCTCTGCGCCCGCCCCGGTGCCCTGCGCCTGCGCCGCTTCGAGGACGGCTCGGCGCAGCTGCTCTGCGGCGGGCGATTGCTGGCCCGCGTCGCCGTCCCGGGCTGACCGGGCCGGTCGGCCTCGAACTTCGATCCCGTACCCTGGGGGAGAACGCCGAGATGGGGGCCGAAGCCGCAACCCAGTCGCCGCAGGCGCCGCGGGCGCCGCGGCAGCCGGACCTCATCCGCGGGCTGCCACCGGGCCCGCGGATGCCGCGTCCCCTGCAGACCTTGATCTGGTCGCGGCGCGCGCAGTGGCTGCTGGAGCAATGCCGGGCGCGCTTCGGCCGCATGTTCACCCTGCGGATCGCCGACGAGGGCGACTGGGTCCTGGTCAGCGACCCGGAGCTGGTGAAACAGATCTTCACCGGCGACCCGCGCGTCTTCCACGCCGGCGAGGGCAACCGGGTCCTGCGCCCGATCCTCGGCGACAACTCGCTGCTGTTGCTCGACGAGGGCGCGCACCTGAGCCAGCGGCGGCTGCTGCTGCCGCCCTTCCACGGCGAGCGGATGCAGGCCTACGGGGAGAAGGTGGCCGAGATCGCCGCCCGCGAGATCGAGTCCTGGCCCCGCGGCACCCCCTACAAGCTGCGCCCGCGGATGCAGGCGATCACGCTGGAGATCATCTTGGAGACCGTGTTCGGCGTCCACGGCGGCGCTCGCATGGGCGAGCTGCGCGAGGCGCTGCGCGAGTTCCTCGACCTCACCACCGATCCCCGCCTGCTGGGGCCGGTGCTGATGCTCGGCCCGTCGCGGATCAACAGCTTCCCGCCCTTCCGGCGCCGCGTGGCTCGGGTCGACGAGCTGATCGCCGCCGAGCTGGAGGCGGCCCGCGCCTCCGACCTCTCCGCGCGCGACGACATCCTCGCGATGATGCTCAGCGCGCGCCACGAGGACGGCAGCCCGATGAGCGACGCCGAGCTGCGCGACCAGCTGCTGACCCTGCTCGTCGCTGGCCACGAGACGACCGCGACGGCGCTGGCCTGGGCGGTGGAGCGGCTCGCCCGCCACCCGGACAAGCTGGAGCGGCTGCGCGAGGAGACGCTGGCCGGCGAGGAGGCGTACCTGACGGCGACGATCCAGGAGACGCTGCGGCTGCGGCCGGTGATCGTGCTGGTGGTGCGGCGGCTGACCGAGCCGATCGAGCTGGGCGGCTACGAGATCCCCGCCGAGGCCGCGGTCAACCCCTGCATCCACCTCATCCACCGCGACCCGGAGATCTACCCCGAGCCGGACCGCTTCCTGCCCGAGCGCTTCCTCGAGCGCCCGCCCGGGACCTACACCTGGATCCCGTTCGGCGGCGGGCTGCGGCGCTGCCTCGGCGCCGCCTTCGCCCAGTTCGAGATGGCGGTCGTGCTGCGCGAGCTGCTGCGGCGCCGCACCGTCGCCCCGGCCCGCCCCGGCGACGAGCGCCCCTACCGGCGCGCGATCACCGAGACCCCGCGCCACGACACCGAGGTCATCCTCGGCTAGCGAGGCTGCAGAAGCCCGTCAAGCGGACGGCAACTGCAGCCTCGCGGATTCAGATCAGCCGCAGCCGGTGTTATTGCCGCAGCTGCTGCACGTGTAGCAGCTGCCGGTGCGCTGCATCATGCCGCCGCACTGCTCGCAGGCCGGGCCGAGGTCCAGGCCCTGCATCTTGGCCGGGCGCACCGGAGGCGTTTCGGTCATCGCCGCCGCGGCCGGGACCGGGCCGCCGTGGCCGGCGCCGCCGCCGTTGGCCGGGCCGGCGGTGTCGGTCGGGATGCCGAGGCCGAGCTGCGCGGTCTCCCGTTCCTTTTTGCTGCGCACCTCGTCGGTCATGATGCCCAGTTCCTCGAGCACTTCGACGTCGTCGATGAAGCGGCTCGCCAGCCAGCGCATGATGTAGTCGGGCATCGATTTCGCGAACGGGATCTCCGGGTTCTGCGTCACGCCCTCCGGCTCGAAGCGCATGTAGCTGAACTTGCGCACGAAGGTCTCCAGCGGCACCCCGTACTGGAGGCCGAGCGAGATCGCGGTGGCGAAGGCGTTCAGCAGCCCCCGCATCGTCGAGCCCTCCTTGCCGATGTCGGTGAGGAAGATCTCGCCCACCGAGCCGTCCTCGTACTTGCCGGCCGTGATGTAGCCCTCGTGGCCGCCGATCGAGAACTTGTGGGTGATCGATTCGCGCTCGCGCGGCATCTTTTTCCGCACCGGGCCGGGGGCCGGGGCCTCCTCCTGGCGCTCCGACTCGGCGCGCTTCCCCTTGCCGGCCTCGGTGCGCAGCGCTTGCGCGGTCTTCGAGCCGTCGCGGTAGATCGCCAGCGCCTTCAGGCCCTGCTTCCAGCCGCGCACGTAGGCGTCGGCGATGTCCTCCACGGTCGCCGATTCCGGCAGGTTGACGGTCTTCGAGATGGCGCCGGAGATGAACGGCTGCGTCGCGGCCATCATGTCGATGTGGCCGGTGTGCGAGATCGCCCGCTCGCCGACTGCGACGTCAAACACCGGCAGGTGCTCCTCCTTGAGGCCGGGGGCGCCGACGATCGTGCCCTTCTCGGCCACGTAGGCGTTGATCTGGTCGATCTCCGCCTCCGAGTAGCCGAGCGTGCGCAGGGCCAGCGGCACCGAGCGATTGACGATCTTCATCTGCCCGCCGCCGACCAGCTCCTTGAACTTGACCAGCGAGAAGTCGGGCTCGATCCCGGTCGTGTCGCAGTCCATCAGGAAGCTGATCGTCCCGGTCGGCGCCAGCACGGTCGCCTGCGCGTTGCGGTAGCCGTGCCGCTCGCCCAGCTCGACCGCTTCGTCCCAGGCGCGCTGCGCCGCCTCCAGCAGGTCGCCCTTGATCCCCGCCGAGTCGATGTCGTAGGCGGCGTCGCGGTGCATCCGCATGACGCCGTTGTGGGCGTCGCGGTTGCGCTCGTACTCGGCGTAGGGGCCGGTCGCCCGCTCCGAGATCACCGCCGACTGGCGGTAGGCGCGCCCGGTCATCAGCGCCGTGATCGCGGCCGCCACGTTGCGCCCCTCGTCGGAGTCGTAGGGCAGGCCGTTGGCCATCAGCAGCGCGCCGAGGTTGGCGTAGCCGAGGCCGAGCTGGCGGAAGCGGTTCGCGTTGCGGGTGATCTCCTCGGTCGGGTAGCTGGAGAAGCCGACGATGATCTCCTGCGCGAGGAAGACGATGTCGATCGCGTGCTCGAAGTCGGCGACGTCGAAGCTGCCGTCCTCGCGCCGGAACTTCATCAGGTTCAGCGACGCCAGGTTGCAGGCCGAGTCGTCGACGTGCATGTACTCCGAGCACGGGTTGGAGGCGTTGATGCGGCCCGACTCGGGGCAGGTGTGCCAGCGGTTGATCGTCGTGTCGTACTGGATGCCCGGGTCGGCGCAGCGCCAGGCCGCCTCGGCGATCTGGTTCATCAGGTCGCGCGCGTCGACGGTCTTGGTCGGCTCGCCGGTGGTGCGGGCGATCAGCTTCCACTCGTCGCCGCGCTCGACCGCTTCCATGAACTCGTCCGTGACCCGGACCGAGTTGTTGGCGTTCTGGTACTGGATCGAGGTGAAGCCGTCGCCGTCGATCGACATGTCGAAGCCGGCGTCACGCAGGGCGGCGGCCTTTTTCTCCTCGTCCGCCTTGCACCAGATGAAGTGCTCGATGTCGGGGTGGTCGATGTCGAGCACGACCATCTTCGCCGCCCGCCGCGTCTTGCCGCCGGACTTGATCGTCCCCGCCCAGGCGTCGGCGCCGCGCATGAAGGAGACCGGGCCGCTGGCGGTGCCGCCCTTGGAGAGCGGCTCCACCGAGCCGCGGATGTTGGAGAGATTGATGCCGGCCCCCGAGCCGCCGCGGAAGATCTTGCCCTCCTTGGTGTTCCACTCGAGGATCGACTCCATCGTGTCCTCGACGCTGAGGATGAAGCAGGCGCTGCACTGCGGCTTCTCCTCGAAGCCGACGTTGAACCAGACCGGCGAGTTGAAGGCCGCCTTCTGGTGCAGGAGGATCGCGATCAGCTCCATTTCGAACGCGTCGGCGTCCTCCTCGGAGGCGAAGTAGCCGCCCTGGCGCCCCCAGTCGGAGATCGTCCCGGCGACGCGGCCGATCATCTGTTTCACCGAGCGCTCCCGCTGCTCGCTGCCGAGCTGGCCGCGGAAGTACTTCTGGGCGACGATGTTGGTCGCGTTCTGGGACCAGCTCTTCGGGAACTCGACCCCGCGCTGTTCGAAGGCCGGACTCTCGGGATCGCCGATCACGGCGTCGCGGATCTCCCACTCGACCTCGTCGAACGGGTGGACGCCGGGGGTCGAGAAGCGTCGCTCGACCGAGAGGCCCTGCAGACCGTTCTTTGGGGTGCTGACGGCGATCTTCGACATGGAGCTCTCCTCTCGCAGCGACTTTCTGGCGACTTTCAGGGGTAACTGCGCAGGATTGCCGACGGCCGGGACGGAAAAGCGGCGAAAGCTCGGATTTTCGAGCAAACGTCCAACGCCGCGCTCACGCACCGTCGGCTGACTTCACCCATTGTGCCAAGCCCGAATCGCCGCCCCGGCGGCTCCGGGCGCCGGCCGCCCGGCGCTACCCTGGGGACATGGTCGACGAGATCCGCAGGGGCGTCGGGCGCGTGGGCGAGCGCGCCGCGGCGGCGCGCGACGCGGTCGGCGAGGCGGCCGGGGCGGCCGCCGAGCGGGCCGGCGCCGCCCGCGACGCGGCGGTCGAGCGGGCGGAAGCGGCGCGCGACGCCGCCGCCGACGCGATCGCCGCGGTCAAGCCACGCCTGCGCGGGGTCTCCCACCAGTGGGCCTTCTTCGCCTCGCTGGTGCTGGGCGCGGTGCTGATCGTCGCTGCCGACACGCCGAAGGCGACGCTGGCGGTCGCCGTCTACGCGGTCAGCCTCTCGGCCCTGTTCGGCACCAGCGCGCTCTACCACCGGGTCGAATGGAGGCGGCCCGACGTGCGCCGCTGGATGCGCCGCCTCGATCACTCGATGATCTTCTTCCTCATCGCCGGCACCTACACGCCGTTCGCGCTGCTGGTCCTGCAGGGGCCGATCGCGACCGCGATCCTGGTCGTGGTCTGGATCGGCGCGATCGCCGGCACCGTGGTGGAGATGATCTGGATCGACCACCCGAAATGGGTCGGGGCGCTGATCTACGTGGCGCTCGGCTGGGTGGCGGTGGTCGCCTTCCCGGAGCTGTGGTCGGAGATGGGAGTCGCGGGCACCCTGCTGGTAGCGGTCGGCGGCCTGCTGTACACGGTCGGCGCCGTCGTCTACGCGACCCAGCGCCCCGACCCGCGGCCGAGCGTCTTCGGCTACCACGAGGTCTTCCACCTGTTCGTGATCGCGGCGGCGCTGGCCCACTTCTCCGCCGTCGCCTTCTTCGCCCTCCCGCACGACTGAGGGCTGCCGCCCCGCCCGGGGGCGGCCCGCGGCGGCTCAGCTCGCGACCGGCTCGCGGCGCAGCTCCTCGACCTTGCCCACCAGGGCGCCGAGGATCTCGTCCAGGCGCTCGGCCTGCTCGGGGGTGAGCCGCAGGCGGCCGTCCTCCCAGTGCTCGTGGGCGTGGGGGACCGGCAGCTCGGCGTCGACGACGCGGCCGCCCAGCGCGGCCAGCACTTTGCGCGCCTCCGCCTGCGCCCAGACGGCGCCGAACATCCCCGTCGAGGCGCCGATCGCCGCCGCCGGCTTGCCGTTGAGGGCGCTGCGGCCGGCCGGCCGCGAGGCCCAGTCGAGGGCGTTCTTCAGCACGCCGGGCAGCGAGTGGTTGAACTCCGGCGTCGCCACCAGGACCGCGTCGGCGCCGCGGATCGCCTCCCGCAGCGCCCGCACCGCCGGCGGCGCGCCCGGCTCGCCGTCGGGGCCGGGCGCTTCCAGGTCGGCGTCGTAGGGCGGGACCTCCCGCAGCCGGTCGAACTCGACCAGCTCCGCGCCGGCGGGCAGCCGCTCGGCGGCCGCCCGCAGCAGCGCGGTGTTGTAAGAGCCCCGGCGCAGGCTGCCGGAGATCCCGAGGACGCGGACCTCAGCCATCGGCTGCCACCAGCTCCAGCTCCACCTCGATCTTCACCGTCCAGTCGAGCAGCTGCCCGCCGCCGGGCAGCTCCGCCTGCCACTCGAGGCCGAAGTCCCGCCGGTCGACCGTGGCCCCGAGCGAGAGGCCGACCCGGGCCTGGCCCTGCGCGTCCTCGCCCAGCTCCGCGAAGCGGCCCTCGGCGCGCACCTCGCGCTTGGAGCCGCGGATCTCCAGCTCGCCGGCGAGGCGCACCGTGCCGTCGGCGGCGACGTCGAGCGCGGTGGAGGCGAAGCGCAGCTTCGGGTGCCGTTCGGCGTCGAAGAACTCCGGCGAGAGCAGGTGCCCCTTGAGCATCTCGTCGGCGACGTCGATGCTCTCCACGTCCACGGTTCCCTCCAGGCGTGGGCTCTCGCCACCGACGAGGCGCGCCTCGTAGGACTTGAAGGCGCTGCGGAAGGTGCTGATCTCGTTGTGGGTGACCGCGAACCCGACCGTCGAGTGGACGGGGTCGACGCTGAACTCCCCGGCGGGGATCGTGGGCTTGGCGGCCGCCTCGGTGCTGGTGCTCACTCTCTGTTCCTCCTGATGGATGCGCAGGTTGACGATTTGGTTGCTTCAGAAACCATCGTAGCGGAAATGATTTGCTCGTCAAATATTTACGCGACAAGAGTTGTCTGCCACAATGTCGCCATGAGCGAGCAGGCGACGGCGGAGCGAGGGCGCCGGGCGCGCAGCGCCCACGACGAGGCCTGGGCGGCGCTCAACCGCGCCCACGCGGCGGTCACCGGGCGCCTGCAGGAGGCCTTGCAGCAGGGCGGCTACCCGCCGCTGGCCTGGTACGAGGTCCTGGCCGCGGTGGCGGACGCCCCCGAGCAGCGGCTGCGGATGGGGGAGCTGGCGGACGCGCTGGTGATCACCCGCGGCGGCCTCACCAAGCTCGTCGACCGGCTCGTCAAGGCGGGGCTGATCGCGCGCACCTTCTGCGAGAGCGACCGTCGGGTCAGCTACGCGACCCTGCTGCCGGCGGGCGCCGAGCTGCTGGCCGAGATGCGGCCGCTGGTCGAGGGCGAGCTGGACAGCGTCTTCGCCTCGCGGCTCAGCGGCGAGGAGGCGGAGGCCCTGCGCCGCTCCCTGGAGCGGGTGCGCGGCGTCGCCTGCGAGGGCGACGGGAGCGCCTGAGGGCGCCGCTCAGGAGGCGAGCGCCGCGGCGGCGCGCTCCTTGGCGCGCTCGATCAGGCCCAGCACCTCGTCCTCGCGCCCTTCGCGCAGCAGCCGCACCGGGTCGGGGTCGCCGTTGACGATCCCCTCGAAGAACTCTTTGCGGTCGCGGTAGGTGGGCAGCGTCGCCTTCGCCCAGCCGCGGGCGCCGTTGAGGATCACCGCCAGGCGGGCGAACTCCTCGCCGAACAGCGCCGCCACTTCGCGCTTCATCCGCTTCGCCAGCGCCGGCGAGGCGCCCGCGGTGGAGATCGCGATCGCCAGCGGCCCGCTGCGCACGATCGCCGGCAGGATGAAGTTGCACAGCGGCGGCACGTCGGCGACGTTGACCAGCATCGCCCGCGCCTCGGCGTCCTCGTAGACGCGGATGTTCGCCTCGCTGTCGTCGGTCGCCGCGATGACCAGGAAGGCGCCCTCCAGGTCGGCCGGGCCCGCGTAGCGGCGCCGCTCCCAGCGGATCGAGCCCTCGGCCGCCAGCTCGGCCAGCTCCGGGCGCGCCTCGGGGGCGATCAGCGTCACCTCGCCGTCGCAGGCCAGCAGCCCCTCGACCTTCTCCAGGCCGACGTCACCGCCTCCCACCACCACGCAGCGACGGCCGGAGAGCTTCAGGCAGGCGACGTAGAAGGGCGTCTCGAGCATGTCCCGCACGCAGGACTGGTCGCAGATCCCCTTGCGGAACTGGCAGACGCACTCCTTGCCCGCGTAGGCCTGGGCCGGCATCCAAGACAGGTTAGCCCCCGCCGATCAGAGGGAGGCGAGGGTGAGGCGCAGCCCCTCGGCGAGGTCGGTGCACGGGCGCCAGCCCAGCTCCCGTTCCGCCTTGCCGGGGTCGATCGCGATCCGCCGCACCTCGCCGGCGCGCGGGGGCGCGAAGCGGGGCTCGAAGCCCGTGCCGCCGCCCATCCCGGCCAGCGCCTCGACCAGCTCCAGGACGCTGGTCTCCCGCCCCGTGCCGACGTTGAAGGCGCCGGTGGCGTCGCCGGCCGCCGCCGCCAGCGCCGCCTCGACGACGTCGCCGACGTAGACGTAGTCGCGCGTCTGAGTGCCGTCCCCGTACACGGTCGGCCGGCCGCCGTCGCGCAGCAGGCCGCAGAAGATCGCGATCACCCCCGCCTCCCCGAGCGGGTCCTGGCGCGGCCCGTAGACGTTGCCGAGCCGCAACGCCACGCCGGAGATCCCGTACAGCCGCTCGTACAGCGCCAGGTAGCCCTCGCCGGCGAACTTGCTCTGCCCGTAGGCCGACAGGGGCGCGATCGGCGCCCCCTCGTCGAGCGGCAGCGACTTGCCCTCGCCCTCGCCGTAGATTGCGCCGCCGGTGGAGGTGAAGACGACCCGCCGCGCCCCCGCCGCCCGCGCCGCCTCCAGCACGTTGGCGGTGCCGCCGACGTTGACCGCGGCGTCGAAGGCGGGGTCGGCGAGCGACTTGCGGACGTCGATCTGGGCCGCGAGGTGGAAGATCGCCTCCGGCCGCCGCGCCGCCGCCAGCTCGCGCAGCTCGGCGCCCGCGCGGATGTCCAGCTCGACCAGCTCAGCGCCCGCCGCCAGCGCCTCGCGCAGGTTCTCCCGCCGCCCGGTCGAGAGGTCGTCGACCACGGTCACCTCGTCGCCGCGCGCCAGCAGCGCGTCGACCAGATTCGAGCCGATGAACCCGGCGCCTCCGGTGACCAGGCATCTCATTGGGGAGCCGATCCTACGGGGATCGGCGGGGCGCCGCCGCGGGGCCGGCCCGTCCGGGCGGCCGAGCCCCCCTGCTACCCTCGCCGCCCCATGAGGTTGATCGTCACCGAGAAGAACAGCAGCGCGAAGAAGATCGCGGAAATCCTCGCCGCGCCCTACGGCGGGCCGAAAGCGGACAAGACCTACAAAGTCCCGTTCTACACCTGGACCGACCGCGAGGGCGAAGAGCAGATGACGGTCGGCCTCAAGGGCCACGTCATGGGCCCGGCCTTCCCCGAGGACTACTCGAACTGGCAGAAGACCGACCTGCACGAGCTGATCGACGCCGAGCTGGTCAAGGAGCCGACCGACAAAAACGTCGTCAAGGCGATCCGCAAACTCGCCAAAGGGGCCGACGAGCTGGTGATCGCCACCGACTTCGACCGCGAGGGCGAGCTGATCGGGCTGGAGGCGCTGGAGCAGATGCTGGAGGCCAACCCCAAGCTCGGCACCCGCGAGGAAACCGAGGCCGGGACGCTGAAAGTGCGCCGCGCCCGCTACTCGGCGCTGACCAAAGAAGAGATCGAGCGCGCCTTCTCGGAGCTGGACTACCTCTCCTACCCGCTCGCCAACGCGGGCGCCGCCCGCCAGGACATCGACCTGCTGTGGGGGGCGACGCTGACCCGCGCCGTCTCCCTGGCGACGCGCCGCTTCGGCTCCAACTTCCTCTCCGTCGGCCGCGTCCAGAGCCCGACCCTGGGCCTGATCGTCGAGCGGGAGATGGAACGGCGCGCCCACGTGCCGAAGCCGTTCTGGGAAGTGTTCGCCAAGTTCGAGCACCCCGACGGCAGCTTCGAGGCCCACCACGCGGTGGACAAGTTCTGGGAGCGCTCGGAGGCCGACGCGGCGCTGGCCGGCACCGCCTCGCCCGGCGTCGTCAAGTCGGTGACGGCGCGCAAGACGACCCGCAAGCCGCCGACGCCCTACAACACCACCGCCTTCACCACCGACGCCTCCAGCCGCCTCGGCATCACCCCCGCCAGCGCGATGCGGATCGCCGAGGACCTCTACATGGACGGCTTCATCTCCTACCCGCGCACCGACAACACGGTCTACCCGCCCTCGCTGCCGGTCCGCGAGCTGGTCTCCTCGCTGGTGCGGATCAAGGAGTTCTCGGCCGCCGCCGGCCTGCTGGAGGGGGAGCTGAAGCCGACCCGGGGCAAGAAAGAGACCACCGACCACCCGCCGATCCACCCCACGCAGGCGATCCGGCCGGGCGCCCTGGAGGGGCCGAAGCGGCGCGTCTACGAACTGATCGTGCGCCGCTTCCTCGCCACCTTCAGCCCGCCGATGGTGACCGAGTCGACGCGGGCCGACATCGTCGCCGGCGACCAGACCTACTTCGTGCGCGGCTCGGTCGTCGTCGACCCGGGCTACGCGGCGATCTACACCTACGCCCGCTCCTCCGACGAGGAGATCCCGAAGCTGGAGGAGGGCCAGCAGCTGGCGCTCGACGGCGAGCCGTGGATCGTCGACAAGGAGACGCAGCCACCGCCGCGCATCTCGCAGGGCAAGCTGATCGAGCTGATGGAGGAGAACGGCCTGGGGACGAAAGCGACCCGGGCCGAGATCATCCAGAAGCTCTACGACCGCGGCTACGTCTACGGCAACCCGCCGATCCCCTCGGAGACGGGAATCGCGATGTACGAAGCGTTCAAGAAGTACGTGCCGCGGATGGCGACGCCGGAGATGACCGCCCAGCTGGAGGCGGAGATGGACCGGATCGCGGCCGGCGAACTGACAAAGTCCACCGTGGTCGGCGAGAGCCGCGACCTGCTGCACAAGACCTGGTCGGAGATCGACGCCAGCCGCGAAGACCTCGCCAAGGTGGTCTGGCGCGGCATGGACGAGGACCGCGTGCTCGGCCCCTGCAAGGTCTGCGAAGAGGCGGGCCGGACCAAGGAGGACGGCTCGCCGAACATGCTCCGCATCATCCGGGCGAAAAAATCCGGCAAGCGGTTCGTCGGCTGCACCGGTTGGTCGGCGGAGGGCGGCGAGGGCTCCTGCGACCAGACCTTCCCGCTGCCGCAGCGCGGCGACGTCTTCCGGCTCGAGGAGCGCTGCTCGGTCTGCGGCCAGACCCCGCGGGTGAAAGTCGTCCCCTTCCGCGGCCGCCCATGGAACCTCTGCCTGAATGAGGACTGCGAGTCGATGGCGGAGATGAAGAAACGGCGCGCCGAACGGGAAGCGGCGAGAAAAGCCAAGGAAGAGATGGCTGCCAAACCGCCGCCCGCCGGCGACGAGGACGCTGCGGCGCCGTCCGCCGCGGACGCCGCCACGCGGCGGCGCAAACGCGCCAAGGCGGCGGCCAAGACCTGAGGCGGCGGCGTTGTTCATCTCCCTGGAGGGGGTGGATGGCTGCGGCAAGAGCACGCAGGCGCGGCTGCTCGCCGAGGCGCTCGGCCCGGAGACGGTCGCCGTGCGCGAGCCCGGCGGCACCGAGGCGGCGGAGCGGATCCGCGACCTGCTCGCCGACCCGGCGCTGGCGCCGACGCCGCGCGCCGAGCTGCTGCTGTTCTGCGCCGCCCGCGCCGACCTCACCGAGCGGGTGATCCGCCCGGCGCTGGCCGCCGGCCGCGACGTGGTCAGCGACCGCTTCTCCGACTCCACGGTCGCCTACCAGGGCGCCGCGCGGGGGCTGGGGGTGGAGGAGGCGATCGCGCTCTGCGACCGCGCCACCGGCGGCCTGTGGCCGGACCTGACCGTGCTGCTGCGCATCGACCCGGAGCGGGCCCTGGCCCGCGCCGGCGGCCGCGATCGCATCGAGGCCGAGGGGCTGCGCCTGCAGCGTGCCGTCGCCGCCGGCTACGAGGAGCTGGCATCGCGCGAGCCGGGGCGCGTCGTCGTCGTCGACGCGGAGGGCGGCGTCGAGGAGGTCCACGCGCGCGTGATGGAGGCCGTGCGCTCCCATGCCGGCTGAGGCGCTGGAGCGGGCCACCGAGCACCAGCCGCGGGCGCGGGTGGCGCTGCGCGCGGCGCTCGCCGCCGGGCCCTCCCACGCCTACCTGTTCCGCGGCCCGCGCGGCTCCGGCAAGCGGGCGGCGGCGCGCGCCTTCGCGGCCGAGATCATCGCCGCCGCGGCCGCCGACCCCGAGGACGCCCGCCGCCGCGCGCTCGCCGACCCCTCGCCGCACCCGGACCTGGTCTGGCTTGCCCCGCGCGGCGCCGGCCACATGGTCGAGGAGGTGCGCGAGCGGGTGATCCGCGCCGCCTCCTACCGCCCCTTCGAGGGCGGGCGGCGCGTCTTCGTCATCGAGGCGGCGGAGGCGATGCGCGACGAGAGCCAGAACGCGCTGCTGAAGACGCTAGAGGAGCCGCCGGAGTTCGTGCACCTGATCCTGCTCAGCTCCGAGCCGCAGCAGTTGCTGGAGACGATCGCCTCCCGCTGCCAGCCGGTCGAGTTCGCGCCGCTGCCGCCCGCGGTGCTGGAGGGCTCGCTGTCCGGCCCGCCCGAGGAGGTGGCCGCGGTCGCCCGCCTGGCGGCCGGGGACCTCGAGCGGGCGCGGCTGCTGCTGGAGCCCGACGGGCGCGAGCTGCGCGCGGACGCCGAGCGCTGCCTGGCCGCGGCTCGGGCGGGCGAGGTGGCGGCGGCGCCGTGGCGCGGCCTGCTGGAGCGCGCCGAGCGGGCGGGCGCCGAGGCGGAAGACGCCTGCCGCGAGGCGCTGGAGCGCGAGGCCGAAGAGGGGCAGAAGCGCAGCGCGAAGGAAATCACCGACGAGGCGAAGCGGGCCGGGCGCGCCCGCCGCACCGAGAGGCTCGACCTCGGGCTCGCCCTGTGCGCCGCCTGGCTGCGCGACCTGGCGGCGGTCGCGGCGGGCGCCGAGGATGTCGCCTTCAACCGCGACCGGCTCGCCGAGCTGCGCGCCCAGGCCGCCGGGCTGGCCCCCGAGCGCCCGCGCCGCGGCGCCGAGCTGGTCGCCGACGCCCGCCGCGGCCTCGGCCTCAACGTCTCCGAAGAGCTAGCCCTCGAGGCGCTCTTCTTCCGCCTCGAGCGGCTGCTTTCCTGAGCGCGGCTCCCGGCCCGCCTGCCGCGCCTCCTCTTCCAGCGCCTGCGCACGCGCTTTTTCCAGCGCCCGTTCCTGGGCCAGGCGGGTGATCTGCGCCGCCTGGCGGGAGACGATGACGCTGAAGTTGAGCGCCAGCCCCAGCAGCAGCAACAGGACGACCGAGAACAGGGCCACGTTGGTGTCCCGCACCCCCATCGCGTCGGCGAGCAGCTCCAGCAGGCCGGGGAAGGCGGCGCCGGCCAGCATCCCCAGCCCGGCCACGAACCAGACCACGCTGTAGCGCTCTTGCAGGCGGTTGCGCCGGATCAGGTCGAGGATCAGCAGCATGAAGGCGATCGCCAGCACCGCGGCGACGATCCGCGTCTGCGCGGTGAGGTGGACCTGGGCGCCCTCGGCGGCGAGCGGCATCACCGCTGCGCCCCCGCCTGGCGCGGGCGGAACTGGCCCACCAGCAGCACCACCACGCCCTTGAAGATGAAGAAGGCGGAGCGCAGCGGGGTGAGGAAGGAGCTGCCGCCCGCTCGCTCCAGCATCCGCACCGGCACCTCCTCGACCCGCAGGCCCTCGCGCACCGCCAGCTGCAGGGACTCGATCTCGGCGAAGTCGGGCGAGTAGTTCTCGCTGAACAGCGCCATCACGCGGCGGTTGGCGGCGCGCATGCCGCTGGTGGTGTCGGTGAAGCGCTGGCGCGTCGCCAGGGTGAGGAAGAAGCGGAAGACGCTGGTCCCGATCCGCCGTGACAGCGTCGGCCGGTAGTCGTCGCTGCGCGCCTCGGCCGCCGCGGGGTCGCGGTAGCGCGAGCCGATCACCAGGTCGGCGCGGTCGGCTTCCACCTCGGCCAAGAGCCGCGCCACCTCGGCCGCCGGGTGCTGGCCGTCGGCGTCGAGGTGGGCGCAGCAGTCGTAGCCCTCGCGGTAGGCGTGCAGGTAGCCGGTCTGCAAGGCGGCGCCGAGGCCCTGGTTGAAGGGCAGCGAGGCGACCAGCGCCCCGGCTTCGCGCGCGCGCTCGGCGGTTGCGTCGACGGAGCCGTCGTCGACCACCAGCACGTCGGCGTGGGGGAGCTTCTCGCGCACGTCGGCGATCACCGCGCCCACCGAGGCCTCCTCGTTCCAGGCCGGTATGAAGACGAGGGTCCGCACCGGCCCGATTCTCCCACGAACCGGCGGCGTCGCCGGACGCCCCTACTGGCGGCCCGCTCCGCCCGCGGGCGGGTTGTGTTAGGAAACGCTCATGGCGCGGCGCGACGGCGAGAGCTCCGTGAGGTTCGGGCCCGGCCTGCCCCGGATCGGGATGCGCCTGTGGCTGAGCGGTGCCTTCGCCGCGGTCAGCCTGATCACCGCCGGCGCGGTGCTGCTGTTCGGCGATCGCGGCGTGGCGCTGGCGGCGGCGGTGCTGGTCGGCGTCGCGGCGGGCTTTCTGATCGCGGTCGCGATCTCGCACCGGGTGGCGCGGCTGGCCCGGGCCGCGGCCGAGATGGCGGACGGCTCCTTCGACGTGCGGCTCAACGTCTCCGGCCCGGACGAGATCGGCGACCTCGCCCGCGCCCTGGACTCGATGCGCGCCTCGCTGAAGGAGAGCTTCGGCGTGCTGACCGCCGACCGCAACAAGCTGGCGGCGATCTTCGACGGCCTCACCGACGCCGTCGTGGTGGTCGACTTCGACGGGCCGGTGCGCTTCTCCAACAGCGCCGCCGGGCGGCTGCTGGACGAGCGGGGGCGCCCGCCGGAGGCGATCCGGCCGCAGCTCAAGCGCGCCTCCGCGGTCGGCTTCGCCGCCCACCCGGCGCTGCGGATCGGCGACCGCGCCTACGCGCTCACGGCGCGCTCGCTGCCCGGGGAGCGGGCAGTGCTGGCGGTGCTGCGCGACCGCACCGACGAGCTGCGCCGCGAGCTGGCCGAAGCGGACTTCGTCTCCAACGCCGCGCACGAGCTGCGCAACCCGCTGGCGGGGATCTCCAGCGCGATCGAGGTCCTGCAGGCGGGGGCGAAGAACAACCCCCTCGACCGCGACCACTTCCTCAACCGGCTGGCCCAGGACGCCGAGCGGATGAACCGCCTCACGCGGGCGCTGCTCACCTTGGCCCGGGTCGAGTCGAGGGGCGCGGCGGAGAACGAGATCGTCGACGTCCCGGCGGCGATCAGCGACGTCGTCGCCGCGGTGGAGCCGCCGGAGCGGATCGAGCTCAAGGTCGAGGTGGAGCCGGACCTGGCGGCGACCGGCGACCCGACCCTGCTGCGGCAGGTGATGATTGGTCTGCTCACCAACGCGTTCAAGAACACTCCACCGCCCGGCACCGTTACCGTTCGCGGCCGTCATGACGGAGACGCGGAGGTGGTCCTGGAGGTGATCGACACCGGCACCGGCATCCCGGCGGCGGAGATCGAGCGCGTCTTCGAGCGCTTCTACCGGCGCAGCGAGTCCCGCAACCAGGAGGGCTTCGGGCTCGGCCTGGCGATCGCGCGCCGCATGGTCGACGTGATGGGCGGTCGCATCGGCGCCGAGTCGGTCGAGGGGGAGGGGAGCACCTTCTGGGTCCGCCTCCCGGTGGCCAAGCCGAGCCCGACCCCGGTCGCGTGAGCGGTCGGCGACGGTGAGAGGACGATGAGCAGCGGACGGATCCTGATCGCCGACGACGAGCCCTCGGTCCGGGACTCGGTCGGCTACGCGCTGGCCCAGGAGGGCTTCGAGGTCACCCAGGCCGCCGACGGCGACGAGGCGGCGGCGCTGCTCGACAACGGTGTCCCCTTCGACCTGCTGATCCTCGACATCATGATGCCCGGCCCCAGCGGGCTGGACATCTGCCGCGACGTGCGCTCGCGCAGCGCCGTGCCGATCATCATCCTCACCGCGAAAGACGCCGAGGTCGACAAGGTGGTGGGCCTCGAGGTGGGGGCCGACGACTACGTCACCAAGCCGTTCTCGGTCCGCGAGCTGCTGGGCCGGGTGCGGGCGCAGCTGCGCCGCCGCGAGCTGGACCGCGGCCCGCTGGCGCAGGCGGTGAAGATCGAAGCGGGGCCGGTATCGATCGACTTGGTGCGCCACGTCGCCAAGGTGCGCGGGCTGCCGGTCAACCTCACCCGCTCGGAGTTCCAGCTGCTGCGGCTGCTGGCCGGCCGCCCGGGGCAGGTCTTCCGCCGCGCCGAGATCATGGAGGAGCTGTGGCAGACCGAGTTCGACGGCGACGAGCGCGCCTGCGACGTCCACATCTCCAACCTGCGCCAGAAGATCGAGCGCGACCCGCAGCGGCCGGAGCTGGTGCTGACCGTGCGCGGGGTCGGCTACAAGTTCAGCGCCGACGGCGAATAGCCCGGGTCTGTAGGCTGGCCGCGATGCCCCTGGTCCCGATGGTCATCGAGCAGACGGCGCGCGGCGAGCGCTCCTTCGACATCTACTCGCGCCTGCTGGCCGAGCGGATCGTCTTCCTCGGCGAACCGGTCACCGACGACCTCGCCAACCTCGTCATCGCCCAGCTGCTGCACCTGGAGGCCGACGACCCGGAGAAGGACATCAGCCTCTACATCAACTCGCCGGGCGGCAACGCCTACGCGGGGCTGGCGATCTACGACACGATCCAGTACATCAAGCCCGACGTGCAGACGATCTGTTACGGGATCGCGATGTCGGCCGCCTCGCTGATCCTCACCGGCGGCGCGCCCGGCAAGCGGATGGCGCTGCCCAACAGCCGCATCCTCATCCACCAGCCCAGCGGCGGGATCGAAGGCCAGTCGACCGACATCGAGATCCACGCCCGCGAGATCCTCGAGCTGCGCCGCCGCCTCGACCTGATCTACGTCAAGCACACCGGCCAGCCCGAGGAACGGGTCCACGAGGACATGGAACGGGACAAGTTCTTCCTCCCGCAGGAAGCCGTCGAGTACGGGCTGATCGACCGCGTGATCGAGTCGCACGAGCCCCAGCCGTCGGCGGCAACGGCCCTCTGAGCCCGCGCCGGCCCGGATGGCCGAGGGCGACACGATCCTGCGCCTGGCGCGGCGCTTGGAGGCGGCGCTGGGGGGCGAGGAGGTGGCCGCGTCGGCGCCGAGCCCGCGCGGGCGCGCGGCCGGGGTGCCGCGCCTGGACGGGCTGCGGTTGGAGGCGGCCGAGGCGCGCGGCAAGCACCTCGTCCTGCGCTTCGGCCCCCTGGCCCTGCACAGCCACCTGGGGATGAGCGGCGCCTGGCACCTGTACCGGGCGGGGGAGCGGTGGTGGCGGCCGCGCGCCGCCGCCTGGGCGGTGCTCGCGGCGGCGGGGGAGGTGGCGGTCCAGTTCGGCGGCCCGACCCTGCGCGTGCTGCCGGCCGAGCGGCTGCGCCTCGACCCGCAGCTGGCCCGGCTGGGGCCGGACGTGCTGGCGCCCGGCTTCGACCCGGCGGCGGTCGCGGCGGCGATCCGGGCCGCCGACCCGGCGCGGGCGCTCGGCGACGCGCTGCTCGACCAGGGGCTGGTGGCCGGGATCGGCAACATCTTCAAGAGCGAGGCGTGCTTCGCGGCCGGCGTCGACCCCTGGCGGCCGGTCGGCGAGCTGGGGGAGGCGGAGCTGGCCGGTGTGCTGGCCGCGGCCCGCGAGCTGATGCTGGAGGCGGTGCGCAGCGGGCGGCGGCCGGGAAGCGTCTACGGTCGCCGCGGGCCCTGCGCGCGCTGCGGCGCGCGGGTGCGGCACCGCGGCCAGGGGGACGCCAACCGGGTCACCTGGTGGTGCCCCGGCTGCCAGCGCTGACGGCGCCGCTCAGGCGCCCCGGTCGGGGCCGCCCTCGCGGCGCGCGCGGCGGCGCTCGCGCAGGGCGTGGGCGGCGACCACGGCGCAGACGATCAGCGCCGGGGCGAAGACGGGCAGCGCGGTGACGAGCGAGTGGTGGGCGAAGGGGATCACGCGGCCCCGCCCTGGCGCAGGCCGCCCACCGGGGCGGGCGCGCCGGCGCCGCGCCGCGGCTCGCCGGGGCCGAAGGCGAGCCGGTGCAGGGCCCAGGCGATCAGCGCCAGCAGCGCCAGCGCGATCCCGGCCACGGTGGCGTAGGCGGCGGCGGCCAACGCCGGGCTGCCGCCGCGCCGCTCGCGCTGCAGCAGCTTGCGCTCGTCGCCGAACGGGCGCGTGAAGCTCGGGGGAGCGGGGATTTCGTCCACCGGGATCGCCGCGTCGCGCGGCAGGTAGATCGGCAGCGCGGTCAGCGAGGCGCCCTCGTGGAGACGGAACATCGCCTTCCAGTTGCCGTGCAGCGGGATCGGCCCGCGCGTCCGCCACCGCCCCGGCCCGACCTCTTCCAGCCGGTCGAGGACGAGCCCACCGCCTTGCCAGGCGGTGACGTCGAACCAGTCGGCGCGGCGGGCCGCGTCGGCGGGGCGCAGGTCGATCGTCGCGATCGCCTGCCGCCCGTCGCCGCCCGGCACCTCGCGCAGGGTGACGTGACCACTGATCCCCGTGTCGCGCGGGGTGTGCAGGCAGAAGAGGACGATCGCCGCCAGGCCGGCGGCGCCGAGCAGCGCCCCGGCGCGCAGCGCCGGCTCGGGGCGCGGCGGCTCGATCTGCAGGCGGGCGCCGACCCAGGCGCCGAGCAGCGCCCCGGCCAGCGCGGCGGCAAAGCCGAGCACGGCGCCCTCCGGGAACAGGTTGGCGCCCCACGGCAGCGGCATCCAGGCCTGCGACCAGCCCCACTCGGCGGCCAGCCCGACGGTGCCGATCGCCACGCCGGACGCGAGGCCGAAGCGCAGCGGCCGCGCGGTGCCCAGCCACAGCGCGAGCGCCTCCACGACCACCGCCTCGGCCAGGTACAGCGGCAGGTGGGGAGTGGTCTCGCCGAGCGCCGGGCCGACGATGAGCGCCAGCGCCCCGCGCACGACAACGAACACCACGGCGGCGCCGAGCGCCGCCCCCCGCCCGCCGAACATGCGGGCGACGACGAGCCCCAGGCCGGCGGCGACCATCAGCAGCACCGGCTGGAACACGAGCCGGAACTGGGGCACGCCGAAGTCGAACTCGGCCTGGAAGGTCGAGAGCCCGATCAGCAGGCCGCCCATGAGGCCGATCGCGCGGCCGGCGATCACTTCCGGCCGCTCGGCGGCCAGCGAGGGGTCGGCCGCCTTCGCGCGCAGCCCCTCGACGGTCAGCACGGTCATCCCCAGCAGGGTCATCGTCGCGCCGCCGATCAGCATCAGGTGGGTCGGCCCCCAGAGCGTCACGTCCTGGCCGAAGAGGCGGTGCCAGACGTCGTCGAGCGGGAAGCCGAGCAGCGAGAAGGCGCCGCAGGCGCAGATCAGCACCCCGCCCAGCGGCGCCCACCAGTCGCGCCCCAGCCGCACCGCGGCGGCGCTCGGCTTGCCCTGTGGCAGGACCATGGCGACGAAGCCGGCGGTGAAGACGCCGAACAGGCCGGCGAGGATGAAGTAGTGGGCGGGGTTGGCGAGCGGCCCGTCGTCGCGGCCGCGGTCGATGTGCAGGGAGATGTCCCAGTACATCCCGAACAGCGCCGTGAGCAGGGAGACGCCGGCGATCATCGAGGGCAGCGCGAGCCAGCCCGGCATCGCGGTCACTCGCTCCGACCAGGCCGCGGCCCGGCCGAGCAGCCGCGAGCGGCCGGAGCGGTGGCCGAGGCCGAAGTGCAGTAGCGCCGCGGTGAGCAGGGCGGCGGCCGCGGTGGCGATCAGCACCTGGTCCAGCGCCGCGCCGGCGGCGGGCGGCTCGGCGGCGGCGAGCGGCCCGACGACGGCCGCGGCGGCTGCGCCGAGCGTCACCGGTGCCCCCTTCGCGTCCGCGGCAGGATCATTACCTGGGAAATGTTACATCGAATGAGGTTACATTCGAAATGTAAAATCGCGGCGGATGGGGAAGCGGTCCGAGCGCGCGCGCGGGGCGGCCGGCGGCCGCGGAGCGGAGCTGACCGTCGAGCAGCTCGCGCACGAGACCGGGATGTCGGTCCGCAACATCCGCAACCACCAGTCGCGCGGCCTGCTGCCGCCGCCGGAGGTGCGGGGCCGAGTCGGCTACTACGGGCCACAGCACGTCGCCCGCCTGCGCCTGATCCAGGAGCTGCAGGCGGAGGGGTTCAAGCTGAGCGCGATCGAGCGCCTGATCGGCGAGCACGGCGCCGACGCCGACCGCTTCGTCGGCTTGCGGCAGGCGATCACCGCCCCCTTCGCCGCCGAGACGCCGGAGGTGGTCGACCGCGAGGAGCTGCGCGAGCGGCTCGGGGTCGAGGACGACGAGCTGATCGCGCGGGCGCAGAAGCTCGGCCTGCTGGTCGACCTCGGCGACGAGCGCTTCGAAGCGCCCAGCCCGGCGCTGCTGCGCGCCGCCGAGGAGGTGCAGCGGCTCGGCATCGACCTCGGCGCCGCGCTGACGGCGATCGAGAAGCTGAACCGCAACGCCCACGCCGCCGCGCGCGCCTTCGTCGACCTCTTCGTCGACGAGCTCTGGCGCCCCTTCGACGAGGCCGGCCGTCCCGAGGACGGCTGGGCCGAGATCACCTCCGCCGTGGAACGCCTTCGCCCCCTCGCCCTTGAGGCCCTCAACGCCACCTTCCGCCTCATCCTCACGGCCGAGGTCGAGCAGGCGTTCGGCGAAGTGCTCGAACGCAAGAACGAGGAAGCTCCCTAGCTCCCCGCGAGGCCAGAGCCGACGCCCGGACTTGAACCGGGGACCCCTTCATTACGAGTGAAGTGCTCTACCAACTGAGCTACGCCGGCAAAATGGCTCTAAAAGCCAAAAACAGCTATTTCGATATTACAGCGTAAACCTACAAATGGCACATCTATGGAACATAAGCGGCGATTTACTGCGGTGCAACGCGAGCAGACCGCCTGACCATCAAGGAGGCAGAACTCCCCAATGGCTAATGACAAGAGTACCGGCAGAAGTCCGGGAGCCCCGCTTCGGAGGCTGCTGTCGAAGACGCTCGGACAGAGGCGGCTGTGCTCATTTTCGTCTTGGGCGAGCACCCCGACCAGCTAACGGTGGCCGAGTTGGCGAGCGTCTTCTGCCGCGATCCGAAGAGCTTCAGCGAGCGCGACACCTTGGAGCGGGCAATCCGTGAGTTAGTGGGCGCGGGTTTGCTGCGTATCCAGGGCGATCTGGTGATGCCAACCCGAGCTGCGCTCTACTTCGAGCGGCTTGAGCTTTGAGACGGCGGAACCTGCGGCTCATTCAGCTCGTCCGCCAGGCTGACGAGTGTTCCGGCGCGCGTCCCCAGGGCGGCTGCCAACCGGAGGAGGGTCGAGTAGCTTGGGTTGCGGGCGCCCCGCTCAAGCCCGCCGATCTGCGTCAAGTCGGTATCGGCCAGCTCCGCAAGTTGCTCTTGGGTGAGGCCAGCCTCAGCTCGCATCTGTCGTACGGCCCCACCAAGGCACCCATGCTCGGGAGAGCGAGGTGTGCGTTGTCGCTGCGGGGGGCATGGCCTCCGCAGCTTCATTCGCCGTCCGATCAATGGTTAGGGTATATATCCCCTATCACGGGCTAGCCTCGATCCACCGTTTTCACCCTCCAAGGTGTGATCGCCGAACTTGAAGTAGGTAACAGCGCCAGGGCGGCTCCCCGGAACCTCCCTGGCGCTCCTTCCGATGTCTCTCGCCCGCCAAGCGCGGTGCCGGCGCTCATTTGCGGGCAGGCCGAGATCGGCAGGTGCGGCGAGGGGAGTTGAAGCTGGAGAGCGAGCCCGTGGCTATGGGCTTGAGGCCACGGGCAGCGCCCGCAGCCGCGCGAAGGCCGCCACGAGCGCCTCGGCCCATGGCCAGCTTCTGGGCAGCCGCAGCGCCACCCGGCGGCCCGAGCGCACCAGGCGCCCGGCGACGTGCAAAAGGCGCTGGCGCACCCGCTTGGGCTCGGCGAGCGCGAGCTCGCCCTCCAGGCAGAGCCGCCCCGCCCACCTCAGCAGCGCCTGCGCCAGCAGCGAGACCTCCAGCCAGGCCTCGTTATGGGCGAAGGCGGCGAAGGGCATCCTGCGCATGCCCGTCTCCTTGCCGACCCGGATCGCATCCTCGACGCGGGCGCGGCGACGGTGGCGCAGCTCCAGGGCGGCGATGTCCTCATCGCCCTGGTCGGTGATGAAGGCGGTGTGGCGGTAGCCGGTCTCGCAGTCGAGGACGGAGAGCTGGGCGCCGGGATGGGGCCGCTCGCGGCGGCAGATCAGCCTGGTGCCCTCGGGCCAGGCGGAGAGGTCGAGGTGGTCGGTCAGCTCGGTGACCTGGGCGCCTTCGCGCTCGGTCCCGTCGCCGTCGATCGCCGCCTGCCAGGCCGACTCGGGCAGCTCCGCGATCGCCCCGCGCACCCGCTCGTCGACCTCGTAGCCGACCGAGAAGCGGATGCCGGCCTCGCGGCAGTCGCAGGTGAAGGCGTGGGTGCGCCCGCCGATGTCGACGCGGGCGAGGATCTCGCGCTCGAGGTCTTGCTCGGGCAGTTGCTCCAGCGCCAGCTGCAGGACCTCGAAGTGATCGGCGACGGTGTTGGCGCCGGCGTTGCCCGCTCGCAGGATCCCGGCCAGGGGCTCGCCGGTCTCCAGGTAACAGAGCAGGGGGAAGAATCCGAAGCCGCCCTTATAGGTGCCGGCGGCGCCTTCCTTCTCGGAGTGGGCGATGAGCAGTGAGGCGTCGATGTCGAGGATCAGCTCCCCGGGCCGGGCGCCGGCGTCCCATGCCCTGGCCAGCGCCTTGGCGCGGGCGGCGCGGATCGCTTCGAGCGCCCCGGCGTCGATCGACTTCAGCACCCGGTGGGCCGTCGTCTCTGAGGCCACCGCCCCGAACAGGGCCTGCTGGCCACGCAGGACGCCGAGGTCGGTGACGTGATCGCCGCCGTCGGCGATCGCGACGGCGAGGTCGCGCAGGACGACGCCGGGATCGTGGGCGCTTCGGCGCTCGCGGGTCGGTGCCATCGCCTCGGCGAGCGCCGCCGTCAGCCCCAGTCGGTCGGCCAACTCGACCAGGAGGTAGGCGCCGGCGTGGGAGACGAGCCCCTCGCCGTCCGCCCTGACTTCTACGGTTTGGCGCGTCGTTTGTGTCTTCACCTTCCGGGTGTCCTCCTGGTTCTGGGAGTGGGTCTTCGCAAACCGCATTCTCATGAGCCAAGAGGACGCTCCCGGCGGGTTTCCTCAGATGGTTACTGGTGGATCAGGGCTAGTTGCGACGAGGGAGGCAGAATGGGGCTCCATAATTACCAGCCATTAGGAAGGCTGCGCGCGTTTCTCGCAACGCAGATTTGCATGGGGGCGGCGGTGGTCATGCTCATCGGTGTCTTCACTCCCTGGCTCCATTTCGAGAGCTGCCAGAACAGGGCGGCAATAGAGTCGCTTGGGCTCGGCGTCTCCCCCGTAGCCAGTGAAGATATCTTCGGCTACGGTGACTGCGGCTCTTCCTACGGCGAAGAGGAGCAAGCGAACTACCCTCCGACCTCGATCAGCGGTATCGACCTCGGCGGGGCTGGGACACTCGTTCTTCTACTCGCGCTCGTTGCGATAGGGGCAACGGCAGCCTACGCGAGCACTCTGCCAAGCCGGAGCCGATACCGACAGGCAGCGCTAACCGCCGGTTTCGCAGCCGCGTTGGCAGTTCTACTAACGATCTATAAGGTCGCCGACACAGCCAACATGTCCGGCGGGGTCAGCATCAAGGTCTCGTGGGGAGCTTGGCTGACGGGCCTCGCTGCCCTCCTCGTTGTCGGGAGCGCGATTGCGATGTTGCGACGGTCCAGCGAAGAGAGCATCCGGGTTGGCGAGATCGACCAGCCCACTCAGGCAGATTAGAGTTGAATGGGGAGTTGAAGGCGCTCTCGGCCTGGCGGCCTTCTGGGGCAGCATCTATGACTGGGGCGGGTCGTTGCTAAGTACTTTTCAGACAAGGCTCCGACGAACAAGGATGCTGGCACTTGCCCTGTCTCTCTTTTCAGCCGCGCCCGCCAGTGGAGCCGTCAGCTCCGAGCAAGCAGTTGAGTACCTCAGTCAGCAGCGTGCAGCGAATGGCATCCCTGGCGACCTCACCAATCGACCCGATTGGGCCGCCGGATGCGCGAAGCACGAACGCTACATGGGGGGCTGGGAGTAACTTGACGGCCGACGCATTCTCATTGGAAGGGACGCAAGGGTTAGTGGCATCACAACTGGTCACCGGTGAGGCCTCACCAAGACAACCATGCTGGGGAGATCGGGGCGTGCTTCGTCGGTGCGGGGGCATAGCCCCGCAGCTTCATTTGCTGACCCGGTTAAGGCTAGGGTATATACACTCCTATCATTGGGTGGCTATGACAAGGGAGGCATAATGCGGCTCCAGTTTGGCGGTGTGCTCGTGTCGATATTCACGGCAATGATGATCGCCACCGGCTGCGGTGGAAGTAGTGGCAGCGATCAGGAGCAGGTCACGGAGGTTGTGGACAAAGCCATGACCCTTTACAGCGCACGGGATGGCGTCACTGACGAGTGCAATGGCGAAGAAGAATACGGGGAGTGCTTCGGGCGGTTCCGCTTCAGCGATTCCGCCCCGATTTGCCAACTTGTGGCGACTCAGGAGGGCTGTGTTATAGGTCAAGACACGGAGGCTGGCGACTGCAAGATCACCGGTGTGACCATAGGAGGCTCTGACGGCGAGTTCGGCTTTGCGGAGGACGCTGGAACAAACGCCAATCTCTACGCCGCCAAGACCGCAAGCGTTGAAATCGAGTGCGCCGGCATCGGTAGCACCGGGCTTGACCTGGGGTACGTTGACGGCGAGTGGCTGATTGAGGATTTGTCAGACATCGACTCCTGAGTTTCGGCTCATCGCCGCGACACGCCCAAGTCAACTGCGAGTGGACTCCTCCTTTTGTCAACGCAGATGTATCTTGACACGCCATCTAGTGGCGGCGGCGGGTGTGGTGGTGAGCCTCGTAGGAGGTGGCCTCTATCCAGCTTCTCATGCTGACGCGACCACGCCTGAAGAGGCCATCTCCTACCTGAACCAACAGCGTGCCGCCTACGGCATTCCACAGGTTCAGCTTGATCAGTCGTTGCTGAGGTCTAGCTGCGCATTGGAGAACCATCACATCGCGTCATCATCATCAACGTGGTCCAGCACGAGCAGTCCCTGGGATGAAGCTCCCTACCACGAGAGCTTTCTGTACGACCCTGCTGACACCCGCGTCTCGTATGGCGAGTACAACGGTTTCACATCTAACGATCCCACATTTTCCGGCGGGAGTGGCACCTGGGCCTGCATGTGGTTTGATTTCCCAGAAAAATATGCGAATGCGCGGTCGGTAAGTGCGCCGCCAACCTTCTACTGGGCTGCTGAGGCGAGCGGTCCAAAAGCCGTTCCTCCCTCCATTCGTGCGAGAGAGTGGCCAAGTACTCCTGCCGAAGACCTTGGCTTGCCGCCTACCACTGGCCCGAACCTGCTTGTTTATTCCATTGGGCTACAGGAGCCTCACATCGCTTCTGCGTCGGTTTCGATAGATAGAGGACATCCAGCAGATGTACGTGTTGTACAGCCAGGGAAAGGCAGCGCTATCGCTTGGGGTGGGGTGGTCGTGATGTCGCAGCCAGCGCAGCCCATGTCTCGATACGAGGCGACCATCGTTTGGAGTGATGGCGTGGAAGAAGAAGTTTGCAGTCCAGAATATTACGTGCACCCTTATTGCGAAATAGAGGTTCCACCGACGTTCACACAGCGGTTCAGCTTCACCACCGGCGCGGGCGAAGATGATGGAGAACGACATGACCGGCTACGGCGCAGTCCGCGACTACGCGCCAGATTTCGCGCTCATGGGAGGACAGTGGTTGGGGTCGTTAGATTCGAACGCGGCAACAAAGGTGACCTGCGTGTGATTGCGAGGTGTCGCAAGCCGAAGAGCCGAAAGGCCTTCAGGGTCATCCGCCGGTGGCCTACTGGGGCGAAGGTAAAGGCCCGCGTCAAGTCCTGCCCGAGACTGCGGATCACGACGCGGATCAGGGCCAACGGTGAGTTTCATTCCGGACGCGCAAGGACGCGGAAGCTGCGGGTCGGCACCAAGAGGTAGCGCCGGGTGGCTAGCTGCCGTCTGCAAGAGCGTAAGCCACTTTCTCTCCATAGTATCTGCCTAGCGGTTGAGGAGAGCCTGAACGCTGCTAGTGGGCTCCCAGCTGCACTGTGGGCGTGCGCCGATGGACCGGAGCGCATCGTCTAGCTCCCGTCGCTGCTGGACGTGCTGAGGTTGTGGGAAGCGGCGGCTGAACTGATAGGCGCGCCTACCGTCAGCCAGGTTGGCAAGGCGGGTGGAGATGTAGCGGGTGACGTAGCCGGCGTGAGAGGGCTCGGCGATCACGAGCTTGTTCTGGACGCCGAAGCCGGAGCTGACGATGAGCCTTCGCCACTCGGCCAAGCTGTCGCTCATGAACGGCATATGAGCGATGCCGTGAACGTGTAGCACGCCCGCCTTGGTCCGTTGCCAGACGATCCCGTATTCGCCCAGAAGGTCGCGGTGGCGAAGTCGGCGGACAAGCGAGCGCCAGCACTTCTGCGCCTCATCAATCTCGGGATCGTGTTCCGTCGGGAAGGTCAGAGTGAGGAACATCGGATATCGGCCTGCCGGAACCTGCTCGATCCCCGCAAGGAACCGGTTTCGGAGCTTGTATTGGAGTCGCCGGGCGCAGGCCGGGCACTGTCGCCAGCGACCGCAGGGAACCTCGATCTTGTGGCCGTGGTAGGTGCAGGTGAGAGAGAGCGAGTTGCGGCAGCGCCAGAGGTCGTCTTGCCTGCTACTTGTTCGTATAGGCGCTCCCTTCGGTCGCGCCTTCAAGGAAACGGTCATCTTTCTCCCTCCATCGAGTCGAAGAAGGACGACTGCTCGCGCGTTGCTCGTGCAAGACGCTTGGCCCCGAGCAAGCTCCGCGCCGCCTCCTCGCGTCGGTAGGCGGTCACCCGGTCGGGTTCATCCGTAGCTCGCGCCAGTTCTACGAAGAGGGCGTCGGCGGCTCGCTCAAGCTCCTCGACGGTTGTGCCGAACTGCCGCCGGCGCTGGCGCTCTGGCGAGATCAGCCGGTCGGTCAGCTCCTCGTAGATCACCCGATAGCGCCTCGACGGCCACATCGGGCGGGGTGCCTTGCGCAGGCGCCCTCGCTGGTCCCAGTCGAGAGATAGGTCGGCGGGGCCGAGGGCTGCGTAAACGACTCGCCAGTCGAACTCGGCGCGCTTCATCGGCTCGCTCCTCGCTGCGCTCGCCTGCGCCTTCGTCGCTCGGCCTCGCTTCCGCTTGAGGCGGCGCTCGGCCTCCCTCCTCGGCTCGGCGCGGAGCTCGTCGCTTCGCGCGTTCGCGCGCTCACCGTTCTGCCCCCTCTGGGCCGGGGATAACTCGCACCACCTTGAGGCGGTAGGCCTTGCCGCGTCCGCTGCCGCCGAGGCTGGCGAGATCTATCTTGCGAGGGCGCAACTCGAGCGTGATGTCGGAGAACGGCTCGATGTCGGCGAGCTGGTCAGCCAGCACGTCTTGGCGTCCTACTAGGTGCAGCGCCTCGGTTCCGTCCAGGACGGAGACGAGGGTGGAGGCGGGAAAGTCGCCCTCGGTGGGCAGATCGCGGGCTTCGAGGAACTTGGCACGTAGGTAAAGCATCTTCGACTCCTTTCAGGGTGTGAACCGAAGATGCCGGAGGCGTGGCGGAGGGGCTCGGTTTTCGCTTAGTCCTCCGGGTGGGATCTGTAGAGGGGTGGGAAGTCGCCATAGAGGATGGCGCTAGCCTCGAAGCTCATCTCAGAGGGTTTCTTCAGGCTCTCCTCGGTCAGTTCCGCCACCGTCTCTGCCGCCTCCTCCTCGATCAGCGTTCGCGCCTTTTCGATCTGCTCGTCTGCGGAGATGGGGGGCTCGCCCTTCAGCTCCTCGATGACGTTGCCGTAGTGGCGGTACAGCACGTCGAGCGAATGGCCGGCGTCGGCGGCGATCTCGATAGGAGGGACCGCCGCTCGCAGATGAAGGCTGACGAAGGAGCCTCGGCAGTCATAAGGCCTGGAGTTCGCCAGGAAGTCGAGGCTCGGGTCTGAGGAGGCGAGCGCTGCCACCGCTGGCTTCCACACCTCCTTGCGCCACTTTCGATACATGGGGATCGTCCACGTCTCGCCATTTGCGGTCGGGATGACCGGGTGACTGGATGGCGGGTCTCCGAGCGCCTCGCGCCACTTGGTCAGGTCGGAGGCGAGCGGAGCGGCGAGCGGGACGGATCGGTTCCGATAGGTCTTGGTGGGGCCGACCACCGTGATCTCCTTGAGATTGCTTCCGGTGCCGTCCCTGCCGACTTTGATCGCCTTGTTGATCGTGATCGTGTTGGTGCCAATGTCGGCGAACGTGAGCGCCAGCGCCTCCTGAGGGCGGAGGCCGGCGTAGCTGAGCAGAGAGACGAAAACGGCATGGCCTTCGGCTTCTAGTCCATCCTCGCTGTCGGCATCCATCATCAACTGTGCGCGGATGCGCTCGACAAGGATGGGCGGGAACGGTCTCGGTTCGCGCTTTGGCTTGGCCGAAGGCTTGTCCATTTCTCGGATCGGGTTGATCGACACCTTCCGCCAGCGAACGCATTCCTTGAACACGCCTGAGAGAACCATCAGGAGCCGTCGTTTGGACGCGCTCCCCAGCTCTGCTTGTTGGTCCGGTGGCAGCCGCCTGTTCTTGGGGTCCTTGGCCCTGAGCGAGTTGATTTGATCGTCGATCAGCTTTGGATCGCTGGCGAGCGCGCCAACCGGCGTCTCGGCAAACTCGGTGCCTTTGATGTGGGCGTCCCAGAGGGCTTCGTAGCTGGCCAGCGTCGAGGCTGCCAGTCTGCCTCTCTTGCTAGCGAGCCAGTCGTCCCACGCTTGACTCAGGCGATAGGAGCGCGGAGGCGGCAGGACTTCGGAGCGGAGCTTCCTGGCCTTGATGTCGGCGTCGAGCGCCTTTGCGTCGCTTCTTGACATCAAGGTGCGCGAGTGCATCTTGCCGGCAGCGTCCCGCCAGCGGACGCGCCAGCGTGTCCCGTCTGAGGTCTCGTAGCGTTGGATGCTCACCGCATCGGATAATGGCACATGAATGGCACATAACAGGAGCCGTGTGCGCCATGCTTTCCGCTTGTTGATGCGGATCTATAGCTAGATTTGGATTGAGCACAACATTACGAGTGAAGTGCTCTACCAACTGAGCTACGCCGGCACTCGAGGCCCATTTTAGGCCGCAATCCGTTTTCCGTCCGGCGGGCCCGGAAGATGTGCGCGTGGGCGGGTCGGTCAAGAGCCGGGACAGCAACGAGGTCGAGTTCTCGCGCATCGTCGCCTTCAGCGACGGCGTCTTCGCGATCGCGATCACGCTGCTGGTGCTCAACCTCTCGATCCCCGAGGGCCTCCCCTCCGGCGAGGTGGCCGGCGCGCTGTGGGCGGAGCGGGAGCCGCTGCTGGCGTTCGGGATCAGCTTCGCGGTGGTCGGTCGCTTCTGGGTCCTGCACCACCGCTTCTTCGGTTCCCTGAACGGCTTCGACGACCGGCTGATCAGGCTCAACCTCCTCTACCTCGCCTTCATCGTCCTGATCCCGTTCAGCAGCCAGGTGCTCGGCGCCTACGTCGACGAGACGTCGGCGCTGGTCACCTACTCGGCCAACATCGCCGCCGTGGTGCTGGTCGGGATGGTGATGACGGGCTTCGCCGAACGCTCCGGCCTGCTCGCCACGTCGCCCGCACAGCGGCGGCTCGAGCGCTTGCGAGCCGGCTACGTCGCCGCCGTCTTCCTCGCCTCGATCCCGCTCGCCTTCCTGCTGCCTGGGCTGACGCCGTTGTTCTGGTTCGCGCTGGTGCTCGACCCCGGCCGCAAGCTGTCCTCGGCGTGGGGCAGCGACCCGCAGACGGGGCACTCGGGCTGAGGCACGACCGGCTCGCGGCGCGCCTCCATCGTGCGCAGGTCGTAGATGTGGGCCGCGCCTTCGGTGGCCGGCCGGGCCAGCCCGGTCAACAGGTGCATCACCTCCATCCCGACCATGCCGCCGATCAGCCCGCAGGCCGGCCCCAGCGTCGCCGCCGGGCTCGGCTGCGCGCGCCGCTGCTCGACGGCGATGTCGTAGAGCGGGTACTCGCGCCGGAAGGCGATCTCCTGGCACGAGTAGCAGCCGGTGCGCCCCGGCACGTAGAGCGGCCCGACCCGCGCCACCGGCGGGAAGTGGCTCATCGTGATGTAGGGGATGCCGAGCCGGTAGCAGGCCGAGTTGCACCAGCGCTCGATGTCGTGGGCCGGCCAGTCGGCCGCGTCGACGACCACGTCGGCGCCGGCGACGAGCTCGGCGATGTCCTCCTCGCTCTCCAGCCGCCGCGCGGTCGCCGTCACCCGCAGCGAGGAGTTGAAGGCGCGCAGCCGCGCCGCCGCCGCCTCGACCTTGAGCAGGCCCAGGTCGGCCTCGGTGTAGAGGATCTGGCGGTTGAGGTTGCTGGCCTCGACCCGGTCGCCGTCGATCAGCCACATCTCGCCGACCCCGACGCAGGCCAGCGCCCACGCCGACCAGCCGCCGAGCCCGCCGACGCCGAACACCGCCACCTTCGCCTCGCGCAGCCGCCGCTGGCACTCGGAGGGCGGCAGCTCCAGCCGCCCGACGTCGCTGAAGTACCGCAGCTGGCGGTCGAAGCGCTCCAGCTCGGCCGGGGAGACGCGCTCGTCGTCGGCGGCGTCGTCGAGCAGGCTCATCGCGGCGAGCTGGCTGAGCGCGTCGTCGACCGCCGCGGCGCCGAACTCCTCGCGCAGCTCCTCCAGCGTGCGGCTGCCGTCCAGCGCCGCCAGCAGGCGGCGGTCGTCGTCGCTGAGGTCGCGGATGTGGACGTCGCCGTCGGCGCTCGGGCGCAGCAGGTAGATGTCGCCGTCCGGCCCCACGATGGACTCCGTGGTCCGTTTGATCCGCGGCCGCCGCAGCCGCGAGACGGTGCTCTCGTTCACCGATACCCCCTTCTCTGGCTCCCGGAGGGGGCCCCGCTGCCCCTCCCGTCATGGTCTAAGACCTGTCGAGCGGTCTAGAGAGTTTCCTTAAACGAACCGCCGTCGACGGCGGCCAGCTCCTTGGCGCGGGCGAAGGCGGCGTCGATCATCGACACCGTCAGCTTGCCGGTGAAGGTGTTCTGTTGGCTGGGGTGGTAGCAGCCGACCAGCCGCCAGCGGCCCAGGTCCGCCTCGGCGCCGTGGCTGAACTTCGGCCGCGGCCGTGGCACCTCGGCGCCGAGCGCCCGCGCCGCCCGCAGCACCCCGTCCCAGGCGAACGAGCCGAGGGCGACGATCGCCCGGCAGCGGCGCAGCAGCTCCAGCTCGCGCTCCAGGTAGGGGAGGCAGTTGTCGCGCTCGTCGGGGCGGGGGCGGTTGGCCGGCGGCGCGCAGCGGACGACGGCGGTGACGTAGGCGCCGCGCAGCTCGAGGCCGTCGTCGCGCCGCACCGACTCGGGGCGGTTGGCGAACCCGGCCCGGTGCAGGGCGGCGTAGAGCCAGTCGCCGGAGCGGTCGCCGGTGAACATGCGCCCGGTGCGGTTGGCGCCGTGGGCGGCCGGGGCCAGCCCGACCACCGCGATCCGCGCCTCCGGGTCGCCGAACCCCGAGACCGGCCGCGCCCAGTACTCCTGGCCGCGGAAGCGGCGGGGCGGGGCGGCGGCGCAGGCGCGGCGCCACTCGACCAGGCGCGGGCAGCGCTCGCAGGCGTGCACCTCGGCGGCCAGCGCGGCGAGCCCCTTGGCGCCCGGGGAGCTCATAGTCTTCTCCGCCTCATGGGCAGGAACGCAATCACGCGCGGCGGCGCCGTGCGTCGAGGCCTGGCCGCGCTGCTCGCGGGCGCCGCGCTGGCGGCGACTCTCGGCGGCTGCGGGGGCGAGCGGCCCGGTCCGACGACCGCGGTGCCGGACCGCGACCTCGACGCCGAGGTCCTGAACGGCATCCTCTCCCGCCAGCTCGGCGCCGTCGCCGCCTACCGCGCCGCGCTGCCGGGGCTGCGCGGCGCCGACCGGGCGTTGGCCGAGCGCATGCGGGCCCAGGAACAGGAACACGCCAACGCGGTGACGAAGGCGCTGCGCGGGATCGGCGCCGCGGCGGAAGCGGAGCCGGAAGCGATCCCGCTGCGCCCGCTGCGCGATCGCGCCGAGCGGCTGCTCTTCCTCTACGAGCTGGAAAGCGCGACGATCGACGCCGAGCTGAAGGCGATCACGCAGCTGACCGGTGCCTGGCCGCGCGCCCTGCTGGCGACGATCGTCGCCAACCAGGCCGAGCACCTGGCGCTGCTGCGCCGCCGCCTCGGCGCCGACCTCGCCGCCACCCTCCCCGCCGCCTTCGAGGACGGCACCGTCGACCCCCCGGCCTCCGGCCGGCGCTGACTCCCGGCCCCGTCCCACCCCCCGGTTAGCGGTTTGTAGCCCTGTGGGCGACAAATCGCCTGGGGCGGGGATGACTCTCAGGCCCCGGTTGCCTTTTGTAGCCCTGTGGGCGACAAGCGTCGGGGGTGACCGGTGGGGTGGGCCGGCGGTGGGGGTGGGCGCGGTGGGGGCGGATCGGGCACACTGGGGGGCGGTGTTTCCGCTCAACTTGCCCAACGCGCTGACCCTGCTGCGGATCCTCGCGGTCCCGGTCGTGGTCGTGGCGCTGTTGGTGCGCAGCCCGCACGGGGACCTGCTGGCGGCGGCCGTCTTCGCCCTCGCCGCGGCGACCGACGGGCTGGACGGCTACTTCGCCCGCTCGCGCGGCGCGGTCACCACCTT